>JAESGX010000105.1_pt1 | contig 97574 bp, 85 predicted proteins | sample 9269801 | NCBI WGS metagenome assembly JAESGX01 (sample SAMN16773122, study PRJNA677054) | algae metagenome | isolation source: Pleurocapsa minor GSE-CHR-MK-17-07R and co-occurring heterotrophs from wet... | place: USA: Lower Calf Creek Falls, Grand Staircase Escalante National Monument, UT ... | reverse complement strand
GGGGGGTGGGCTTCATCTCTCCATCAGGCTTGTTGCCTCAAGGGACTGCCAAGCGCTCACCCCCTGTTCTGCTTGCCGTCTTATTCTACGGCCTTTTCAAGATACAAGGGACGGCGGAGCGCAGCGACGCAGGGTGAGGCGGGCTAAAGGCGCCTGATGAGGTTGAACCTGCTGCCCGCGTCGTGACGTACATATCGCCCCGCACCGCCTGAGGTTCAAAACCTCAGGCTACGAGAAGCCCAAGTCCCTGAAGGGACTGAAAAGCCGGTCTCTTGAAATGCGCATTCAGCGATGCAATCCCAGACTAGTCCCTTCAGGGACTTGTCGGTTGGTAGCCCCGGGTTTTGAACCCGGGGTGGCGGAGGCAGAGGAACATTCGCCCCCATTCACCCCGAAGCCAGGGGCACCGTCAGCGTGAAGGTGCTGCCCTTGCCCGGCTCGCTGGTCGCGGTCAGGGTGCCGCCATGCTGCTCGGCAATCACGCGGGCGATCGGCAGGCCCAGGCCGGTGCCTTCAACCGCCATGTGTTCCTGCGTGTTCACGCGGTAAAACTTCTCGAAGATATGCGGCAGGTCGGCGGCCGGAATGCCAAAGCCGTTATCCTCGATGGCGACGATACCCAGGTTCCCGTCCTGCCACACATGCGCGGTGACCACGCTGTTGTCTGGCGAATACTTGATCGCGTTGGAAATCAGGTTGCTGACCACCTGCGCGAAGCGGCGGTTGTCGGCCTGCACGACGATATCGGCGGGGGCGAATGCGCGCACCAGCGAGATGCCCTTGCGACCTGCCGCCAGCACATACGCATCAAGCTGTTCGTCGACCAGGCGCTGAAGCACGTGCGCGCCAAAGCGCATCGGCAGGCGTTCCTCATTGCGGGCATTGTCCAGCAGGTCGTGCACCATATTCAGCATCAGAGTGCCCGCGCTGTGGATGCGGTCGACCAGCGCGCCATCGATCGGTTTCCCGGCCTGCACATCCTCCTGCAGCATCTCCGAAAAGCCCAGCACGGCGTTCAGCGGATTCTTCAGGTCGTGCGACACGATGCCGATCAGCTCGTCGCGAAACAGGCTCAGCGCCTCGATGCGCCGCCGCTGCCACTGGATGCGAAGCTGGCTCTCCACCCGCGCCAGCACTTCCATAATCTGGAACGGCTTGGTGATGTAGTCCACGCCGCCCACCTCGAAGGCGCGCACCTTGTCCTCCAGCGCATCCAGCGCGCTGATGAAGATCACCGGGATTTCGCGCAGGATCGGGTCGGCCTTCAGCCGTTCGCACACCTCAAACCCGTTCAGGCCGGGCATCTGGATATCGAGCAGGATGACATCCGGCGGCGACTTGGCGGCCGCTTTCAGCGCGATCTCGCCGTTGATGGCCGGGCGCACCTTGTGACCCTGGTCGGACAGGAATTTGGTCAGCACGTCCAGGTTGGCCGGCGTGTCGTCGACAATCAGGATATTGCCCCGTGGCGTCTGCGTCATGGTGTGGGACTTTCCAGTAAACTCTGAAGCTGGTCGAATCGATAATGGGCGGTCAGGTCGGCCAGCGCGTCCGCCAGCGATGGATGCGTCGCGCGAATCTCGTCAATGACGGCGTTGGCGGCAGCGGTATCCACCTCATCGGCGGCGGCCAGCAGCGCCTCGCGCTGGGCGGGTGTCAGCTGTTGCAGGCTGGCGGCCGTCAGCGGCTGGGCGGGCGGCGGGGTGCGGGTATCATCAGCCGGGGCGTCATATTTGAAGCGGATGCCCAGATGCTCGCTGATTTTCTCAAAGATGAGCGACTCGCGGGCTGGCTTGCGCACGAAGTCGTCGCAGCCCGCCGACAGCACGATCGTGCGTTCATGCTCAAAGGCGCTGGCCGTCAGCGCGATAATCACGGTCGCCTGGCCTTTGGTGTGCGACTTGATCGTGCGGGTGGCCTCATAGCCGTCCATGACCGGCATACGCATGTCCATCCAGATCAGATGCGGCTCCCATGCCTCCCACATCTCGACGGCTTCCCTGCCGTTCGAGACCTCGCGCACCTCGAAACCGGCCAGCTTCATCCACTCGATCATCAGGCGGCGGTTTTCCCATTTGTCATCGGCCACCAGGATGCGCAGCGGCTGGTCCGTCGGCGACTCAATACCGATGACGCGCGGCTTCGCCTTCGCCACCTGCACCGACTGCGCCCGCTCATACGCGATGTCAAACGAGAACAGCGTGCCCTGCCCGGCCAGGCTTCGCACGCTGATCTGGCCGCCCATCAGCTCGATGAACTGGCGCGTAATCACCAGCCCGAGGCCAGTGCCCTGCTGCGACCGGATGCCAGTCTCCGTTTGCATAAAGGGCTGAAACAGCTTTTTCAGGTCGGCCTCGCTGATACCGTCGCCAGTATCCTCCACTTCAAAAGCCAGCTTCTCGCCACGCAAGGCCACGCGCACCGCGATGCCGCCTTCGTGCGTGAACTTGAGCGCGTTGCCGATCAGGTTGATCAACACCTGGCGCAGCTTGCTTTCGTCGGTACTGATGAACTGCGGCACATCTTCGGTCCATTCCACCAGCAGCGTCAGGCCTTTGGCCTCGGCGCGCAGGCGAAACAGGTCCTCGACGCCGCGCAGCAGGGCATGCAGGTCCAGCGGCGCCTGATTCAGCGTCGCCTGCCCGGCCTCGATGCGCGACATTTCCAGCACGTCATTGATGAGCGACAGCAAATGGTCGCCCGACTGCATGACGATGCCCAGATAATCCCGTGTGCTGGCGTCCAGCCGGGCGTCGCGGCTCATCAACTGCGAAAAGCCGAGAATGGCATTCATAGGCGTGCGCAGCTCGTGGCTCATATTGGCCAGGAAGCGGCTCTTCGACTGGTTGGCACTTTCGGCGGCGGCGCGGGCTTCCTGCAGGCTGACGGCCTGTGCTTCCAGCGCCTGCGTGCGCTCGCTCACACGCTCCTCCAGCGTGGCAATCATGCCCGACAACCGATCCGCCAGGTCATTGAACCCGCCGGTCAGCTCGGCCACTTCGTCTTTGGTGGGGGGTGCTGGCGCACGCACCGTCATCTCGCCGCGGAAGAATGCGCGCACCGCGTCGGTCAGGCTGACGATCGGCTGGGTGATCGAGCGGGCGATCAGCAGCGCCAGCAGCGCCACCCCGGCCAGCGTCGCCAGCAGGATGGCGATGATCAGATTGCGCACATTGACGATCGGCGCAAACGCCTCCGAAACATCCGTCTTGACCACCAGGCCCCAGCGCAGCGACGGCAGATAGCGCGCCGCATACACCACATCCACGCCGCGATAGTCCGGCCCCTGCCCGTCAATGCGCTGGCCGTCCACGGCCGCCGCCAGCAGCGGAAACCGCGCCGGATCGACCGTCTGGTTCACCAGGTTCAGCTCCGGGCTGAGGCGCAGCGGCGCGGCCAGGCGCAGCATGCCGCCTTCGCGGCTGCCGACCACGGTTTCACCCGTCCGGTCCAGCCCCAGCGGATTGGTCACCACGCGGAACAGCGCGCTGTTGTCGATTTGCAGCGCCACCACGCCGATGATGATGCCATCCTCAAACACCGGCGCGGCGATAAACGCGGCCAGTTCGTCGGGATCGGGATAGCCGCCGAAATCGGAAATTTCCGTCTCCAGCAGCGTGCGCGCACGATCAAACACCACGGCAAGCTGGGTGGTCGCCAGCTCGCCCTCGCTGTAGCTCACGCCCAGTTCTTCCGGCCGCTGCACGTTGAACAGCAGGCGCCCCTCGGCATCAAGCATGTACAGGTCGGCATAGCCCCCGTCGTTGAGGTAAGCGGCCGCAATCTCTCGGGCATCACTCGTCAGGCGGGCATACACAGCGCCCTCGCCCGCAGCCTGCGCGAAGGCGCCGGTCATGCGGCCCATCAGCGCGACCAGGCCGGGCGATGCGGCCAGCGTCGAGACGTCGCGTTTGCGTTCGCGGGCATAGTTTTCAATCTCGCTCACGGTCGCGTTGGCCACCGATAGCAGACGGGCAGTCACGCCGGCCCGCAGCGCGCTGTCAAAAATGGTATACGTGATCAGGGCCAGCCCGATCAGCGGAATCAGCGTAATCAGCAAAAATGCGCGCAGCAGGCGCCAGCGGATGCTATTCAAACAAAGCTCCTGCGCGTTCGCTAGTTGGCCGGCAGGCCGGGATTTGCCCAGCTGCCGCCCCATGACAGATACAGGTCATTGAGAAACCCGTCCCAGCTTTCCTGGGTGCGGTAAATGGGATAGGGGACCGGACGGATGGGATTGCCCGAATCCCACACGATGTCAAACTGGCCGTCCGAGCGAATCTGCCCGATGCGCACGGTGCGCCACGTATGGTTGCTCTCCGGGTCAATCGAGACAATGCCGCCCGGCGCATTGAAGCTCTGGTCGCCCAGCGCCCGCTGCACCTCGCTCACCTCCGGCGTCCCGGCCGTGCGCACCGCCTGCGCCCACAGGTACACGCCAAAATAAGCCGCCTCGATCGGGTCGCTGGTCACCCGGTCGGCGCCATAGCGCGCCTGAAACTGCGCCACAAAGCGCGCATTCTCGGCGCTGTCCACGCTCTGGAAATAATTCCACGCCGCGTAATCGCCCACCAGCCGGGCGGTGTCCAGCGTCGGCAGCTCGCTCTCGCTGATGCTGAAGGACAGCGTGGGAAGCTCGTCCGAGGTTACGCCAGCATCGCGCAGCGCGCGGAAGAAGGCAATGTTGCTGTCACCGTTAATGGTATTCAGGATGACGTCTGGCTCCGTCGCCACAATATCGGCCACCACAGCATCGACGTCGGTGCTGCCCAGCAGGATATAAGACTCGCCCACGATCGTGCCGCGCAGCGAAGTCACCTGGTCGCGGATGATGGCATTGGCCGAGCGCGGGAAGACGTAATCCGAGCCAACCAGATAGAAACGCGTGCCCAGGTTATCGAGGCTCCACTTCACGGCGGGGATAATCTGCTGGTTGGGCGCCGCGCCGGTGTAGAGGATGTTGGGCGAGGACTCCAGCCCTTCGTATTGGATGGGATACACCAGCAGGTGATTCAGGCTCTCGAAGACAGGCCGCACCGTGCGGCGGCAGGCCGATGTCCAGCAGCCGAAAACGACATCGACGCCTTCCGTGCTAATCAGCCGCTCCGCCTGCTGCGCCGAATAGTCCCAGTCGGACTGGCTGTCGACCAGGATCGGCTCAATCTGTCGCCCCAGTACGCCGCCCGCGGCATTGATTTCCTCGATCGCCATCATCGTGGCATCGACGACCGAGCGTTCGCTGATGGCCATCGTGCCCGACAGCGCGTGCAAAATTCCGACGCGTATGGGGCTGGTATTCTGGGCGGCCAGCGCCCGCCCGATCAGAATACCGGCCAGGCCGATACCCACGAACACGATGACGATCAGCAGGGTGCGTAAGCGCATGAAGCGATGATCCATCTCCACCGACGATGTGTGCTTGATTGAGAGAAGTATGCAGCGTCTTTCAGCGCCTGACCCATAAGCTTTCTGGCCCGCCGGGCGGCGACCGTGCAACTATACCAATCTATGTGCCGCCGCGCAGGTTTTCGCATACAATTAGGGGCACTACTTCGGTGAAAACTCTGCCCAGTCAGGTTAAAGGTTTTTCTCATGCTCAACGCAGCAGAAATGATTCAGGCCAACAAAAGTTACACCCTCGCCTCATGGGTGGCACAGGGCACCTGGAACCCGATCCCGATTGACCGGGCCGAGGGTGTGTATCTGTATGACGCCAACGGCAAACGCTACATCGACTGGTCATCGCAGCTGGTGAATGTGAATATCGGCCACAGCCACCCGCATGTGGTGAAGGCGATTCAGGATCAGGTGGCGAAGCTGTGCTATGTCGATCCTTCATTCGCCACCGAGCCACGCGGCCGCCTGGGCGAAATGCTGGAAGAAATCACCCCCGGCACGCTGAGCAAGGCGTTCTTCACCAACGGCGGCACCGATGCCGTTGAAAATGCCATGAAGATGGCCCGCATGATGACCGGCCGCCAGAAAATCCTCACGCGCTACAAGAGCTATCACGGCGCCACCTTTGGCGCGATGAGCGCGGGCGGCGACCCGCGTCGTCTGGCCAATGAGCCGGGCGTGCCCTGGATCGTGCGCCTGCCCGACCCGTATGCCTACCGCAACCCGATTTACCGCGATCGCACGCAGGAAGACGGCGACCGGATCCTTGCCGAGATGATTGAGGATATCGTCATCGCGGAAGGCCCGGAGACGTGCGCCGCCATCCTGATCGAAGGCTACAGCGGCTCCAGCGGCGTCATGCAGCCGACGGAAGTGTTCTACAACCGCATCCGCGAGATTTGCGACAAGTACGGCATGCTGCTGATCGTCGACGAGGTCATGAGCGGCTTCGGGCGCACCGGCGAATGGTTCGGCATCGACCATTACCCGAAGTGCCCGCCCGACATCATCTGCGTCGCCAAAGGCATCACGTCCGGCTATATCCCGCTGGGCGCGACCATCGTCAGCAGCGCGATTGCCGCCTACTTTGAGGAACACGTGCTGCACACCGGCCTGACCTACAGTGCGCACGCGCTGGCCTGCGCCGCCGGCGTGGCCACGCTGGAAGTGTATCATCAGGAGAAGCTGGTGGAGCGTTCGCGCACGCTGGGCAAGAAGCTGCGCGCCGGCCTGATGGACCTGGCCGAAAAGCACCAGGTGATCGGCGATATTCGCGGGGCCGGCCTGCATCACGTGATCGAACTGGTCAAGGACCGCGACACCCGCGAGCCGCTCAGCCCGTTCAACAAGCCCTTCAGCGACCCGATGAAGCTGGCCGCGACCACGCTGAAGAAGAACGGCCTGAGCACGCTGGTGCGTTGGAATATGATCTTCAACACGCCGCCGCTGATCGTGACCGAAGAACAGATCGAAGAGGGCCTGGCTATCCTGGACGGCGTGCTCGACCTGCTCGACCCGTTCTACGAAGGCAAATAACCGGCACGCATGCCGGAAGCGATGCATCACTGCGGGGCCGTGTCTGCACGAACGGCCCCGTTTTTGTCATATAATGAAGCCAGACAGCAGCAGGAGACCCGCGATGGACAAACCCGTTGGCGAGATGACGCGCGAAGAATTGAAGCAGATGATTCGCGAAATACTGGTGGATGAAACTGGGAATCAGTACGCCATGATTAACGGTCTGCGTGTCGAAAACAGGCGACAAAATCGGCCAAAATCGGACATTCTTGAGAGCATCCGGTCTGCACGTATCAGCCTGCCGCCAGATGCCCCATCGTCCGTCGAACTGCTGCGCGAAGATCGTGATCGTTAAATGGTCATTATCGTTGTAGATGCCAGCATCATTATTGAAACACTTGTATCCGGTCAGTTTGTGGGATTTACAGAGAATGCAATCTTCGGTGACCTGTCCCCGGAATTCAGTGCGGTCACGCCGCAATTTGCACTGCTTGAAGGTGCAAATGTGTTGTGGAAGTATATCGGCCGAGGTCTGATCTCATCAGAGCAGGGCTTTGCATTATTTGAACAACTCATCCAAATCCCCGTAGATATCGTGTCGATCGATGAGGTATTTGCGCAGGCTTTTGAAATCGGCACGCAGAACCGGTTGGCCATCTACGACAGCGTTTATATTGCGCTTGCCCAGCGGCTGAATGCGCCGTTGTACACCTTGGATGCCCGGCAGGCCTCTGCTGCACGTGCCCACGGCATTGTCGTGCAGACGCCATTCTGATCCTTCGTTTTCAGCATCGAGACCTGTTTATGCATGAATACCCGCACATCCTCACCCCCACGACCCCGTTCGACTTCGACAAAACACTTGCATTCCTGAACAGCTTCCCGCCCGCCTATGGCGACCAGACCATCGAGGACGGCGCGCTGACGAAGGCGCTTCGTCTGGACGGCAGCACGATCGCTTTTTCGGTTGTGTCTGCCGGCACGTTGGACTCGCCCGCGCTGGAAATCAGACTGCACAGCGAGTCCGCGCTGGACGAGGCGATCCAGTCACGCGCATTGGCGCAGATCGCGCGCTGGCTCAGCATCGACGACGACCTGATGCCATTTTACGCCATCGGCCACGACGACCCGCAGATCGCGCCGCTGATCGACAGGCTGTACGGCTATCATCAGGTGCGCTTTATCTCGCCGTTCGAGAATATCGTCTGGGCGATGCTGTCGGCGCGCAACGGCCGCACCAACGCGACCAATGCCAAACGCCGCCTGCTGGAACGCTGGGGCGGGCGCATCCGACTGGACGGCGCGGAATACCTGGCCTTCCCCGAAGCGCATGAGCTGCTGCCAGCGACGCATGACGACCTGCTGCTGATCGCCCGGCAGGACTATCGCGCCCGCTTCCTGGGTGCAGCGATTCAGGCCTTCGCGCGAGTCGACGAGGCGTGGTTGTACAGCGCGCCGGACGACGAGGTTTATCGCTGGCTGCGGGGCATCGAGGGCGTGGGTGAGTGGACGGCGTCGTTCATTCTGCTGCGCGGGCTGGGGCGGATGGCGTATTTGCGGACGCCGGAGGAAACACTGATCGAGATCGTGGCGCGGCGCTATGGCACACCCGCCAATGCGAAGGGGACGCTGCAGGCAGCGCGACCGTATCAGGGCATCGCAGGCGGCTACTGGGCGCATTATCTGCGCGCTGGCGGCGGCTGAAACGGATTATTCGGCCGGGCTGAAGCCCTCGAAATAGCCCAGGCTGGCCTCCATATCGGCGACACTGTCCATCTCCAGCGTCATCGACGGCGGCGCGGGCAGCGCGCGCAGCTTGGCCAGCACGTCATGGTAATCCAGCACGCCGTTGGGCAGCGCACGGTGAATATCCAGCAGGCCGTCGTTGTTGTTCAGGTGCGTGTGCACCAGAAACGGCGAGACGGTGTCTAGCCACTTGTCCAGCGGGACCTGGCTGAACAGGTGTGCGTGGCCGACATCGAGGCAGGCGCGCAGATGCGGGTGATTCACGCGGGCCAGCACGTCGGTGATGATATCGGGGTCAAACTCCCACATATTCTCGACCGCCGCCACCACGCCCTGCGCCGCTGCATACTCGGCCACATGCAGGAAGAATTCCACGTTGCGGCTTTGCCAGCCGATGCGATAGTCCTCGTTCTTCAGCGATGCGATGAAATTGGCGTGAAAGACGACAATTTTTGCACCCAGCATGCTGGCGATATCCAGCGCATGGCGATAGCGCTCCATCGTCATGCTGTTGATGCGCTGATCGATACTGCCCGGCACCATATCGAAAAATGGCCCATGCAGCGTCAGCATCGGCAGGCCGTCGGTCAGCGCGCGATAGTCTTCGACCGTCTGGCGCCAGTCGCCATCCAGCACATCAGGCATCGCAAAAGCCATCAGCTCGGCGCCCACGCCCTGGCGGTGAGCCAGTTGAATCACATCCGGTGCATTTTTCAGGCCTGCACTCAGTAAAACGCGGTCGCTCACACGCGGCTCCGAGCAGATAATAGGTGTCATAATAAGTCCAATTTGTTCAGTGTACACTTGCCTGTGGCTGACGGCAACCGGCCCGGCCTCACCCTGACAACTTCTTCACAGGCGCGTTGACATTTTCTAACCGGAGCAGCCTGCCTCGCCCTGAAATGCGGCAGGCGCGAAGTATGGCGTGGTGTTGCCCAGCGAATCGGGCAGCAGGGTCAGCGCGCCGGTGGCCGTCTCGATGACTCCCACCGCATAGGCCGAGCGTGCGGCCAGCAGCGCGCCATCCGCGCTGAAACGCGGCGCATACGGATAAATCATGTCCGGCGGCACGGGGTACAAACGGGCGTCGGCGTCGGCATTGCCCACCAGCGGAATCTGCCACAGGCGCGTATCCACGATGCCCTGCATGTTGCGCGCCGCGGCTACCATCGCCGTGCTGTCGGCCAGCCACGCATAGTCCATCGTCAGCACCGGCTCATAGCTGAGCTGGGTGGGAAATGCGCCTTCCTGCGCGCCGACCATCCAGAACTGGTCGTTGTTGGGCGACGGCGAATAAATGAAGCCGATCAGCTCGCCATTGGGCGACCAGCGCGGCGAATGTACGCTGCCCTGCGGAAAGTCGGTCACGCGAAACTTCTGCGTGCCGTCGGCGCTCACCCGCCACAGATCGGCCTCGCGCACATTCGGGTTGTCCTCACGCGGGACAAATGCGGTGTAGACCAGCCAGCGGCCATCAGCCGACCAGCGTGGCGTGTGCTCATCGCCCGCGACGCTGTAGGGCACCGGAGATTCTCCACCCGCCGCCGACACCCACGCGACCCGATGGTCGGGCACGCCGTCGCCATCGTCCTGCGTGGTGAACAGCGTGAAAGCGATGCGGTCCTCGGCTGGATTCGGATTCCACTCGGCATCCCACGCGCCATAGCCAGGCTCAAACGCCGCCAGATCGGTCAGGTCGGAGCCATCCAGGCGGGCGCTGTACAGGCGCGGCGGCGCATCGCCCTCGCCCAGCGTCAGCAGCAGGCGGCAGCCATCCGGCGAAAACCCCCACAGCTTGTGCAGGCGGCCGCCAAAGCGCAGGTCGCGCTGCATGCCCGTCGCCAGATCCACCAGCGCGATACGGTCGCCCGTGGCGGTGTCATAGCCCAGCAGCGGCGCGCCCAGCAGGCCGGTCTGGGGCTGGCCGGGGGCGGCCTGCGCCGTCAGCGCGGCAATCAGCAGGCAGCAGGCCAGCAGGATGAATTTCGCGGGTCGGGTCATGACCTCTCCGTGGGAAAATCGGGTGAACGGGTCGGTGCGTACGGGGGTGTGACGGCTGGTCCACGTCATGAATCATCACATACCACCTCACCCGCCTGCTATGCAGGCTACCCTCTCCATATGGAGAGGGTCGGACAACGTCCGGGGTGAGTTTTGCCGGTGCTGATTGCGCGCCGCGCCTAGCCCCCGAAATTAATCGTCGGTGTGGGGCCGCCGCTGGTGAACGGGTCAAACGGCAGCGGCGTCGCCACCAGCACCGGGAACGTCGGCTGGATGAACGGCGCCACCGTCGGCTGGATAATCGGCAGCGTTGGGGCCGCGGTCGGCGGCGGATTGTTGATCGTCACCTGGGCCGTCCGGTAGGCGTAGCCATTGCTGGTGTTATACACGGCCAGGCGGAAGGTATACACGCCGTTGGGGACACGCGTGGTGTCGAACGTGCCCAGCGCGCCATTCTGCACCTGCGTGTTATTCGGGCCCACGATGACGGTGAACGACGTCGGCGCGTTCTGCGGCGCCAGCTCAATCGTGTACTGCGAAAAGTTAAATGCCTGCACAGTACCGAGGAACTGGATCGTGCCTTGCAGCGTCTGGCCGTTGGTGGGGCCGTTGAGCGCAATCACCGGATTCTGCGAGCTGATTGTGCAGGCCGATGGCGGCGTCAGGCCGGTCAGGCCGGTCAGGCCATTCTGCGCGGCGAACGCCTGTCCGGCGCCGCTGGACAGCCAGCTCACGGCGGAGGCATCGCTCACATTGAGGAAGCGCCCGGCGATGGTATTGTCGGGGCAGTACTGGTTCGCCAGCAGGCCCGACCACGAGTCGATATTCAGCGTGTTGACGAAGCCCTGGTCGGCCGTCAGCGGCGGCGCATTCTGCACAAACAGCTCGGTGCGCACGGCGCTGCAATTCTGCGTCACATTCGGGTCATACAGCGCGCCGGTCAGCGCGCACACCTGCGCCTGCACGATGCCAGACGGCTGCTGGAAGGCCGGATTAGTGCCCTGGAGCGCGGCATTCATGACGGCATTCCACACCGGCACCGCAATGCCCTGCGCCGAGCCATTGGTATTGGTGTTGTTGTGGCTGCCGGTCCACACGCCGACGACCAGATTGCTGCTGTAGCCCACCGTCCACAGGTCCTGATTGCCCGTGCTGGTGCCCGTCTTGACGGCCACGCGCCCAGCATAGGCCTGCAGGTTGAGCGCGCTGTTCAGGCCAAACGTGCTGGAACGCGCCACATCATCGGCCAGGATGCTGTTGATGAGGAAGGCCACCTGCGGCTGAATCTGCTGCGAGGGAGCCGCACGTTCGGGCGTGGCGATTTCGTTGCCCTGATTATCGGTTACGCGGGCGATCGCCGTCAGCGGCGCGCGCTGTCCGTTGGCCGCCAGCGTGCCATAAGCCTCGACCATGTCGTACAGGCGCACGCTGTTGCTGCCCTGCGACGCGCCCAGGCCGAAGATCGCGTCCTGCAGGAAATTGATGCCCATGCGGTTGGACGTATCGACGAAGTGCTGGTCACCGATGAACTCATAGGCCTTGGCGGAGGTCACGGCATAGCTGTTGCCCAGCGCGAAGCGGATCGATGTCGGGCCGGTATACGCGCTGTTCACGTTCTGCGGGGCAAACGGCGGCGTGGTATTGTACGTCGTCGGCACATTCCAAAGCACGGTTGCTGGCGTCATATATTCAAATACGCCGGTCGTAGGATTCGTCTGTCCTTCCAGCGCGGCGGTATAGATGATCGGCTGGATGGCGTCGCCGCTGGGCTGCCACGTGAAGACGTTGTTGACCTCGCCGTCAATCTGGCGATTGTTGAAATCCGGGCTGCCCACCATCGCGCGGATGGCGCCGGTTCCCGGCTCGGCCACCAGCACGGCACCGTTGTTCACGCCGGCATTGGTGCCATTGGCCACGCCCGCAATCAGGGCGGCCTGCGCCGTGTCCTGGATGCGCGGATTGAGCGTGGTGTAAATCTGGAAGCCGCGGCGGAACATCTCGCTGGTGCCGTAGTACTGCTCCACCTGCGCCTGCACGTAGTTGACGAAGTGCGGATAACGGTTCTGGTTTTCACGCGGGCGATAGTTCGCCGCTTCCACCCGGGCCTTTTCGAGGATGACCTGGCCGGAGACCAGTTCGGCGCTGGTGATGCAGAACGGCTCACCGCGATACGGGTCAAAATCGAGCTGGATACAGCCAACTTCGGCCTGACGATTGAGCACCGCGTTCATGCGCTCGAACGCGCCGCCGCGATTGACGATCGGGTCAAAGGTCGCGGGCGCTTCGATCAGCCCGGCCAGCAACGCAGACTGCGCGCGGTTCAGGTCGCGGGCAGGCGTGTTGAAATAGAATTCCCCCGCGCTCTCCACGCCATAGCTCTGGTTGCCGAAGAAAATCTCATTGATGTACAGGTTCAGGATGAAATTCGCGTCATACGTGCGCGAAATTTCCGACGCGACCACGAAGATGCGAAGCTGGTTTTCCGGCGTCGGTTCGCAGTTCTGAATCACCAGGTTACACGCGATCTGCTCGGTGATGCCGCCGGTCGTGCCCGGTGCGCCAGCGGTGACATTCTGCACAAAGCCGCTGACCAGCTTGCCCGCATCAAAGCCCGCGTTGGCATAATATTGCGGGTCTTCAATCGAGAGGACCGCGTGCAGGAAATAGGGCGACACCTCGTTCAGCGCGACTGGCTGGCGGTCACCCTGGCCAATCAGCGTGGCGATCACGGTGTTGTCAGCGGCGTAAATGCGCGCCGTCTGGAAGGCAGGCTCGTAATTGGCCAGCGCGGTGATGCCCGGCGTATACGGGCTGAGCACGTTCTGATAGGTCGTCAGCAGCGCGACAATGCCGCAGGTGGCCGACAACAGCAGCACGCCCACCAGCACGGCCGCCGCGATGATGATCCGGCGCACGGTATTTTGCTGCGCTTTGGCGACGGCCTCTTCATAGCTGGGAATGGCCGGGCCGGTGACGACGGGCGCAGGCGATGGGATGGCGACGGGCGGCACATAATCGCCCATGGGGGCGCTGACCACCGTCGCATTAGACGGTACAGTGGCCTGGAAGGCCGGATTCACCTGCGTGTAGGCGTTGGCATCGGCGGGCTGGTCGAGCGCGATATTGGGCATCGTATCGGGCAGGTTGGTCGCCAGATTGATGGCGGCGGTGCCGACCATGGTCGCGTCCAGGTCACGCGTGGGCACCTGCTGCGGCAGCGGCATCTCGTCTTCCTGCGCGATGACCGGCGCGGGCGACGGGGACGCAGGCGCGACAGGCGGGGCGCTGCCAGCAGCTTTGGCCAGCACGGCCGGCTTCTTCAGCACCCAGGCATTATTCTCGTGGTGATACCAGTTGTCGCTTTCGACACCCATCATCCACCACGAATTGTTGTCGTCCAGCACCATCTGCTTCTTGAGGGCTTCGGTCAGCTCCTCACGCGTCATGCGGCCCTGGCGAAACTCCTCGCGCAGTGACTTGATGCGCGCCTCAGCAGCGCGAAATTTCTCCAGCTCGACAACTTCAGTTTCACTCAGGCCCGCCGCCTCGGATACGGCGACTTCGGCCTGTTCAGCTTGCGGGGCAGGCTCCGGTTCCGGCTCGGCGGCCGGGGCAGCGCCAGCGGCACGCAGTTTTTCAATCTGCTGGCGGGCATATTCGGCGGGGTCGGCAGCGGCAGCATCTTCGTCTATCGCGATGGCGGCTTCCGGCTTCTCGGCCAGGCTGGCGATCGCGATCAGCTGGCTCATGCTGAAGCGGTCACCTTCTTCTTCGTCTTCGTCTTCTTCCAGGTCTTCGCCCGCTTCGGTGCCCGTCTCACCTGTGTGGCCCAGCGGATCCAGCGGCAGCACCTGCCCATCGGCCTCCGCTTCAGACGCAAGCGCGTCATGTGGCAGCACGCCCAGCTCGGTGGCGGCATCCCCTTCTATCGGGACAGCATGCTCAGAGGGGGCTTCGTCGCTGATGACCACGCTCTCGTCATCGGCGCTGATCGTTGTGGTGGCGGGCAGATGCCATTGGCCAGAGGCACGCGGCTGCGGGTCCAGCTCACGGGGGAGCGTGGGCACGCGCCAGGCCTTGCCTTTGCTGGCGGATTGTCCGGCGGCGGCGGCGACGCTTTCAGAGGGAGCACGCCATCCGCCAGCCAGCAGGACAGCCTGCTGGGGCGCCTCAGGCGCGGGGGATTGCACGTCTTCGGCGGCCGATGTCTCTGAGCTGGCCGCTTCCGTGCCCTGCTCAGGCGTGCGCCAGCCAGACGACGCGCCCGAATCCTGCGGCGTGAGATCGTCTTGCGCGTTATTCGGGCGGTCAGACATATGGAATCCTCTAAGGCGAAGGCAAACCGAAAGGCAACTCAATACATGGGATTATAGCGAAATTATGCGTTATCACAAACGAGGGGAAAGCCAACTGACGGGGCTGAAGGAGCCTTACAACAGGCCGAGTGCGATGCCCAGGACAGCGCCCAGCACCACAAACCAGGTCGCGTTGCGGCGGAAACGCACCATGCCCAGGGCGGTCACAATCGCCAGCGCGACCGGCACCAGGCCGACGCCGCCAATGGCCAGCTCGCCCGGCTCCAGCGGGCTGAAAGCCTCACTCGCCAGCCGGATCAGCGCGACCAGGATAGCGGCAATCGTCGCGGCATTCACGCCATCGAGGAACGCGCTGAAGAAGCGGCTGCTGCGCATCTTCGGGATCAGCGGCGCGGTCGCGATCACCAGCACGAACGCGGGCAGGAAGATGGCAAAAGTCGCCACCAGCGCCGCAGGGATGCCGCCCACCACATAGCCGACGGCGGTCGCGGTCGTCAGCACCGGGCCGGGCGTAAACTGGCCGATGGCGATGGTGTCGAGCAGCTGGCGGTTGGTCAGCCAGCCCAGGTTCAGCACCAGGTCGTCCTGCAAATAGCTGATGAGCACATAGCCGCTGCCAAACAGGATCGAGCCGATGCGCAGGAAATACCAGAACACGTCGAGCACCGTGGGCGTCACGGCGGTGACGGCCGTTTGTACAAGCTGTGGCAGGCCCAGCAGCGGCAGCAGCAGCGCCGGCGCGATGGTCGGGCGCGCGCGCAGCGTGGTCGCCACGGCATACACCACGCCACCGCCCAGCATCACCAGCACTTCAGGAATCGGGGTGAAGTAGAGCAGCAGCAGCACGACGATGAACAAACTTTGCAGCAGCACATTCTTCAGCCCGACCGGAATCAGCCGATACGCGGCCACCGCGATAATCGCGACGATGACGGGCTGGATGCCCCACAGCATCGAGCCGACCTCCGGCACCGCCCCATACTGCACATACAGCATCGTCAGCACCAGGGTGATCAGCATGGCAGGGATGATGAAGCATGCGCCCGCCACGATGGCGCCAGGGATGCCGCGCATTTTGTGGCCGACATGAATCATCGTCTCGGTCGAGTTTGGCCCTGGAATCAGATTGGTGGCCGCCACCATGTCGAGGAATTCCGCGCGCGTCAGCCATTGGCGGCGCGTCACGATTTCGTCTTCCGCCATCGCCAGGTGTGCCGCCGGCCCGCCAAACGATTGCAGGCTCATGCGCACAAACAGGCGCACCAGCTCACCATAGGTCACATGCTGGACAGGAGACGAAGCCATGACACTGCCTTATAGACACATCGAATGAATACTTACGCCGCAAGAGCATAGGGGATTCGTTCGGGAGTTACAAGCACATTGTCTTAATGTTCGGGAGGGCTGCTCAACGCGCTCAGCCGTTTGTGCTGGCCTTGTCGCGCTGGGCCTGGTGCGGAGACACCACCGGCAGGAGCAGGGTAAACGTGGTGCCCTTGCCCGGCGTGCTGCTGACCTCGATGCGGCCGCCATGCGCCTCTGCCACACGGCGCGCAATCGTCAGGCCGAGGCCGGTGCCGCCGCTGCCGCCACGCGCAGAATCCGCCCGGTAGAAACGCTCGAAGATGTGCGGCAGGTCTTTCTCCGCGATGCCGGGGCCGGTATCGGCCACCTGCACGCTGATGAACTGGTCGGTCATGCCGGTCGTCAGGGTGATCGAACCGTGGTCGGGCGTATAGCTGATGGCATTTCCCAGGATATGCTTCAGCGCCCGCTTGAATTCGACAGGGTCCATGATGATAGCGGGCAGATCCGGGGTGAAGCTGGCCGTCAGGCTGTGATGGCGTCGTTCTGCTTCCGTGCCCAGATCAAGCATGCAGTCCTGCGCCATCGTATTGACATCGCACAGCAAAAACTGGTATTCGCTGCTGTCGGCACGGTCCAGCCGCGACAGGTTCAGCAGGTCTTCAATCATGTTCTGCAGGCGATTGGCCTCGTATTCCAGCGTCTCCAGATGGCGCGCCCGCCGTTCCTGGTCGCTGACCTTGCCCAGCAGGTAGGTACTCGTCTTGATGACCGACAGCGGCGTGCGCAGGTCATGCGACAGATTGCCGATAAAGCGCTTGAGCATCAGCACTTTTTCGCGCTCGATGCCCAGCTCCAGCTGGTGCTGCTGAATCGCCTTTTGCCCAGTGATGTCGCGCACCACGGCCGCGCGCACTGGCTGCCCCTGATAGACGCCGGGCTGCGCCTGCACATGCACCCAGATACGAATACCGTCTTTGCGCACGCCCTGAATTTCATACGGTTCGTAGCTCGATGTCACACTTTCGATCAGCACTTTGGATTCGGGCGCGACAATCGTGCGGATGTCCATTTCACGCAGCTCGGCCAGCGAGTAGCCGGTGAGCGCCTCGTAGGCCGGATTGGCGTCCAGCACGCGCGTGCCACTGGTGATGACGATGCCCTCGCTCATCGCGTAAAACAGCGACTGGTAGCGCTCATCGCTTTGCTTGCGGGCGAGCAACTGCGCCGCCAGCACCCTCGACTGATAATACCGCACGACGCTGGCCGCGAAGATCATGCCGCACAGGGCCAGCAGCATCAGGTATGGATACAGTGCGTCGTTGAAATCTACCCGCGGCTCCAGTGCGCCGAAAACCAGGATGGAGGAGGTGAAGACCGCGATCGTGATGGACGTTCCCACGAGATCCAGCACGATGAAGCCAGTCACGATGCCCAGCATCAGCCACGGCAGTGAACTGTTCATGGCAGTTACGCCAAACATCTCCCACGAGTAGATCAGCACATACGGATTCAACAAGAAGATCGTCAGGATACCCAGCAGAGCCAGATAGAAATACCCCAGACGATTGAGGAGATACAGGCCGGTGGCGAATAACGCGCTGATCGCCATATGCTGGCGATAAGCAGGTCCAAACCACGTCCAGGTTGAGGCGATCAGCATCCCGGGGATGAAAATCAGCAGCAGCAGCGACAGCAGCCGTGACGCATATTCACGCTGCTGCGGAATCGGGCGCAGCGGCACAAAAAACAGCCGGTTGAGCGCGGTAATAAGAGGGTGCTGGCTGATGGTTCGGATTACATCATTCATAGTTGTGGCAGCATGGTGATACAGGCTTTACTACGCACTTATAATAGTCACATTTATCTGAAAGTGCGAAAATCTGACATATTCATCTTAAGAGTACGCATGGTTCCGGCAATCGGGCAATGGGACTCCCTGCCCATGTATGCTATACTCGCTCTCTAGTTCATGAGAGCTTCATGACCACCTAGACAGAGGGAGTCCTATCATGGCAATGGCCGTACATGAATCGCCCACCCTGACGATTGACCGTATCGCCGAGCTGCTCGGCAATGATGCCGATCACCTGCTCAACCACGTCAGCACCACCATCCCCAAAGATCATCTGTATCTGCCGTCGCCTGACTTTGTCGACACCATCTACACCCAGACCAACCGTACGCCGCAGGTGCTGCGCAGCCTGCAGCAGATGTTCGGCAATGGCCGCCTCGCCAATACCGGCTACCTGAGCATCCTGCCAGTCGACCAGGGCATCGAGCACAGCGCGGGCGCATCGTTCGCCAAGAACCCGGCCTACTTTGACCCCGAAAACATCGTCAAGCTGGCGATCGAGGGCGGCTGCAACGCCGTGGCCAGCACGTTCGGTGTGCTGGCGTCGGTGGCGCGCAAGTATGCCCACCGCATCCCGTTCATCGTCAAGATCAACCACAATGAGCTGCTAACCTACCCGAACAAGTCCGAGCAGGTCATGTTCGGCAGCGTGCGCGACGCCTGGAACATGGGCGCGGTCGCCGTGGGCGCTACTGTATATTTCGGCTCGGCCGACGCCACCCGCGAGCTGGTGGATGTCGCCGCCGCGTTTGAAGAGGCCCATTCGCTGGGCCTGGCCACTATCCTGTGGTGCTACATGCGCAACAGCCAGTTCAGCATCGGCGGCACCAATTACGAGACCTCGGCCGACCTCAGCTCGCAGGCCAATCACCTGGGCGTCACCATCCAGGCCGACATCGTCAAGCAGAAACTGCCCACCAACAACGGCGGCTTCAAGGCGCTCAACACCGGCGGCTCGTCGTATGGCAAGCTGGACGAACGGATCTACACCAAGCTGACCAGCGACCACGAAATCGACCTGACGCGCTATCAGGTGGCCAACGGCTACATGGGGCGCATCGGCCTGATCAGCTCTGGCGGTGCCAGCGCGGGTGACAGTGACCTGGCCGACGCGGTTAAGACGGCCGTCATCAACAAGCGCGCGGGCGGCACTGGCCTGATCAGCGGCCGCAAGGCTTTCCAGCGCCCGATGCACGAAGGCGCGGCCCTGCTGCGCGCCATCCAGGACGTGTACCTGAACGAAGGCGTCACGATCGCCTAGCCTGCTTCCCTGCGCAGGGTGTCCGTAGCCTTTGCGTCAGGCGCACGTTGATTTCCATCGGTCCGAACATGTTATGGTGTGGGTGTCTATAAGCATCGTCCCCCACGTGCAGTAGACGCTTCCCCGAAAACCAGACGCCCCTTCACAGGGGTGTCTGGTTTTTTATATCCCGTGGGCATGCGATGGCATCGCCCCGCTGAATCCGTCACCCCAAAGACCGGCTTTCTCGACTCGTGCGGTGTCTGGTTTTTTACAGGCTGTTCCTGCCCCGGAAACCGCTCATTTGTGCTATCATATGGACATCATGAGATACGCACACATCGTCGTCAATCTTCCCGTAGACAGCGAGTTCACCTACGCCATTCCGGAGGCGCTGGAGGGTATGCTGCGCGCCGGACATCTGGTGCGCGTGCCTTTTCGCACCGCCGAAGAATATGGCGTGGTCGTCGGCCTGACGGACGACGCCCCCGATTACCAGACCAAGCCGATCAGCGCACTGATCGACCCCGCGCCGGTGGTCAGCCCGCGCGAGATTGCCCTCGCCCGCTGGACGGCCAAACGCTATGCCGCGCCGCTGGGCCTGTGCCTGTGGGCCTGGATTCCCAATGGCATGACCGCCCACAGCGACATCCAGGTCACGCTGATCGACGAGACTATTCCGCCAAAGACGCCGCTGGAAACCGAAATCATCGTGCTGCTGAAACGGCGCGGCGCGCTGCGCGGCCGTCAGCTCGACTTTGCCTTTCCCGGCGAGAACTGGCGCGGCGCGGTGGACGACCTGACCCATGCCGGCATCACCCGCCGCGAGAGCGTGCTGGCCCCGCCGCGTGTCAAGCCGCGCATCATCGAGATGGCCGCGCTGGCGATTCATCCGCGCCGCATCGACGAGGCCGTGCAGGTGATGGCGCGCCCCAGCAAGACGGCCGACCTGCTCGACTACCTGGCACGGCAAAAAGGGCCGGTCGATGCCCGCATCGCGCTGAAAGCGGCCGGGGCGACGCGCACGCATCTGGAGACGCTGGTCTCGCGCAAAGTGGCCGACGTGACCGACGACGACCAGGCTGTGCTGACCGCCTGGCCCGATGACGTACCTGCCCTGCTGAGCGAATACCGCAAGACTGAAAAGCCGCTGCGCGTGCTGCGTGTGCTGGCCCGCCAGAGCACCACCATCGACGTGAGCTGGCTGTTTGCCCAGACCGGCGCGAATATGAACGACCTGCGGCGCATGGAAGAAGCCGACCTGATCCTGCTGGGCGAAAAGCAGGGCTACCGCGACTCGCTGGCCGATACGGCTATCCTGCCGCTTCAGCCGCCGCAGCTCACCGAGTCACAGGCCGAGGTGCTGGAGCCGATCCTGTCGGCGCTGGACAACCACGAGACGCGCACCTTCCTGCTGCATGGCGTGACCGGCAGCGGCAAGACGGAAATCTATCTGCGTGCTATCGAGCGTGTGCTGGCGCAGGGGCGCAGCGCGCTCTTTCTGGTGCCGGAAATCGCGCTCACCCCGCAGACAATCCGCCGCGTGGCCGGGCGTTTCCCGTCACAGGCGGCCGTCGTGCACAGTGGGCTGAGCGAAGCGGAGCGTTATGACACGTGGCGGCGCGCCCGCGAAGGCCTGATCCAGATCGTCGTCGGGCCGCGCTCTGCGCTGTTCACGCCGCTTCAGGACATCGGCCTGATCGTGCTGGACGAAGAACACGACCCCAGCTACAAGCATTCCCCGCCGATGCTGCCGCCCTATTATGACGCCCGCCGCATGGCCGAGGCCGCCGCCTATCACGACAACGCCGTGGTCATTTTCGGCAGCGCGACGCCGGATATAACCACGCTCTATCGCAGCACGATTGGCGAAATCACGCGGCTGACGCTGCCCGACCGCATCATGGGCCACCGCGAGCGCATCCACGACCAGGCGCGCACGGCCAGCCTGTCGACCGCGTATCAGCCGGCCGTGGGCGATTCGCTTACCATTGACCTGCCGCCCGTGCAGGTGGTGGATATGCGCGCCGAGCTGCGCGGGGGCAATACCAGCATCTTCAGCCGCGCACTGCACGACGCACTGGACAATACGCTCCGGCGCAAAGAGCAGGCCATCCTGTTCATGAACCGGCGCGGCCAGGCGACCTATGTGTTCTGCCGCGACTGCGGCTACGTGGTGACCTGCCCGCGCTGCGACACCCCGCTGACGTATCACCGCCACGGCCACGCGCTGCGCTGCCACAAGTGCGACCACACCGAGCCAGAGCCGAACATTTGCCCGTCGTGCAGCTCGCGGCGCATCAAATTCTTCGGGGCAGGCACGCAGCAGGTGGAGGAAGCCGTCATCCAGGCATTCCCATTTGCGCGCATCCTGCGCTGGGATGCCGATACCGCCGCGACCCAGGCCGCCCATGACACCATCCTGCAGCGCTTCATGCACCATCAGGCCGACGTGCTGATCGGCACGCAGATGATCGCCAAAGGCCTTGACCTGCCCATGGTGACGCTGGTCGGCGTGGTCAGCGCCGATGTCGGGCTGAACCTGCCTGATTTTCGCGCCGGTGAACGCACCTTCCAGGTGCTGACGCAGGTGGCCGGGCGCGCCGGTCGCGGTCTGCTGGGCGGCAAAGTCGTGCTGCAAACGTATCAGCCGGAACACTATGCCATCCAGGCCGCCGCCCAGCATAACTATGCCGATTTCTTCGCGCAGGAGCTGGACAAGCGGCGTGCCATTGGCTATCCCCCGTTCCGGCGGCTGGTGCGCGTGCTCATCCGCCTGCCTGGCGATGCCCGCGCCCAGGCCGAGGCCGAACGCGCCGCCGCGCTGATTCGCCAGCGCATCAGCAAGCTGGACATGACCGGCACCGAGGTCATCGGGCCGGCCCCATGCTTCTTCACCCGCGAAAACGACATGTCGCGCTGGCATGTCATCGTGCGCGGGCCAGACCCGCTGCCAATCTTCGATGCCCTGCCCGTACGCGAGGGCTGGTATGTCGATGTGGACCCGGTAGAAGTGCTGTAACGCCCGCCGCATCCGCAAAGCGCGTCTATTTCATCCCGTATTATGTGCATTATCCACAAACTGATCTTGACCATTTCAGTGAATATGACTATGCTCTACGTTAACTAAATTAAACGTTTAAGTTGACAGTTGGTTTGCTAAAATATGTGCCCTTACCCGGCATACTCTGGAGTTATTACCCTGTGAGTCGTCTTTGGAACCTTACTGAATTTGGCTTTCATGCCGACCGCGTCAACCACTACGAAACGCTGTTCACCGTAGGGAACGGCTATCTGGGCACACGCGGTTCGTTTGAAGAAGGCCACCCCGACAGCATCGCAGCGACCCTCGTGAACGGCGTATATGACCATGCCGACGGGATGCTGGTGCCGGAGCTGGCCAATTTCCCCAACTGGATCCCGTTTGCCATCACAGTCGATGGCACACCTTTCAAAGTCGTCACCTCCACCACCGATCTGATGAAACCGCCCGAAGGCGTGATCTTCGGCTACGAGCGCACGCTGGACCTGAAAGAAGGCATCCTGCGCCGGGCGGTGCTGTTCCGCGCCGCCAGCGGCAATGTCGTGCGCGTGATTTTCGAGCGCTTCGCCAGCCTGAGCGATGTGCATGTGATGGCGCAGCGCGTCATCATCACGGCGGTGGACGGCGCACCCGAAATCGCCATCCGTGCCGGCGTGCATGGCAACTCCATGAATGCCACCGCCCTGCACTGGAATGATGATGTCCAGGTGATCAGCACGGACGAGGAAATCGGCATCGGCGCCACCACGCGCCAGTCGGGATACTCGATGGGCGTGGCCGCCCGCCTGACGGGTCCACACCCGGCGACGGCATCCGCTACCGGCCTGATCCTTGATTTGGAAACCAGGTTCAGCCTCGAACAGGAACAAACCGTCACCTTCGACAAGCTGGTGGGCATCTTCAGCAGCCGCGACACCGATGAAAATCCACTCGATGCCGCCCGTGCCAAAGCCCTGCGTGCCAGTGAAATCGGCTACGATGCCCTGCGCGCCGCGCATGTGGCCGAGTGGGCCAAATACTGGGATACCGCCGACATCGTCATCGAAGGCGACGACGAATGCCAGCTCGCCATTCGCTTCACTACCTACCATGTGTTGATCGCCAGCCCGCGCCACGACGAAAACGTGAGCGTGCCTGCCAAGACGCTGTCCGGCTTCGGCTACAAGGGGCATGTGTTCTGGGATACCGAGCTGTTCACGCTGCCGCTGACCACGCTGACGCACCCGTCGATTGCGCGCAACCTGCTGATGTATCGCTATCACCGGCTGGAAGGCGCACGCCACAAGGCGAAAGCCAACGGCTACGAGGGCGCGATGTATCCGTGGGAAAGCACCGATACCGGCGAGGAAACCACCCCGCAGTGGAGCGATGTGCAGCCTGACGGCAGCCGCATCCGCATCTGGACGGGCGACAACGAGCAGCACATCAGCACCGACATCACCTACGCCATCCAGCAGTACTGGCGTTTCACCGGCGACGATGACTTCTACACGCGCTACGGGGCCGAAATCGTGCTCGATACCGCTGTGTTCTGGGGCAGCCGCGCCGAAGAAAAGAACGGCCGCTATGAGCTGAGCCAGCAGATCGGGCCGGACGAATACCACGAGAATATCGACAACAGCGTGTTCGTGAACCGCATGGTCGTGTGGCATCTGTCGACGGCGCTGAACGCGCTGTCCTGGCTGCGGGCCCATGCCCCTGCCGACGCCGCCCGCCTGACCAGCCAGCTTGACCTGACCGAGGCGCGCCTGGCCAAATGGCAGGACATCATCCAGCGCATGTACATCCCGTTTGACGCGGAAAAAGGCATCCACGTGCAGTTCCCCGGTTTCTTCGACATGGAATTCATCCCCGTGCCGAAGTATCAGCCGCGCGTGACCAGCGTGCAGGCCATCCTCAGCCACGCACGCAGCATCCAGACGCAGGTCATCAAGCAGGCCGATGTGGTCATGCTGATGGCGCTGTTGGGCGAATCGGTGGGCGCTCCAGGCGGGGCCGATGTCAAAACCGTCATGCGCAATAACTGGGACACCTATTTCCCGCGCTGCGACCACGGCTCATCGCTCAGCCCGGCCATGCATGCCTGGGTGGCCGCCCGGCTCGGCCTGCTGGACGAAGCCTATGACCAGTTTCATCACGCCGCGCACATCGACCTTGCCGACAACAAAGGCAACGTGCGCGACGGCATCCATGCGGCAGCCTGCGGTGGTGTGTGGCAGGCCGTCGTGTTCGGGTTCGCTGGCCTGCATATCGCCGATAACGGCGCGCTGGCCCTCGATGCCCGCCTGCCCGCCCACTGGCGGCAGATTTCCTTCTCCGTGAACTATCGGGGCGAGATTAAACGGTTCACAGTAACCAACCCCCGTTAGAACAGTCGGCCCGGCTTCACGGCCGGGAAAGCCCTGCATCTGCCGTCTGGCGGATGCCCTGAATGAATCGCACGACGTTGGGCATTAACAAAGATTGTCCTTTTGGAGGAAAGAACTATGCGTACGTCCCGTTTTACCGCTCTCGGCGCGGCTGCCCTCGCGGCACTGGCGCTGACCACCGGCGTATTCGCCCAGGACAGCGTGACCATCACCCTGATGGGCCACTCGTCCAGCCCGGCAGAAGACGAGGCGCTGTCTGCCTCGATCGCGGCTTTTGAAGAAGCGTATCCGAATATCGATGTCGACGTGCAGCTCGTGCCCGACTTCGACACGGTCCTGCAAACGGCCTTCGCCAGCGGTGACTATCCCGAAGTGTTCTACACCGGCCAGAGCCAGTTCGGCCGCTATGTGAACGCAGGCGTGATCGCCAACGGCAGCGCCAACATCGAAACACCAGAAGGTTTCTATCCCGCGCTGGCCGCCGTCTACACCGTGGGTGGCGAGCTGTACTGCCCGCCGAAGGACTTCTCGAACCTGGCCCTCGAATACAACAAGGACCTGTTTGACGCGGCTGGCGTCGAATACCCGACCAACGACTGGACGTGGGATGACCTGCGCGCCGCCGCCGAAGCGCTGGCCGCCAGCGGAACCCTGCCGGAAGGCACCGTGCCGATCGCGCTGAACCCCGACATCGACCGCTGGTTCGCCTTCTACGTGCAGGCGGGCGGCACCTTCTACGATGAAGATGGCAACTTTGTGTTTGCCAACGAAGGCGCGAACTACGACGCCGCCATCACCGCGCTGGAATTCACCAGCGGCCTGGCCCTCGACGGCCTGAGCGCGACCTCCAGCGACCTGAGCGCCGGCTGGCCGGGCGAGGCCTTTGGCCAGGGCACCGCCGCCATGACGTTTGAAGGCAACTGGATCGTCGGCTACCTCGCCGATACCTTCCCCGAACTGAACTGGGGCACCGTTGAAATGCCCGCCGGCCCCGCTGGCGATGGCACGCTGACCTTCAGCGAAGCCTACTGCGTGGGTGCAGACAACGCCCATCCGGAAGAATCCTGGCTGCTGGTCAACTTCCTGACCGGTGAAGAAGGCGCGCAGCGCGTGGCGACCGGCGGCTTCGGCCCCATGCCCCCGCGTGAAGCCTCTGGCGAGACGTGGATTGAAGCGGTCGGCGAGAACGGTGCCGCATACGTGGCCGGTGGCGCCTACGCTGTCGCCCCTGTGACCCCGTCCGACTATGACCGCGACGGCCTGGGCAATTTCATCGGCGGCGTGTTCCGCGGCGATGAAGACCCCGAAGATGTCGCCGATTACGCCGGCTCGGAAATGTAAGACTGCCAGACTGCCCGCGAGGGCATCTGTCGGGGGACAGGGCATGCAGGTTGTGCCCCGTCCCCCCTTTACCTCCGCGCCCGCCTGCTTTGCGACGGCATCCTGCGCCACCGTCCCACACAGTGGATCCACCATACGCTGCATCCCACCCACTTCAGGCGCTGTGCCCAGCGTGCTTGCTCATCTCCGCAGCGAGGACTTACCCGCCACAGGGGGATACTTACATGGCACCTGTTTCATCGACCACCCAGGCTGCTCCGGGTGGCGCAAAAATACGAGGCAAAACCCTTCAGGAAAATATCGCCGGTTGGACGTTCGTCGGGCCTGCGATGATTGTGCTGGTTGGCTTTCTGATTATCCCGCTGTTTTTCGCCGCCTATTTCAGCATGACAGACTGGGATGGCATCGCGCCCCTCAACCGCGGCATCCGCACCGAAGAAAATCCGCAGGGCGCGTATGCATTCGACGGCCTGTCAAACTACTCGCGCATCCTGTTTGAAGAAGGCCGCCGCCAGGAAAATTTCTTCGTTGCGCTGAAAAATACCATTAACTACGCCATCGTCGTCGTGCCCACGCAAACCGTGATCGCGCTCACGCTGGCCTTCATCGTCAACCAGCGCTGGCTGAAAGGCAAAGGCTTCTTCCGAACCGCCTTTTACTTCCCCAGCATCACCTCGTCCGTGGTGATTTCGCTCATCTTCATGTGGATGTTCAGCACCGGCGGCCTGGTCAACAGCATGATCCGCACGCTGTTTCCGTCGTATTCGCCGGTCACCTGGCTGGACAACCCTGACGGGCTGTTTCACCTGGTGCTGAACGCCGTGGGCGTGGATCCGTCGCGCGATGTGCTGCGCATCTGCGACCCGGCGACGTTTCAGCTACTGGGCTGCGAAATCGGCAGCGTGCGTGTATGGGACTGGCTGAGCGGCCCCAGCGTGACCATGACCACCATCATGATCCTCGCCATCTGGACGACAATCGGCACGATGATGGTGATCTATCTGGCTGCCCTGCAAAATATCCCCGGCCAGGTGTATGAAGCCGCCACGGTGGACGGCTGTTCGCGACTTCAGCTTTTCAGGTTTATCACGGTGCCGCTGCTGCGCCCGACCACCTTCTTCGTCATCACCGTGGGCCTGATCGGGTCTTTGCAGGTGTTTGACCAGGTGTATGTGATGACCTCCGGAGGGCCTGCCAACACTACGCTGACCGTGGCCTATCTGGTCTATCGCAGCGCGTTCCGGGATGCACAAATGGGGCTGGCCGCAGCGACCGCCATCGTCCTGTTTATCATCATCTTCGTGTTTACGCAGGTCCAGCGCCGCATCACCAAAGAAGTCTAGCCGACGAAAGGAGCAAGCACTGTGGCCGCAACAACCATAGAAACTGTCGGTCAGACCTCCGGCGCGAGCCGCCTGCTGCGCCGCCTGCTGGCCGCGCTGGGCATGACCTTCCTGATTTTGTTTGCGCTGGTCGAGATCGTGCCATTTGTCTTCACCATCGCCAATTCGTTCAAGTGCCTGCCCGCCATCAATGCCGGTCCGTGGGCATTCATCCCGACATCCGGCTTCGTCGAATGCCGCGACCCGGCTACCGGGTCTGCCATCGCTGCCAGCGAGCTGACCAATGGCACCACGTTCCGGCCGTCGCTGGAAGGCTATCAGACCGTGGTGGCCGAAAACCTGCCGCGCTGGTTCCTCAACAGCGTGATTTTCGCCATCGCCATCACGATTCTGCGCCTGATAACCGACTCACTGGCGGGGTATGCGCTGGCACGCATCAAATTCCCCGGCAACCGCCTGATCTTTTTCATCATCCTGGGCACGCTGATGATTCCGGGCGTGGTGCTCATCATCCCGCGCTTCCTCATCCTGAAGCAGCTCGGCCTGCTGAATACTTATCAGGGCCTGATTATCCCGCTGGCCGCTGATGCATTCGGCATCTTCCTGATGAAGCAGTTCTTCGAGTCGATCCCCAAAGAGCTGGAAGAAGCGGCGGAAGTGGACGGCGCAAACCGTTTTGTCACGTTCTTCCGCATCATCCTGCCGATCACCACGCCTGCCCTGACCGCGCTGACCATTTTCAGCTTCCAGGGCCAGTGGAACAACTTCCTCGACGTGCTGATTATCGTGGGCACCGACCCCAATCTGTGGACGCTGACGCTGGGCCTGGCGAATCTGCAAGGGGCGGGCGGCGAGACGCTGATCTGGAATGTATTCCTGGCAGGCGCGGTTATTACCACGCTGCCGATGGCGATCATCTTCTTCAGCTTCCAGCGCTATTTTGTCGAAGGCGTAAGTTACAGCGGTCTGGCCGGACAATAGGTAAAGTAATGAGTGATGAGTCATGAGTAATGAGTAAAGTGCTGACAGAGGACGGGCATACAGACTGTACTGCTGCGCACCAGTCCCTTCCTCATCACCCATCACTCATTACTCATCACTCGTGACTCATCACCCATTACTCATCACTCATCACTCGGAACTCGTATCTATGATTACAGGCATCAGGGCAGGCATCACCGGATACCGGCACTTTCTCAGACAAAGCTATCTGTATATCTGGGCGAATGTGCTGTGGGCGCTGCTGTCGCTGCCGCTGGTGACCAGCGGTGCGGCGTGGGCAGGATTGTGCCGCATGGTCTATCACGCCCAACGCAAACCGACCGCCGAAATCAGCGATGTGTGGGATGGCTTCAAAGCCCACTGGCGCGGCGGGCTGGTCATCAGCCTGCTGGGCATCCTGATTGTGGCGGTCAACGTGGTAAACCTGCTGGGCTACCAGCGCGCACCGGGGGCGCTGGCGCAGGCCGGGCGCTTCATCTGGGTGCTGGCGATTGTGGCGTGGTTCGGCCTCCAGTTGTATGCCTTCCCGCTGCTGGCCGCCATGAAGCAGCCGAATATCATGGGTGCCTACCGCAATGCCGCTATCATGTTCATACAAAATCCAGGCTTTTCGCTGGGGGTGCTGCTCAGCTGCCTGCCGCTGATCGTCATCAGCGTGATTTTTCCGGTCGCGCTGTTTATGCTCAGCGGGGTGGCGGCCGCGTCCATCGGCAACAGCGCCGTGACCAACCGGCTGATCGCGGCAGGGATTCAGGCCGCGCCAGCGCCCGCCATCCCGGATCCGGTCATGCTGGACGATCAGATCTACTAGCGCAATTCGCCCAACGTTTTTCGAAAAATCGGCACCTTTCATTATAGTATCTGGTGTAACGAGTGCTTTTTTATAACAGGTAAAACGTTTCAACATGCCAACCATTAAAGATGTAGCCAGAGAAGCTGGCGTTTCTATTGCAACTGTATCTTATGTGCTGAACAACAAGGTGGATGCTGTCAGCGAGGACACTCGACAGCTGGTGTGGGAGGCCGTCCACCGCATCGGCTACACGCCAAACGTGACGGCGCGCAACCTGCGCAGCAGCCAGAGCCGCCTGATCGGCTATGCCTGGCACGATACCCCGCACGAACAGGTCAATCCGGTGCTGGACCAGTTCATGTACTCGCTGGCCCATTTCGCTGAAACAGCCGGTTACCACATCCTCACCTTCACCTACGCCCAGCAAGACCCTGTCCATGTTTACGATGACCTGATGCGCAGCGGGCGGGTGGACGCCTTCGTCATGAGCGGCACCGTGATGGACGACCCGCGCATCCAGTACCTGATGGAGCGCACCACCCCGTTTGTCAGCTTTGGCCGCAGCAACCCGGACTGGCAGTTTGACTGGGTGGACACCGACGGCACGGCAGGCATCCGCCGCGCGATGGACTATCTGTTCACGCTGGGGCATCGGCGCATCGCTTTTGCGGGCTGGGACGACGCATCGCTGGCAGGCAAACACCGCCTGCAAGGCTATACCGACGCGATGGAGACCACCCATCTGCCCATCCATGACGGGTATATCTACCACGGCACGCAGAGCGAACAGGCAGGCATCGACGCCATGACCCAGTTTCAGAGCCTGCCAGCCAGCATCCGGCCGACCGCCGTGGTGTGCGTCAGCGACCTGGTGGCCATCGGCGTGAAAAATGAGGCGGAGCGGCTGGGACTGGATGTGGGCAAAGACGTGTCGATCATCGGCTTTGACGACGCGCCGATGCTGCAATATCTGCGCCCACCAATGACCACGCTGCGCCAGCCCCTGCGCGAGATCGCCCGCACGCTGATCGAAATGCTGGAGGCCAAACTGGGCGACAGCGCGTCGGGAGGCAAGCGTGTGCCGCGCACCCGCCTGCTGACGCCAGAGCTGATCGTGCGCGAGAGCTGTGGCCGGCCGCGGGGCTAGGGAAACAGATTACACTTATTTGGCGCTTACCTTTCTTTCCCTGTCACTTTTTGCGCGCTCACGTGCCTTGTAATACAATTCTCATCAAGTTGCACAGACATTTTGAACCCCCGCCTAACAAGCGGGGTATTTCATCACAGAACGTGCAACAACGCTGCAATACCCAATTAATTTAAGGAGTAGAGGGCATGAAAAAAGCATTACGTTTCGCTTCGGCGGCGCTGCTTGCTGCTGCTGCGCTGGGAATCGCAATTCCCGCGTTCGCGCAGGACGGCATCAGCACCATGGAGTCAAACTCACCGAACATGACGGTTTCGGATGACGGGCTGATCACGTACGCGGCCGAAAGCTGCGATTACGGCGGACAGATTCTCTCGATCACGGCGGTTGACGCCAGCACTGTGCAGTTCCAGCTGTGCGGCCCCGACGGCGCCTTCCCGCAGAAGGTCGCCTTCTCGTCGGTCGGCATCCAGCCGCTGGAGCACCTGGTCGCCACGGGCGGCGGTGGTGAGGCGCTGTATCGCAACCCGATCGGCACCGGCCCGTACTCGCTGGGCCAGTGGAACCTGGGCACTGAAATTGTGCTCAACCGTTTCGACGGCTACTGGGGTGACCCTGCTGGTGAGCCGACCGCCATCTTCCGCTGGCTGCCTGAAGCTGCTTCTCGCCTCGTCGAGCTGCAGGCTGGCACCGTGGACGGCATCGACAACCCGGGCCCCGGTGACTTTGGCGTCATCGCCGCTGACCCGAACCTGAGCCTGCACGAGCGTCCCGGCCTGAACATTTTCTATCTGGGCCTGAACCGCGACATCGCTCCGTTCGACAACCTGAATGTGCGCCTGGCCATCGCTCACGCGATCGACAAGCAGCGCATCGTCGATAACTTCTATCCCCCGGGAAGCAGCGTCGCCAACCAGTTCATGCCGCCGGACATCTTCGGCTGGACCGAAGGCTTTGAAGACAGCGCCTACGATCCGGAACTGGCCCAGCAGCTGCTGGCCGAAAGCGGCCTCGAGCTGCCTCTGGAAGTCACGCTGAACTACCGCGATGTCGTGCGCGGCTACCTGCCCACCCCGGGCACGGTCGCCCAGGACATTCAGGCGCAGCTGGCCCCCATCGGCATCAACGTCACCATCGAAGTGATGGAATCGGGCACCTTCCTGGATGCCTCCGACGCTGGTGAACTCAGCCTGTACCTGCTCGGCTGGGGCGCGGACTATCCGGACGCGACCAACTTCATGGACGTGCATTTCGGCCGTGGCGCTTCGGCCCAGTTTGGCGAACACTACACCGAAATCGAAGACCTGCTGATTGCTGCCGGCCAGGAAAGCGATCCCGCTGTCCGCCTGGAACAGTACGCCCAGGTGAACGCCCTCATCCGTGACAACGCCATCACCGTGCCGATTGCGCACGGCGGTTCCGGCGTCGCCTACCGCGCCGTGATCGAAGGCCAGAACGTCAGCCCGCTGGGCAACGAAAGCCTGGCTGTTCTGAGCGACCCGGATGACGACAACATCATCTTCATGCAGAACGGCGAGCCCGCCGGCCTGTACTGCGCCGACGAAACCGACGGCGAAGCCCTGCGCGTGTGCGAGCAGATCACCGAGCCCCTGCTGGGCTACGAAATCGGCGGCACTGCTGTGGTGCCCGCCCTCGCCTCCGAGTGGAGCGCCAGCGAAGATGGTCTGACCTGGACCTTCAACCTGCGCGAAGCCCAGTTCCACGACGGCAGCGCGCTGGATGCCAACGACGTCGTCATCAGCTACGCCGTTCAGTGGGATGCTTCCAACCCGCTGCACGTCGGCCGCGATGGCAGCTTCACCTACTGGACCTATCTGTTCGCGGCATTCCTGAACCCGCCGCCGGCAGCCGAATAATCGGCGCAGGGAAACCTGTTCCACCTGTCAGTTGATGTTTCAGGCAGGGGCGTGGCATCTGCCATGCCCCTGCCGTTTTCCTGAGCCGCACGCCTGGTCTGCACGCTTATGTCAACATTTATATTTCGTCGTATCCTGCTCACCATCCCTGTCATCCTGGGCATCCTCACGCTGACGTTTTTCCTGACGCGCCTGATTCCCGGTGACCCCTGCACTGCCATCTACGGCGAACGCGCAACGCCTGCAATCTGCGCGAATTTTGAAAACCGCTATGGGCTGAATCTGCCCCTCGGCCAGCAGTACCTGGCCTATATGGGGCGCGTCCTGAGCGGCGACCTGGGCGACTCGATCCGCTTCACGCGGCCCGTCAGCGCGCTGCTGGCCGAGCGCCTGCCGGTCACGGTGGAGCTGGCCTTCACCGCGCTGATCTTCGCCAGCGTGGTCGGCGTGCCCTTGGGCATCCTGTCGGCCTACAAACGCAACACCCCCTACGACTATGTCACCATGATCGTCGCCAATATCGGCGTCTCGATGCCGGTCTTCTGGCTGGGCCTGATGCTGGCCTATATCTTCGGCGTCGGCCTGCGTGACACGCCGTTTGCGCTGCCGCCCAGCGGCCGTCTGGACGCAGGCACGCAGGTGATTCCCTTCTTCGTGCAGTGGGGGCTCGCGCCCGATGAAGCCTCAGGCAATCCGCTGATGATCTTCATCTCACGCCTGTATATCCTCAACAGCATCCTGACCGCCAATTTTGACCTGTTCTGGAATGCGACACGCCACCTGATCCTGCCGGCCGCCGCTGTGGGCACCATCTCGATGGCCATCATCGCCCGCATGACGCGCTCCAGCGTGCTGGAGACGCTCAATCAGGATTACGTACGCACCGCGCGTGCCAAGGGCCTGCGCGAGATGGGCGTGGTGCTGCGCCATGCCGTGCGCAACGCACTGCTGCCAGTTGTCACCATCATCGGCCTGAACTTCGGCCTGCTGATCAGCGGCGCCGTACTCACCGAGACCATTTTCGGCCTGACCGGCGTCGGCCGCACCCTGTACGATGGCATCACCAGCCGCGACTATCCGCTGGTGCAGGGCTTCACCGTGGCCATCGCCATCGCATTCGTGATTATCAATCTGGGCGTGGACCTGCTGTATGGCTTCCTTGACCCGCGCATCCGCCTGAGCTGACCGGACTTATCTTTCATGAGTACAACTCCCCCTGTCCCCAAACTTGATACCTCGCAGGCACCGTCCCATACCCGTCAGTTGGGCGCGCTGCGTGAGCTGTGGAAGAACCTGCGCCGCAACAAGAGCGCCAATCTGGGCATGATCATCATCGCCTTCATCGTGATTATCGCGCTGCTGGCTCCGGTGATCGCGCCCTATGACCCGCTTCAGCCGATGCTCGACCGGCAGGATCATCGCGGGCTGGGACGCCTGCCCGGCCGTCCGCCGTGCATCCATGTGCTGGGCTGCCCCGCCGAAGAACCGCAGCACTTCATGGGCCTGGACCTGAATGCGCGCGATATGTTCAGCCGCGTGCTGTGGGGCGCGCAGTATTCGCTCGTCGTGGGCATCAGCAGCGTGGCCATCGGCATCATCATCGGCTCGCTGATCGGCATGGTGTCGGGCTATTTCGGCGGCTGGGTCGATGGCATCCTCATGCGCATCATGGACGTGCTGCTGGCCTTTCCGTCGCTGATTCTGGCCATCGCCATCGTCAGCTTCGCCGGACCCGGCCTGCAAAACGCGCTGGTGGCCATCGCCATCGTCAGCATCCCGGTCTATGCGCGACTGGCCCGCGCCAGCGTGCTCTCGATCAAAGAAATGGAATACGTGACGGCCAACCGGGCGCTGGGGGCCACCCACGGGCGCATGCTGTTTGTGCAGATTCTGCCCAACGCGCTCACGCCGCTGATCGTGCAGGCGACGCTGGGCATCGGCTCGGTCGTGCTGGAGGCCGCCGCGCTCTCGTTCATCGGCCTGGGCGCGCAGCCGCCGCTGCCGGAATGGGGCGCAATCCTGAGCGAAGGGCGCAATTACGTGTTCACCAGCCCGCATCTGGTGTTCTTCCCTGGCATCGCCATCATGATCACCGTGCTCGGCTTCAATCTGCTGGGCGACGGCCTGCGCGACGCGCTCGATCCGCGCCTGAATCGCAACTGAGAGGCGCGACCACTAAAAAGAGTTGAACCGCCAAGACGCCAGGAACGCCAAGGTTTGACCGTCGTCAAGAATTACTTTGACAGGGTATTGAGACGGGCGCGTCGCGACGCGCCCCTACGACGGCAGACCTTACCGGTATTTACAACTCATCTTTTCGTTGAATATCCTGCGAATTGATGTCTTCTTCATGAGGTTGGGAGCGTAGGGGCGCGTCGCGACGCGCCCGCTTACAGCGTATTTTCCGACAAGCCACCCGCATCCCTGCCCAACAAATCCGCCTCCGTTCTTCTCATGCGATTTGCGTCATCCGGCGCTATGATTGACAGGTCTCGTCCATCCGGTTTTCGGGGCATCGCCCATGGGACGCACCGTTTTCACCGTCATGCTGATGCTGCTGGCCCTGTTTGCGGTCGCCGTCGGGGTCATCCGCGCGCAGGCCGACGACAGCGCGCAGATTCGCGCCTTCATGCGCGATGGCTGCGAGGATGAATCCGAACCGTGCTGGAGCGGCATCCTCCCCGGTACGACCACCGCCGAAGGTGCGCTGACGCTGCTCATGCGCCATCCCTGGGTACAAAATCCCACCTTTGAGGAAACCCGCTGGGCCGGATATATGACGTGGCGCTGGGCACCAGCCGCGCCCGCCTGGCTGCGCGAGGCCGACCAGCTTGGCATTCAGCCCGGCCTGTGGGTGACCAACGGCGTGGTCAGCTATCTCACTGTGCCCACTTACCTGCCCTATGGCGCCTATGAACAGGCGCTCGGCGCTCCCCGGCACGGCATCCTGCAGGTCGTGTCGCGCGATCTGGCGATTCAGACGGCCGTGCTGGCCGTGTCTGGCACCGTGCGCGACATCACCAACGCGTATTTTCTGGCAGCCTACAACCAGAGCCAATTGGTGATCGAAACCCATTTCAACTGCCCCGCCCCTGCCCGCGCCTTCTGGAGTGCGCCCGTCACCATTTCGCTGTTCAGCGACAACCTGATGCAGGGCGTCCCGTTCGACGACTACGATTTTGCTGGCTGGCTGTATGATGATCCGTGCCCCATTTCGCGGGATTGATGCCGGTCAGACCCCGTTTGTCCCCATCGTTGCCCAGGCGGCGGCCGCGCTGTTTGCCGCGCTGATCGTCATCGTCGCGCTGGCGCAGTGGTTCGCGTCTGCGCCAGGCAGTGCTGACTATCACGCGCTGCTGCTGCCAGACGAAGACTGCGGCGAAGCGGTTGTGTGCCCGCTGGATATCAGCGCGGGCGACATGAGCATGCCCCAGGCGCTCGATCTGCTGGAAGCCAGCCCGTGGGTGGAGCGCATCTATTACAGCCGTGGCATGGACATCGACAGCGGCTATCTGCAATGGGACTGGTCGGGCGCGCAGCCCGCCTATATCAACGCCAATCGACGCGGCTCACTGTGGTTCAGCCAGGGGCTGGTGCAGTGGGTGGAAATCGGCACCACGCTGCGTTTTGGCGATGTCTGGGTGGCGCTCGACCGCCCGCAGTACGGGCGCGTACGCACCTCATCGGCATCCGATGGTCGGCTGTTTCAGGTCGCCACCTACTACGACGGCGGGCTGAGCACGCGCCTTGACCTGCGCTGCCCGCTGGATGCTTCGCGCTTTTGGCGGGCGCCGGTCGTGCTGCGCGCCAACGGCGAGTTAGAGGCGCTCATGATGCTGCAAATGGAACCGGACACCTATGAGCTGCCGCGCCGCCGCTCGTGCCGGTAACGGTTGCCCGCGCCCACAAACCCCGTATAATAGAACAAATTATCTGAATCAGACGACATGGAGGGCTATGCAGGCGCACGAGATCGGGCACTGGCGGCTGGCGAATCAGCATGTCACGGGGAATGTTTTCGCATCGCCTAAAGACGTGGTCGCGCACATGGGGGCGATGCAGGCGCAGGACTACATGCAGTCGGTCTGGGCCATTGGCCTGCGCACACAGTCCCCCCTGCTGGCGGATGTCGAGCGCGCCATTGAAAACGGCGACATCCTGCGCACCTGGCCGATGCGCGGCACGATCCATTTTGTCGCGCCGCAGCATGCCCGCTGGATGCTGCGGCTGTGCGGGGCGCGCATGCTGGCCGCCGACCAGTCGCGGCTGGACAATCTCGACCTGACGGTGGCGACGATCATGCGCTGTGGCGATCTGCTGACGGATGCGCTCAGCGGCGGCCGCCGTCTGTCGCGTCCGGACATCATGGCGCTGCTGGAGAATGCAGGCATCAGCACTGCCGGGCAGCGCACCTATCACATCCTGTGGTATCTGTCGCAGCTGGGGCTGCTGTGCCTGGGCCCGATGCAGGGCAAACAACAGACGTTCGTGCTGCTGGACGAGTGGGCGCCGAACGCGCTCGATCTCTCGCCGGAGGAATCACTGGCGGCGCTGGCGCGCATGTACTTCACCAGCCACGGCCCGGCCACCGTGCAGGACCTGGGATGGTGGGCCGGCATCAGCATGACCGAAGCCAAAGCCGCGCTCGAGCTGGTGCGGAATGCGTTTGTTTCTGAAACCATCGACCGCAAAACCTACTGGATGCCGGAATCGCTGGCTGCATCTGCCCGTCCGCAGGCCGCAGGCCATGTGCTGCTGCTGCCCGGTTTCGACGAATTCCTGCTGGGCTATAAAGACCGGGGCGCGGTGCTGGCCGCGGAGTACGCGCAGCGCATCGTGCCCGGCAATAACGGCGTGTTCCAGTCGATGATCGTGATCGATGGGCAGGTCGTGGGCACTTGGCGACGCAGCATCGGCAAGAAGCACGTCGAGATCACGCTGATACCGTTCCAGCCGCTGGGTGCGCTGGAAGATGCGGCGGCTGAGGCTGCGGGCGCGTATGCCCGCTTCGTCGCGCTGCCGCTCAAACTGACGATTGAACGCTGAGAGGGGAACTCACCCATGTGCCGGAACATCCGCACGCTGTATAACTTCGCCCCACCCGTGAGCGATGACGAGATTCAGGCCGCGGCCTTGCAGTATGTGCGCAAGATCAGCGGGTTTAATACGCCGTCAAAGGCCAACGAAGCTGCGTTTCAGGCGGCGGTAAATGAGGTAACCGATGTCACGCGCCGCTTGCTCGATGGGCTGACGACGCAGGTCCCGCCGAAGAATCGCGAGGAAGAGGCGGCCAAACTGCGCGTTCGCAGCGCGAAGCGTTTCGCGCGTTAGGCTGTGCGGGGGCATGCCAGCACCTGACTTGCCGAACGCCAGCGGCAAATGTTTTTGGTCCTGCCCAACAAGGTTGCAATCTGTAGACTTTGATCCTCCAGGGCGGACACATAGGTCCGCCCCTCGGAGTCGCTTGGATTTGAAGGGAAAAACTCGCGGTTGCAACTGTTTGTCCGCGAGGAATGTAGGGGCGGACCTGCGTGTCCGCCCGGCAAATAAGAGAAGACCCGTCTTAACTTGGTGCCCATGGGGCTTGGCATGCCAAGCCGCTACGCCAACGACTCCCCACTTTTCGGTCAGTGCGCACATCAGTAGGCCTGAACCAGCCTCACCCCTCTTTCCCCTCTCCACGATGTGGACTGAGGGGATGACTCACGGCCAATATGTGAGCCAAAAAAGCAGGCATTTTGTCCCTCTTCCACATCGTGGAGAGGGACGGCGGAGCGCAGCGACGCAGGGTGAGGCCTATAAAACCGCATCTCCCGATACTTCCTGAAACAGCCTCGCTGCGTCCGCCTGATGGCAAACACAAACACATCTGACTCATCACCGCCCCAGGCGGCGGCGCACCATACCTGCCATCCACGCCAGCTCATCCACTTTCAGCAGCGTGGCGATGCCCACATAGGCCGCCCCGCCCAGCCCGGCCGCCACCGCCACCACGATCGCCTCGCGCAGCGTGCTGCTCATGCCGACAACGCTCTCCAGCAGCGGCTCAGTCACCAGCGCCAGCAGACCCATCGCCGCAGCCGCAAAGCCTGCCTTCGCCAGCGTGCTGAAGATGCGCTGTTTGCCCAGCCCGTTCAGCCTACGCTGCAAGAGCACGGCCGATATCAGCGCATGCGAAATGTGCTTCAGGCTGTCGGCCACCATCAGGCTGAACAGGCCGATGACCGGCAGCAGCAGCACCGCCGTCACCAGGTACACGCCAAAGCTGACCAGCCCGATCAGCGCGGGCGTCAGCGTGTCCTGGCGCGCATAAAAGGCATACACCAGCAGCAGGTCGACCGCGGCAAACGGCAGGCCGATCAGGTACAGGCGCAGCGCATCAGCGGTGATGGCGGTATCTGTCGCGTTAAAGGCGCCGCGCTGAAAAATCAGCGAGACAATCGGCGTGGCCAGCACAAACAGCCCCACAGCCGCGGGCAGCATCAGCACGATCGACAGCCTAAGCCCCAGCCCCAGCGTGTCTTTGAACGCCTGCGTATTGTCCTGTGATGCGCCGGACGCCATGGCCGAAGCATCATCCCCGGCCATATCTGGCGTCGAGCCCATCGCCATCAGCGCGGCAAAGCGCGACAGCGTGGGCAAAATCGCCACGCTGATGGCCGTCGCCACCAGCCCCTGCGGAAACTGAATCAGCGTGGTCGCCCAGTTCATGTAGCCCAGCGCACCTTCCACGGTGTTGCTGGCCAGGTTATAGCTGAAGGTGCGCACCACCAGCGTGTCCACGATCAGCGTGAACATAACCGGCGCGTACAGCTTTGCAATCTGGCGGATGCTGGGATGGCGGAAATTAAGCGAGAGGCGCAGGCGCGAACCACGCAGGCCGGGAATCTGCACCAGCGCCTGGGCGGCAGATCCTACCATCCAACCCAGCGCCGCCGACTGGATCGCCCATTCCGGGCGCGCATACGAGAAATCAGGCAGCGTGCCGGGCAGAATCTGCGCGGTCACCTGCACGGGCGGCACAGCCAGCAGCGTCACCAGCACGATGCAGCCGTTGAAGACCACGCCGGCCAGCGCAGGCCAGGTGAATTGATGCAGCGCATACAGGGCGCCGCTCATGGCCGAAAACAGGCCGAGGAAAATCAGCGCCGGGGCGGTCAGGCGCAGCAGGCCGGCGGCCAGGCCGACTGTCTCGGCCGAGTAGCCGCTGCCCACCAGCGTGATGACCTGCGGCGCGAATGCCATAATCAGCAGCACTAGCAGCGACAGGATCACGGTGAGCAGGCTGACCAGCACCGAGACCACATGCCAGAAGGCGACGCGGCCCTCTTTCGCATCGATCTCGCTCAGCACAGGGACGATCGCGCTGTTCACGTGGCCGGCAATCAGCAGGTCATACAGCGTCTTGGGGACAATCGTGGCCGCGTAAAAAGCGTCGGTCGCGCGCGATGCGCCAAACAGCGTCGTGATGACGATCTCGCGGGCCATGCCCAGCGCCCGGCTGAGGATATTCCCCAGCGCCAGCACGCCGGTGGCGCGGGCCACGCGGGTATTGGTTTCCTGCTGCGCGGTCGGCTGGTCTGGCGCCCCGGCAGCGATAACGGATTCTTCTGGCACACGGCCCCCTTCTCGTGCGGCAAGTCGCCTAAGCATAGCACAGCCCCGCGCCAGGCTCACCCCTTGACAATCCCTTTACAACCAGACGCCTGCCCGACTGGACAGAGTGCGTGTTACAATGCATGAAAGAATGCCAGAATTCACAAGAGGATCGCCTTATGCCCGGACGGGCATCCCGCACCCTGCGTCACCTGACGACTGCCGCCTGCGCCGCCGCCCTCTGCGTGCTGTCTGCCTGCGGCGTGACCGAGCTTACGCCGACCGCGCTGCCCGCCGATCAATTGTGGGACACCAGCCCCGGCGCGATTCTCTTCCGCGCCGACATCCTGGGCGGTGACCTGCCCGCGCACGCGCAGTTCAGCGAGATTCCGCCGTGCACCGTGTATGGCGACGGGCGCGTCGTGTGGGTGAACGAGCTGGGCCCGTTCAACACCGAAATCCTGTTTGACTTTGTCGACACGGCCCGCATCGAGCAGTTCGTCAATTATGTCGCGCTGAATGAAGGCTTTTACACGCTGGATGCGCGCGCGACTGCCCCGCCAGCCGGGGAATCGGCGCCGGTGGTCGAGCAGGTGGTGATGAATATCGGCAACCGCACGCATGTGGCCGACAACTACGGCTCATGGGACAGCGGCTGGTTTGGCCGCGTGCTGTCGGCCTGCAAGCTCATCAGCGGCGCGCCGATCCGTTTTGACCCGTCTGAAGCGTGGGTCACCGTGACTGAAACCGAGCTGCGCCCGGATGCGCCCTTCATCTTCTGGCGTCCGGAAGATCACGGCGGCGTCAGCCTGGCGGCGCTGGCAGGTGGCAGTCAGCCGGCATGGGTGACCGGTGCGGCGGTGGCCACCCTGTGGCAGAATATCCGCACGCTGCCCTACAGCATCGTGTTCGGCGAGGGTGAGCGCGGCTATTCGGTCGGGCTGGCCGTGCCCGGCGTCACCCGCGACGCGCCGCCTGCCCCTGCCAGCTAGCATCATCAGACCACACGTTCAAGGACACATGATATGACCATCACGCAGGACCAGCCCACCCCCGAGGTTGCATCGGCCACCCTTGCGGAGCTGCTGCGCTTCAGCCTGGCAGACCTGTCCGCCAACCGCGCCGGCACGCTCAGCGACGCCCAGCGCAACCGGCTGACGACGCAGTTTCGCCGCGCCGTCGCGATCAATGGCGCACTGGTCTTCTTCATCATCCTCGCGGCCACCACGCTGATTTTCTTCGGGTCACAGCACTCGAACGCGGTGCTGCTGCTGGTGGGCATCGCGCTCACCATCTTCAATGCCGGGCTGGTGGGCGTCACCGCGCAGATCGTCATGCGCCATCGGGCGGATACGGCCGCGTCGCCGCTGCTGGTGCAGGAAGGTGAGGCCAAACGCATCCTGCGCATGAACCCGCGCACGCGTACGTCAGCCTATATCGTGCAGGTGGGGGGCAGCGAGATCCGTGCCGCCAAGCCGGTCTTTAATGCCTTCAGCGAGCACAGCCGTTATCGGGTGTACCGCACAGCCGGCAGCAAACAGGTGTTATCCGTCGAGAAGCTGTAATCACCCGCGGCCCATCCCCCATTCGACCCATGTGCCTGTCACCCGCTTAGACCTGCATGAGTGTTCTCCCGCGGCGTATACTCAGGTCATTACAATACGTCTTATGGGAAGGGAACACATGCAAAGGGAAATGACCATGGCCACCAATGGCAAGAACAGCACCAAGACAGCGGACAAGCTGCTGAATATTGGCCTGGGCGACAAGGCACGCAAGTCGTCGATTGAAATTCTCACCGCCACGCTGGCGAACACGTTCGTCCTGTACACCAAAAGCCGCAAGTTCCACTGGAACGTGACGGGTATGCACTTCAAGCAGCTCCACGAGCTGTTTGAGGAACAGTACACCATCCTGGAAGAAGCGATGGACGAGACGGCAGAGCGTGTGCGCATGCTGGGCGGCATCTCCATCGGCACCACCAGCGAGATGGCCCAGCACAGCGCCCTGAAGGAAGCCCCCGGCGTCAACCCTGACGCTGAAGGCATGGTGCGCGAGCTGCTGACCGACCACGAAACCGTCATTCAGGCGCTGCGCCAGGGCATCGACAAGACGACCGAAGCGGGCGACGCCGGCACGGCTGACTTCCTGACCGGGCTGCTGGAGAGTCACGAAAAGATGGCGTGGTTCCTGCGCGCGCATCTGGAATAACCCGGCACTCAAGGCATAAACGACAGGGGATGAGATGTCTTTGCGGACGCTCCCATCCCCTGTTTTCTTGCCTGCTCTGCATGCCTCAGACGTCGTCGTTGCCTTTGATGAACGCGTATATCGCGGACATATCATCATCTCCATAGCCCGCCCGCACGGCCAGCTGATACGCTTCCTTGGCGCTGTTCGCCAGCGGCATGGCAGCGCCCGTCTGATAGGCGGCCTCGGCCACCATTTGCAGGTCCTTCTGCATCCAGCGCAGCGGAAAATCAGCCTCATACTCGCCGGATTCAATCTTGCCGCGCTTGCCCGCCAGATACGCCGGGGCCACTGCGCTGCCGATCAGCGCATCGAGCAGCACATCGCGCCCGATGCCGAGTGATTCGCCCAAAACAAGCCCTTCAGCAAACGCCAGCAGCGAGGTCGCCAGCAGGTGATTGATGACCATCTTGAAGGCGATGCCCATGCCTGCCTCGCCCACATGATTGACCTGTTTGCCCATCTTCTCAAACAGCGGCCCGCACGCCTGCACCGTCTCCGCATCACCACCCACCCAGAAGACAAGCTGACCAGTCTGCGCGGGCTGCTTCGTGCCGGCCACCGGCGCGTCCAGGAATTTTACGCCGTGGCGTTGGGCTTCCGCGGCCATGCGCCGTGAGAACGCCGGCTGCACCGTGCTGCAATCCATCCAGATCGCGCCGGAGGCCATCGCGCCCAGAAAGCCGGTTTCGCCCAGCGCCGCGCTCTCGACGGCTTCCGGATGCGCCAGCATGGTGATGACCACATCTGCGCCCTGCACAGCCTCGCGCGGGGTATCCGCCCAGCGCGCACCATGCGCGATCAGCGCGTCAGCTTTGTCACGTGTGCGATTGTGCACCGTCAGGGCAAAGCCGCCCGCCAGCAGATTGGCCGCCATGCGGCTGCCCATAATGCCCAGCCCGATAAATGCCACATTCATGTCTGTTCTCCTGAATTCAACCCCGTCCGGCGTACGATAGTGTGATTCCCCGCCCGCCCGCTGTCACGAGGCGGCCTCTGGCATGGCGGCCTGCTGCGCCTGCAAGTCGTGGTAGCGCGCAATTTTTGCGTCCAGAAAGTCGAGCGTATCGGCCAGCGCGTCCATCTGCGCCTGCACGCGCTGTCGATGCGCCAGCAGCACATCCAGCCGCTGCGCCAGGGTTTCGTCGCCGGCCCGAAACAGGTCGACATAGCGCCCCATTTCGCTGATGGACATGCCCGTGGCGCGCACGCGCTTGAGAAACTCAATCCGGCGCAGGTCGTCATCGGAATAGCGGCGATGGCTGTTGTCGGCGCGCTGCACGCTGTCCAGCAGGCCGATGCTCTCGTAATAGCGCAGGGTGGGAATGCTGAGGCCGGTGATGGCCGAGACTTCGCGGCTGGTGTAGGTCTTCATGGCGTGCCCTGTTGTCTGAACGACCACACTGTACAACCTAAAGTGCACTTTATGTCAAGCAGTTGTTGGTGGGCAGCAGGAAACCCATGCAGGCGCGGAGCTTCCTGCTGAAAGTCTCCGCGCCTGCATGGGTGCGATACAAAATCGTGAGGGGCGTTTTGGATGCGCCGCTATCCGGTTTCAGAAATCCGCAGTCAACGCTTGTCTGTGCTTCATTCTGTCTTGAGCGCGGTGGCCGTGGCCAGCCGGGCGATGCGCCGCGCCGGATACAAGCCTGCCAGCAGGGCCGCCGCCAGCGCGACGACAAACGCGATCAGGAATTCCTCTGGCGCCAGCGAAATCTGCATCGTCCAGCCAAACGAGCGCACATTGATGACGTAGATCAGCACGTAGGCCAGAGCGGCACCAATGGGGAGCGCCAGCGCGCCCGCCGTGAAGCCCATCAGGCCAGTTTGCAGCAGCGTGAAATTCCACAACTGGCGGCGCGTCATGCCCACGGCGCGCATCGTGCCATACTGGCGCGTCTGCTCGATTTGCAGCGACATCAACGCGCTCAGGATGCCGATGAAGGCCACCACGACGGCCAGCAGGCGCAGCGCCTGTGTGATCGAGAAGGTGCGCTCGAACACTTCAATGGCGCCATCGCGCAGGCTGCGGTTGCTTTGCGCGGTCAGGTCGGTGCCGATCAGCTCGCCGCGCACGGCATCCAGCGCCGTCGCGAAATCGGCGTCGTCGGTCAGGAAGACCGCCAGCGTCGAGATATACGGGTCGTCGAAATACGACCGGTACACGTTCTCGGCCATGAAGACGGTGCCCTGGTCGCTGGTGTAGTCGTAGAATACGCCCTTCACCTCAAACGTGCGTTCGCCGCTGTCGGTGAGCAGCGTCAGCGTATTCGACTCTGGCGTGATATCGCGCCGGAAGGCGAACGGCTCACTGACCATGACATAGTCGCCGGTGGGCAGCACATCCCAGTAATTGGCCTCGCTGATGCCGTCAGCCAGCCACACGAACTGGCGCTGGCCGTTGGTGACCTCACCGTTGGCGACGATCATATTGACGGGCGGCAGCATCGGATACGCAGGCGCGGGCGCGGTGATGTTGCGGCCGATGACCACGTTTGCCACGCCGGGCAGCGCCGCCAGTCGGTCGGCCAGCCCGCGATCGACATCGCCCTCAGCACGCACGGCCGTGAGCTGCGGCGGCGAAATATAGATATCCGCGCCCAACGTGGTATTCAGCCAGTCAGTCACCGTGCCGCGAAACGACGCGATCATCACGCTGACGCCGACGATCACGCTCACCGCGACCGTCAGCGCGGCCACCGCGACCGAGGTGCGGCTGAGCGAACGCGACACCGCGCGCGGGGCCATCTTGCCCAGCACGCCAAACACGCGACCGAGCGGATTCACGCTCCAGCGCATGAACAGCACCAGCGCGGCCGGCGTGAACAGCGCCCCGCCCACCACCACACAGAACAGTCCGCCGAAGCTGATGAACAGGCTGTCGGTGGGAATCTGGAGCAGCAGCACGCCGAGGACGCACAAGACCGCCGCAAAAATCGTCACATAGGGCAGCAGGCGCAGCGCCTGTTCTTCCAGCAGCGAGCGCTTCATCGACCCGGCGGGCGGGGTGCGCGTGGCATCCAGCGACGGGATGAAGGCCGCCGCGACGCTGGCCGCCAGCCCAATCCCGGCCGCCTTTACCAGCGTGAACGGGTCGAGCGTGACGCCCTGCACATTGACCATGAAATACAAATCGCTGATGGTCTGCGCGATCAGGCCGACCGACAGGCGCCCGAAGATGATACCCAGCCCCAGCCCGATCACCGTGCCGATCGCGCCCAGCACCAGCGCCTCGCCGATAATCAGGCGGAAAATCTGGCCCTGGGTGGCGCCCAGCGCGCGCAGGATGCCCAGCACGGCGCGGCGGCGAATCACGCTGAAGGTGACCGTGTTGTAAATCAGGAAGACGCCGACGACCAGCGCCAGCAGGCTGAGCGCCTGCAAATTCAGCTCGAAGGCGTCGGTCATCTGGCTGATGACGCTGGAGCGCGCCGCGGGCGTGGTCAACACCGCGCCTTCCGGCAGCAGGGCGATGATATTTTCCAGCGGATAGCCATCCGGCAGGATCAGGTCGACGCGGCTGATGAAACCCGCCCGCCCGGCGATATCCTGCGCGGTCGAAATATCGGTCAGGATCAGGTCATCCAGCGCGGACTGGCTGGCCGCGTCGTCGGCGACCAGAATGCCCGCGATGGTGATTTCGCGCGGCTGACCGCCCGGCTGCACGGTCACGATATCGCCCGGCTGGATGCCATAGCGTTCGGCCGTGCCCGCGCTGATGAGGGCGGTAAACGGCCGCGCGATAAATTCGGTCAGCGCCTGAAACGCGTTCTGGTCTTCCCCATCCACCTGCACGGTGGTCAGATAGTCGCGGAAGGGCGGCTCGGCAAACGGATCGACGCCCAGCAGGCGCATCGGCCGGTCGCCCAGTTCGGGTGAACGCACCAGGTCCTCGATGACGGGCGCCAGTTCGTTCAGCCCCAGCTCTACGCGCAAGCGGCGGTAAATATCGCTGGGCAGGGCGTTGTTGGCAGGCACGATCTGGTGGGTGGCGCGGCCGCTGATGGTCTGCGTGCTCAGCTCAAAGGCGCGGCTGGCGGAGGTATTGGCCAGGTCGATGGCGACCACGACCGCGACGCCGATCATCACACCGACGATAAACAGCACGCTTTGCAGCATGCTGCGCGAGATATAGCGGGCAGACAGGCGGGGGATGACGGGAATCTGCATGTGCGGTCAGGCTTTCGGTGATTGGTTTGCGCCAAAATGCACAAGTCAGTATACGCCCGACATGTGAGCCGCAGGTAAGTGGACATTTAAGGATACGAAATCGGGCACGCTGACTGTGCGTTGTGCGCCAGGGTCGCATTGTTCGCCCTGAGTGCTGAGCAATGAGTCGATGCTTTTTACTCAGTACTCATTGCTCAGCACTCAGTACTTTTCCTCTAATTCCTCAGCGGCTTGTTCGTTTGCAGCATGTGGGCGATGCGCTCGATGGTTTTGGCCTCGCCCAGCAGCGACAGAAACGCCTCGCGCTCCAGGTCCAGAATCACACGTTCGTCCACCCAGCCAGGGCTGCTGACCGCACCGCCTGACAGCACATACGCCAGCTTGCGCGCGATCAGGGCATCATGCTCGCTGGCCTGGCCGCCCTCGCGGAAGCCCTCGACCGCGACCAGCAGCGCGGCATAGGCATCGCGCCCGGCCGCATACACCTGCCCGGCGCGGCGCGGCGTATAGCCATGCGCCAGATGCAGCGCCTCGCGTTTGGCCTCGCCCCACAGCGTGGCGCGGTTCATGACAATGCGGTCGGCGGGCGTCAGGAAGCCCAACTCGCGGGCCTGCTTCGCGCTCTCGCTCACTTTGGCCAGCGCGATATTCTCGAAGACTTTTTGCAGGTGGGGCAGCACATCAGCATTGGGATGGCTCTCCATCACCGGGTTGACGATGCGGCGCAGCAGCTCTTTGCACCCGCCGCTGGCCGGAATCACGCCCACGCCGACCTCCACCAGGCCCATATATAACTCGCTGTGCGCGACCACGCGCGTCCCGGCCATGACCAGCTCGGCGCCGCCGCCCAGCGCCATATTGTGCGGCGCGATGACGACCGGCTTCACGGCGTGGCGCAGCGCATCCATGACCTGCTGGCTGGCGATGATGGCTTTTTCCAGGTCGGACAACTGACCGCTCTGCGCGGCCATTGCCACCATGAACAGGTTCGCGCCGATGCAGAATCGCTCGGCATCGCTGCCAATGACCAGCGCGTCAAACTGCGCCTCCAGCAGCGCCAGCGCCTCCCAGGTCATCTCGATCACCTCGGCATCGATGGCCTGCGCGGTGCTGTGGAGTTCCAGCAGGGCCGCACCGTCGCCCATATCCCACACGCTGGCCGCGCTGTTGCGTTTGACCGGCTTGCCGGTGCTGGCACGCAGCGAACGCGCGCTGATCGCCAGCGGGTCGCGGGCCAGCGGCACATATGCGCCAGCCTGCGGGCTGTAATAGGCCGTCGCCATGCCCGACGCGTCGCGCTGATAAAAGCTGGTGTGGCCAGCGGCCAGCATCGTCTTCACCCAGTCAGCCACCGGATAGCCTGCTGCATCAAAAGCGGGCACGGTCTCGGTCACGCCCAGCGCATCCCAGATTTCAAACGGCCCCATCTCATGCGCGAAGCCCCACTTCTGCGCATTGTCGATGTTAACGATGCTCTCGGTAATTTCGGGCACGCGCTGGCTGGCGTAGGCCAGGTAAAAGGCATGGTGATGCCACAGGTATTGCCCGGCGCGGTCGTCCTCACTGATGAGCAGGCGGATGCGCTCGCCGGTGTCTTCGACCTTGCGATGCTTGCCCACGCTGTCAAAGCGCACTTTCTGCGGCGCCTCATACTCGAAGGTTTTCAGGTTGAGCGTCCAGAATTCTTTTTCGCCGCCTGGCCCCTTGACCGTCTTGTAGAAGCCCTGGCCGGACTTATTGCCCAGCCATTTTTTGTCCAGCAGGTAGTCGAAAATGGCGACGGTGTCGGGATGCGCCAGAATCTCGCGCGCCGGGTCATTCGGGATGGCGGGATACAGGTTGCGCCCCACATGCACGGCGATGTCGATGCCGACCAGGTCGTTCAGGCGAAACGTCGCCGTCTTCGGGCGGCCGATCAGCGGGCCGGTGATGCTGTCGATTTCGTCTACGGTGAAGCCGCCGGTCAGCGCGCTGTTGAAGGCCTGCGAACCGATCATGCTCATGAAGCGGTTACCGATGAAATTCGGCTCGTCCTTGCACAGCACCACCCCTTTACCCAGCACATTCGCGCCATAACGCTCGATGAAGGCCACGATGTCGGGGTCAGTGTTTGGGCCGGGGATGACCTCCAGCAGCTTGAGATAGCGCGGCGGATTGAAGAAGTGCGTGCCCAGAAAACGGCGCGTGAAGTCGTCGGGCAGGCCTTCGGCAATCTCGGCGATGGGCAGGCCGCTGGTGTTGGTGCTGACGATAGCTGTCGGCGAGACGATCGCGGCCAGCTTCGCCATCAGCGACCGTTTCACGTCCAGTCGCTCGACCACCACCTCGATAATCCAGTCGGCATCGGCCAGCAGATGCAGGTCGTCGTCGATGTTTCCGGTCCGGATCAGGCCCGCGTCGGCCGCGCTGAAAAACTGCGCCGGGCGCGATGCCGTCGCTTTCTTCAGCCCGTCAATGGCGATGGCGCTCCGTTTGGCGGGCGGGTCGCCCGGCTGCGTGCCCGGCGCAGCGATGTCCAGCAGCGTCACCGTGACGCCGACGCCCGCCAGCAGCGCCGCGATGCCGCCGCCCATGGTCCCGCTGCCGATGACCCCTGCCTTGCGAATGTGTGTTGGCATGTGCTGCCTCCTGAATGTAGAGAAAATACCTCTCCCCTCGTTCCCCTCTCCACTGCGTGGACGAGGGGATGACTCATGGCCAGCTCTCCCCCTCGCTGCGAAGCGGAGAGGGGGCAGGGGGAGAGGTGGGTGAAACATGCGACAGAATCGTATCCATGACGACGCTAAGCTGGCCTTCTACAGCTTCATTGCGGAACCTAATGACTTTGAGACCCAGTGATTCCAGCCAGGCTGTCCTCATTTCATCATATTCCTGCTGCAAGTCATGAATTGGGCCGTCTACTTCAACCACCAACCGCGCTGCTGGGCAGTAAAAGTCCACAATAAACGGGCCAATCGCATGCTGCCGTCTGAATTTGATCCTTCCGACCTGTTTCCTGCGCAGCGACTCCCACAACACGGACTCAGCCTCGGTTGGATGACTTCGCATTTCCCGCGCGACCGTCTTTAATTGTTTCCACTTATCCGCATCAGGACGCACCTGGTGCCTCACCCCAGCTCTTTGCTGGAATACCCCAGGATGCGGCGCGCCACAATCAGCGTGTTGATCTGGCCGGTGCCCTCGTAAATATCATTGATCTTGCCGTCGCGCATCCACTTTTCCACCAGCCACTCGCGCGAGTAGCCCATCATGCCCAGCAGCTCGACGGCCTTCTGCGTGATCTGCGTCACGACTTTGCCGGCCTTCTGCTTGCACATCGCGCTTTCCAGATTGTTCGGCTGGCGCTGGTCCAGCAGGGTGATAGCGCGCAGCGTGAGCAGATAGGCCGCGTTGAGCTGGCTTTCCATCTCGATCACGTCGCGCTGAATCGCGGTCAGCTTGTGATACGGCTGGCCATACGGCACATCGACGCCATTTTCGGACAGCGTGTCTTTCAGGAATTCCAGCGCGGCTCGGCCGATGCCCAGCGCGCTGGCGGCCACCAGCGGGCGCGTCGCGTCAAACGTGGCCATCGCGCCCTTGAACCCGCCGCCGCCCTCGCGCTGCACTTCCGGGCTGCCGAGGATGTTGTCGGCCGGGATGCGCGCATTCTCCAGCAGAATCGCGGCGGTGTCGCTGGCGCGGATGCCGTGCTTGATTTCCAGCTTGGTCACCTTCACACCGGGTGTACCGGCCTCCACCACAAACGGACGCATGCCTGCGCGCCCTGCCGAGCGGTCGATGCTGGCCCACACGATCACCAGCCCGTCGCTTTCTTCCAGCGCCAGCTTGCCATTGGTGCAGAAGATTTTCTCGCCGTTCAGCACCCATTCGTTGGTCGCTTTGTCCAGCACGGCCGTGGTCTGGATGGCGCTGGTGTCGCTGCCCGCGCCTGGCTCGGTCATGGCCATCGCGCCCCAGGCGGGAACCTCGCCTTCGGCAAAGCGTTTCAGGAAGCGCATCTTCTGTTCCGGCGTGCCCACGGCCTCGACCGCCGCGCCGCCCAGTGCGCCGCCTGGCAGGCACAGATAGATGCCGGCGTCGCCCCAGCTCAGCATCTCGATCATCAGCATCAGGCGCAGATTGCTCGTGCTCTGGCGCTCTGGCTTCTTTTCAGCGTCTGGCGGGGTGGATAACCTGTCGAGGGTCTTTTTCTGCATATCGCGCATGACAGGCCACATGTTTTCGGCAAACGCTGTCGGGCGCGCATGTTCATTCTCGTCCAGCTCGCGGCTGACCGGCCGCATCATGAACTCGGCAGCCATTTTGGCCATGTCGGCCTGCTGCTGCACATGTTCGGGAATCTTAAAATCAATCGCCATCAGGGGCCTCCAAGAAAAAACGGGATACTCATCAGCCAGTTATTCGTGTTCTGCTAAAGCCCATTTGCGGTCAAAGTCTTTGTGTTCGAATACTTTTGAATGTGGTTGAGGCAGCTTGATCGTGCCACTGGAATAGAATGCAATATACTCCACCAGCTTTGATGACTTGGTGAAGCCATGCAGTTCTGCCTTTTTGACAATATCCCCGACACTGTCTTTATTGCCCGTGCGCACGTGCGCAGTCGTCACGGAACCCTGATCATCAAATCGCAGATATACCAACCACATATTTAACCCCCGCAAGTCAACTCATCAGCACTTTTCCAGCCCATGTGACCGTAACCTACACGATCGCGATGCCTTCCAGCGCGGCGAAGCCACGGGCGTTACGCAGCCAGCGCTCGGCCGGGTATTCGCGGATGAAACCATAGCCACCCAGTACCTGCACGCCGCTGTCTGCCACCTGCATAACGGCTTTGTCGGCATACGTTTTGGCCAGATACGCCTTCTTGGTGGCATCCTCGCCCTGATCGAGCGTCCAGGCAGCTTCCCAGGTTTGCAGGCGCATGGCATCGACCTCGATGGCCATCTCGGCCAGCATGAAGGCGATGGCCTGTTTCTGGGCGATGGGCGCGCCAAAGGCCTGGCGCTGTTTGGCATAATCGCGCGCGTATTCAAACGCGGCACGGCCGACGCCGACCGCGAGCGCAGCCGACGCCACGCGCATGCGATTGACCAACCCGTTGAAGTCGCTTCCCACCGCGCCGCCCAGCCTGCACGGGGCGTCCACTTTCACATTGTCCAGCGACACCCGGAAAGTGGGCAGGGCGCGCAGGCCCATCAGCTTTTCGCCATCGGCGATGCTCAGGCCAGCCGTGCCCTTATTGACGAGAAAGCCCTCGGTGCTGCCGCTGCTTTCATCATGCGCGTACACCAGCAGCACGTCGGCATCGTCTGCCAGTGGCACGACGGCTTTGTGGCCGTTCAGCACATAGCCGCCGTCGGCCTCGACAGCGGTCGTCTTCAGGTGATGCGGGTCAAAGAAGATGCCTGGCTCCAGCAGCGCGGCGGTCGTTTTGGGCGGCTTGGCTTCCAGGAACCCAGGCAGCCAGACCTCGCGCTGTTCGGCAGTGCCATACAGCGTGACCGGCGTGGCAAACAGCGCCGGTGAGAGGATCGCCAGCGCCGCGGATAAATCGCCAAAGGCCAGTTCCTCGGCTGCCAGCACGCCATTCAGCGCGCTCAGCTCGCCCAGGCCGCCCAGTTCTTCGGGGATAGCCGTGGGCACCAGGCCGATCTGCCAGCCTTTATTCAGCACAGCCGCAGGAATACTGCCGTGTTCGTCGGCGTCATGCGCGGCCGGCTGCATGTCATTGGTCGCAAATTTACGGATGCTGTCGATCAGCTGCTGCTGCTCGTCACTGGGGATGAAAGAAACCATTCGTGCGCTCCTTTAAAGTCCAGATTTTTATTGGCGTAATGCGTCCGTGTTTATTCCCAGTCCTGCACAAAAGGCACCTGCGGCGGGGAAATGCCGTGTTGCAGGTCGACAATGCACGAGGCGCTTTCGCGGCCTTCCAGCACCTGGGCCACCGAGTCCAGATTCACTTTGTAGCGGCGGATCCACTGCTGCGGGGCATTTTCTGCGCCCATGCTCAGATACAGGAAGCGTTCGCCGGGGCCGCTGTGCACGGCTGCCCCGCTGATGGTGTTGCCGCGCACGGCCACTTTGGTGGAAAAGTGCAGCGCGCCATCTTCCAGCGGCTGCCCAACTTGCAGCGCGCCCGCTTTGTTCTGCAGGCCGAATAACAGCGTGCGTCCGTCAGACAGCACGGCCGGCGGATGAAGGACGGTGATATTCAGGACAGCGTTGCGTGAATCGTTCATTGGGGTAATTTACATGCCTCCAGCGACTTCAAGAACCTGACCGCTGACGTAATTCGACAGCGGGCTTGCGAAAAACAGTAATGCACCTGCGGCTTCTTCTGCGGTGCCGGGCCGCCCCGCCGGAATGACCATAAACGAGAGCGTGCGGATATGGTCGGGCATGCCCAGCTTGATTTTCTGTCCATCGCGCTCGGTGAAGTCACCGGCGCCCTCAGACTGCGTCAGGCGCGTATCGATGAACCCAAAGGCGACCGCGTTCACCTGAATATTGAACGCGCCCCATTCTTTCGACAGCGTTTTGGTCAGGCCGATGATGCCCGCCTTGCCTGCCGCATAGTTCGACTGGCCGATATTGCCGCGCGTGCCGGTCGTGCTGCTGACGTTGATGATCTTGCGGGCACGCGCTGTGCCCCCGTTCGCCTGCTCGCGCTTGGCGGCCTCGCGCATCAGTGGCACGGCGGCGCGGATGATTTTGAAGGGTGCGGTGAGATGCACGGCCAGCATCGCGTCCCACTGGTCGTCGGTGATCTTGTGGGCCATGCCGTCCCACGTGTAGCCCGCGTTGTTCACCAGGATGTCCAGCCCGCCCAGCGATTCGGCTTTCGCGATCAGCCCAGCGATATCGGCGTCTTTGGTGACATCGGCGGCCTGGGCGCTGGCAGCACTCCCGCTGGCGATGATCGCGTCGGCCGTGGCCTGCGCGGGCACAGGGTCAATATCGCTGACGATGACGTGCGCGCCGTGGGCCGCATACAGATGCGCGGCGGCCGCCCCGATGCCGCGTCCGCTGCCGGTAATCAGCGCAATTTTGCCTTCCAGAAGTTTCATGGTCGTACCCCTTCAATCAGCAGATCCACCATCCGCGCCGCGATTTCGCCACCGGTCAGGCGGCCTTCCGGGCGATACCACACGCCCACCCAGTTCTGCGCGCCCAGCAGCGTCTTGACATACAGGCCGGCGTCGATCGGGCGCAGGCTGCCATCAGCGATGGCCTGCTGCACCACCTGCCGAAACAGGCGCTCGAAATCGTCGCGGCGCCCGAAGAATTCCTGCCTGCGAACCAGAAACTCCTGCACATCGGCGTCATCTTCGGCCTCGCCGTCGTCACTGGCATACAGCAGCGCGCGAATCTCAAAGACCATCGCCGCGCCAATGGCGGGCTGTTCGGTCAGGCCAAGAATGTGCGCGGCCATCATGTCGCGCAGGCGCTCTAACGCCGGTCGCGATGCGTCGCCGGCGATTGGCTCCACGCGGGCGATGCCTGCTTCCAGGCCCATCTCCAGCACGGCCAGCACCAGCGCGTCTTTGTTGGCGAAATAGTGATACAGCGTGCCCGCGGTCAGGTTGGCAGCGGCGGCGATTTCCTTCATCGTGGTGGCAGCATACCCGCGCCGCTGCAGCACGTCGGCAGCAGCCAGCAGGATGTCCTCACGATTTGCGGTCAGTCCGGCGGGTCGTCTTGCCAAGGGTGATATCCTGGAATGCGTTGGGCGATGGAATAATCAAATCCGGATTTGATTATGAGGAAAAGCGGGGGCGTTGTCAAATTCGTGGCTGCGCGCCAGCCGCGATAAAGGCTGAAATCTGGCCTATAATCCACATATATGAATTAGGTTGCAGTGCGGGTTATGATCCTCCTGTACGCGCATTAAGGAAGTTACTGCTAAATGACTTCGCTGCTGCCTGATTTAGTGCAATCGTTTTCAACTGGCATATGAACCTATGTTTGAACCTGGACAGATTATCTCGTACGACGAGCTTGCTGCTGAAGAAGGATCCCGCCTACAGGCAGGAATGAATTTTCGCTGCAAACCGTTTGGCCGCACAATCCTGCTGTCGAGTCTCAGACCAAACGCGCCTTATCGTGACGCTGAACTGGATGGCGGAAAGATTGTCCTGTATGAGGGGCATGATTTACGAAGTGATTTTTCTTCCAGTGATCCGAAACGCGAAAATCAGCCAATGTCCTTTCCAGGCGGCTCGTTAACTCAAAATGGGCTGTTTTATCAGGCGGCGCACGACTATAAAGAGGGGCGTGCTCCCGCTGAAATTGTGCGCCTGTACGAGAAGTTAAAACCCGGCATTTGGGAATTCAACGGCCTGTTCGATTTGGTGGACGCCTGGACTGAATCAGATGGGACCCGGATTGTCTTCAAATTTAAATTGGTCTTTAAAGAGGAACAAGTTGGCTCGTCGCAATTGCTTGAACTGCAACATTCTCGCATGATTCCAGCATCGGTAAAGCTGGAGGTGTGGAAGCGAGATGATGGCAAATGTCAGAAGTGTGGCTCAACGGTGAATCTGCATTTTGATCATATCATCCCGTATTCAATGGGCGGCACGTCTCTGACGGCCCAGAATATTCAACTGCTCTGCGCAAAGCATAATCTGGAGAAGCGGGCCAGGCTGGATGGGTGACAGACGTTCAACCCGCAACCTTGCAAACTAACAGATCACATCAGGTTGTTCTTCTGAGACAACACGCGTCTTCTCTGCCGAACGAATATGCCGCTGAAGAATCAGGGAAAAGACTGAGTGCTAAGCACAGCTTTTACTCAGCACTCATTGCTCAGCACTCAGTACTTTGTCCTAAAACCCGCCCTGCGCCTCGATGAAATTCATGGCCTCGTCCAGCGTGGGCATGTCGTTGGCGCAGCCCTGGCGCGTGACCACAATCGCGCCGGTCGCGTTGCCCATGCGCGCGCTTTTCTGCCAGCCCCACCCCTGCAAGTGGGCATACAAAAAGCCGCTGGCGAAGGCATCGCCCGCGCCCAACGTGTTCAGCACGGTGATTTTGAACGGCGCGGCGTCAAAAATCTGGCCGTCGCGGGTATACACACGGCTGCCATCCGCGCCGCGCTTGTACACAACCGCCTTGCGCACGCCGCGCAGCAGGATCTGCACCGCTTCTTCGTCGGTGGCCGCGCCGGTCGCCGCCTTGATTTCGTCCTCGGTGCCGATGGCGATATCGCACAGCGGCAGCGCCGTACGCACGGAAATGCCAAACGCGCGCACATCCGGCCACGCGGTCGGCCGATAATCGATATCCAGCACAACCTCCGTGCCCGACGATGACGCTGTCTCGGCCGCATACAGCGTGGCCGCCCGGCTGGGGTCGGCGCTCAGGCCGGTCCCGCTGATCAGCAGCAGACGCGTATCGACCAGCGGCGCGGCGGCCGCGTCGTCGATATCCAGCGCAATATCCGCGCAGTTGTCTCGGTAAAACGTGATCGGGAAGGTCTCCGGCGGCTGGATGCCCAGCAGCACGGCGCTGGTGCGGCGGCCCGGCTTGACGGGGGTAAACTTCGTCTCCACGCCTTCGCGGTTGAGGAAATGCAGGATGAAACGCCCCACATGATCCTCGCCCACGCCGGTCAGCAGCGCGCTCTTGCAGCCCAGGCGGCGCGTGCCCACGCTGATGTTGGTCGGGCAGCCGCCCACCAGCGCCGCAAAACTGGTGATGTCCTCAAACGGAGCGCCAATATCGTTCGAATATAAGTCGATGGAGCTGCGCCCCATACACAAAACATCATACGTGCGCATGGCAATAATTCCCTCCGGCCCGGCAGGATCCGCAAATCTTTCCAGAGTTTACCCCATGCAATCGATTGCATAAAGAGATGGTTCAGCGGCTGATGTATCGTTTGGCCTGCACCAGTGCGATGCCTTGCACGGCCCATTGATACGACCGCGAAAACGCTCTCTGAAGCCTGGTATCCTGGGGAATCGGGCGACCACCCGGCAGCGTCATCCGGCGATTCAGGTCAAACAGCGACCTGAATTTCGGCGGCTCGCCTGTCTGTGTCGGCAGGCCTGCCTGTGCCAGCGCCTCGCGCCAGCCTTCACGCATCTTGTCCCACGTGAACAGGGGTGCCCGCGCATATCCCGCCGCGATCAGCCGGTCGCGCTGGCCGGGCAGCTCATCCTGCACGGCGCGTGCCCATCCTTCAGGCGTGTCGTCGCGCACATACAGCGCTGCGTCACCCGCGACTTCGGGGATAGCCGTCAGCGGCGCGCACACGACCGGGCAGCCTGCAACCATGGCCTCCAGCAGGGGCATGCCAAACCCCTCGTAGGAACTGACAAACACCAGCGCCTCGGCATGATGATAGAGCGCCATCAGCGCCGCATTGCTGACGTATCCCAGATGGCGCACGCATGAATCATCCAGGCCAAGCTCGGCCAGCTTAGCCCCATAAGCCGCCTGGAACGAGTCACCGTCGCCCGTCAACGCCAGCGTGAGCATCGGGTCCTTCTGGCGGGCGATGGCAAACGCGCGCAGCAGCAGATCATGCCGTTTGTGCGGCCAGGCATTGGCCGGATAGAACCAGTATTTTCCGCTGACAGGCGGCGTAACCGATGCATCCGGCGGGGCGGGGTCGCCACCCAGCAGCACGACATCCACGCGTTCGCGCAGCAGGCCCGCATTCTTGACGAGCTGATCGGCGGCAAACTGCGAGATGGTAACCACGCGGTCGGCCGTTTTCAGTTGCTCATACAGCTTGCGCCGATAAGCGACATCGTGCTCGCTGAACAGCTCCGGGTGTTCAAGCGCCAGCGTGTCCGGCATACCGACGATATGCACAGGCTCGGTGATCTGCTGGAACGGCTCGGCACCAAACAGCGGGCTGATGATGAAGTCTGGCTTCAGCGCACGGGTGATGCGGGCGGCCTGCCTTTGCCCGTAGTAGCCGCCCGTGTTGATCGGGACAATGCAGGCACTGGCGCCCAGCCATTCCTCAAACTGCGGCACGAAGGCCAGGTTCACAGCAAAGACCACGCGCACATCGCGCAGCGTTTGCAGCAGCCGAGATACATGCAACCCGATTCGGCTGGTGCCGCCATTACGGGGCGGATCCAGCGCGGCAAAGTTGACAAGCACAGTGGAAGTTTTCATAAAGATAAGTATAACAGGCCGCGCAAACCGGCGCATTCTCCCCTTGGTTAGAATTTTGTTCACTGTTAAGCCTCGGAAATTCCGACATCCTGCAATGTTTTATGCAAGCCTGTGTTATAGTTTCAGTTTAGAAACATAAGCTAAAAGTCATACGAACGGGTGCTGACGGGGCTCATCATGAAACGTCGCCTGTGTACGATTGTCGTCTTGTTTGCGCTGTTTTTTGCTGCGGCTGGTGTATCAGCCCAGACGGGCAGCCAGGTCTATCACACGGTGACGCGCGGGCAAACGCTGAACAGCATCGCCCGGCTGTACAACGTGCCAGTGCAGGCGATTGTGCAGGCGAACAGTATTGTGAACCCTAACCTGATTTATGCGGGCCGCGTGCTGATTATTCCGCTGTCGCCAGCACCGCAGCCGCCGCCACCGGGCAGCCAGACGATTTACGTGGTGCAGCCCGGCGACCGCCTGTCACAAATCGCGGCGCGCGTAGGCAGCAGCGTGCAGGCGCTGGTGATCGCCAATAACCTGCCGAATGCGAACCTGATTTATCCGGGCCAGGTGTTGTATATTCCGCGTGAGCCGGTTATTTACACGCATGTCGTGCAGCCCGGCCAGTATGTGTCGCAGATTGCGCGTATGTATGGCAGCACCACACAGGCCATCATCGCCCAAAACGGGCTGACACATCCAAATACTATTTATCCGGGGCAGGTGCTGCTCGTGCCCGTATAAAGCTAGGCGGTAGCCACAGGTTTCTCGTCGCGAAGGAGTTCAGGTTATGCGTAAATTTTTCATCATATTCTTTGCAGTGCTGCTGTTAGCCATTGTGCCGCTGGCATCCGTCAGTGCGCAGCAGCAGCAGTATGTGGTGCAGTATGGCGACACGCTGTTCCGCATCGCAGTACGCTTTAACACCTCGATTCAGGCGCTGGCGACCGCCAATGGCATCGCCAACCCGAACTTCATTTATGTCGGCCAGGTGCTGACCATCCCCACCGGCGGCACACCACCGCCAGCCACGCCCGGCCCGACCGCGCCGCCCACCGGCGAGACGACCTATGTCGTGCAGCGCGGTGACTTCCTGTCGGCGATTGCGCGCCGCTTCAATGTGACGACCACGGCGATCATCACGCGCAACAGCATCGCCAATCCCAATCTGATTTATCCCGGCCAGCAGCTGATCATCCCCGGTGGCACCGGCGCGCCGCCACCCACGGCTGTCCCGCCAACCGGCGTACCGCCCACCGCGCCTCCGGGAGGCACGACGACGTATCGCGTGGCGCCGGGTGACACGCTGGCGCGTATCGCTGCGCGCTTTGGCACCACCACCAGCGCGATTGCGGCTGCCAACGGCATCAGCAACCCGAACCTGATTTATGTTGGCCAGCTGCTGACAATCCCCAGCGGCAGCGGCCCTGTGCCGACACCCGTGCCAGGCGCCACCGCCACCACCCGCCCGCCCACCAATCCGCCGCCGGGCGGCGTCAGCTTCGAGCTGGGCGGCCAGATCGTGACCGGCAACTTCGGCCTCGCGCCGCAGATGCGCCAGGCCGGCATGACCTGGGTCAAGCTGCAGGTGCGCCACAACCAGGGCGACAGCCCCAGCGTCGCGCAGGGTGCCATCGACGGCGCGCGCGCCAATGGCTTCCGCGTGCTGCTCAGCGTCATCGGCAATCCCAGCCAGCTGGCGGCCAATACCGGCGGCTACATCGCTGACTTCGCCAACTTCCTGGGCGGCGTGGCTGCCCTCGGCCCGGACGCCATCGAAGTGTGGAACGAACAGAACATCGACCGTGAATGGCCGCGTGGGCTGATCAGCCCCACCACCTACACGCAGATGCTGCAAGCCTCGTTCAACAGCATCAAGAGCCGCAACTCAGCCGTGCTGGTGGTCAGCGGCGCCCCTGCACCGACCGGCTTCTTCGGCGGCGGCTGCACCGGCAACGGCTGCGACGATGATGCCTTCATCCGTGGCATGGCGGCGGCTGGCGCAGGCAACTACGCCGACTGCATCGGCATCCACTACAACGAAGGTGTCGTGCCGCCGACGGCCAGCAGTGGCGACCCGCGCGGGAATCCGAACCACTACACGCGCTACTTCCCCACCATGGTGAACCTGTATGCCAGCGTGTTCCCGAACAAGCAGCTGTGCTTCACCGAGCTGGGCTACCTGACCGCTGAAGGCCTGGGCCCGCTGCCGCCCGCGTTCGGCTGGGCTGCCACCACCAGCCTGCAGGAACAGGCCGAATGGCTGGCGCAGGCCGCTGTGCTCTCGCGCAATACCGGCCGCGTGCGCATGCTGATCGTGTTCAACATCGACGCCACCCGCTATGACGACGACCCGCAGGCCGGCTTCGCCATCGTGCGCGGCGGCAACACCTGCATCGCCTGTAACACGCTGGGCGGGGTGATGGGCAACTAGATGTTCGTCACAGGCCGCGCCCGGACAATCAAAATCCGGGTGCGGTGACAAGCCCGCTTCTGCGGTACACTATACGGGGTGAAGGGATGCACAATCGCTTCACCCTTTTTCGTCTGATTTACGGGAGACGTTACGCATGAACGACTCGCTCGCCCTGGTGCAGTCTGTTGACAGCCTGAGCGCAAACGAATTCAGCGTGTCCATCGATGGCGAAGTCATCACGGGCATCTTCAAGCTGAGCGGCCTGGCGCCCTTCAAAATGGAAATGAAGCCAGCGGCCACCCGCCTGCTGCGTGATGCCGTGCGCATCACCAAAATGGTGCAGCGCGATCCGGCCATGCCCGTCAACCGGTGGGTGATGGAGACGGTCACGGCCAAAGACGACATCGTCCGCCCGATTCGCACGCTGGACATCAGCGCGCTGGACGACGGCGTGGAAGTGCGCCGCTGGTCGCTGAAAGGCGCCTACATCTCTGAACTTTCTTATTCCGACTTTGACTCCGGCTCTGGCGAGCTGGTGCAGGAAACGCTGGTGATCCAATATGAAGATGTCGAAATCGTCTGGTTCAACAGCGGGCTTTGACGAGGATCTGGGCGCGCTGATTCAGGCGGCGATTGCGGTCGCGCAGCACGCCTACATCCCTTATTCACACTATCCGGTGGGGGCAGCGCTGGTCGCCACGGATGGGCGCGTATTCACCGGCTGCAATGTCGAGAATGCGTCGTATCCGGCGGGCATCTGCGCCGAGCGCTCGGCGCTGGTTAAGGCCATCAGCGAGGGCGCGCGCGAATTCACGCAGATCGTCGTCGCCACCTCTAATGGCGGCTCGCCGTGCGGCGTGTGCCGCCAGATGATGTATGAGTTTGCTCCGCACCTGGATGTCATCATGGTCGACATGCAGGGGACGGTGCAGCATCGCATGCGTCTGGCGGACCTGCTGCCGCTGGGCTTCAACCGTGACAGCCTGGAAGCCCCGCCACCCGCCTGATGCCACGCCCTGACCGTTCCTACCGCACCACCGCGATCATTCTGAAACGCCGTGACTTTGGCGAGGCCGACCGTCTGCTGACGATCCTCACGCCGGAGCACGGCAAGCAGGATGTCATCGCCAAAGGCGCACGCAAGCTGACCAGCCACAAGATGGGCCATGTTGAGCTGCTGACACGCGCCGATATGCTCATTCACACCGGGCGCGAGCTGGGCGTGGCAGCACAAGCCGAAATGACCCTGCCGCTTGATCGCCTGCGCGAAGACCTGGTGCGCGGCGCGTATGCCGGCTACTGCGCCGAGCTGGTGGACAAATTCGTCAATGCTGGCTTTGAAGACACGCGCACGCTCTATCGGCTGACCGAGGCCACGCTGATTCGCATCAACGACGTCGACGACCCCCGCCTCTCGGTGCGTTATTTCGAGGTGCAGCTGCTGCTGTGGGCGGGCTTTGGGCCAGAGCTGAGTGAATGTGTGGTCGGCGGTGAGCCCATCGAGCCGCAGGACCAGGTCTTCAGCCCGGGTGAAGGCGGCGTGGTCTGCCCGCAGCATGCCCCGCGCGTGCTGAATACGCTCTCGCTGCCGATGCTCACGCTCAAGACGTTACGCCTGATGCAGCGCAGCCGCTATGAACAGGTCGAGGCCGCAAACATTCCGCAGGGTCCGCTGGACGACAGCGAGCGCATCCTGTCATCGTTCATCGCCCACATCCTGGAAAAGCGCCCGCTCAGCGCGGAGTTTCTGCGCCGCATCCGCCGCGAAAGCGCCCCCGGCTGAGCGCGCTGGTTGCCCCAACCCGCCGCTTCCTGTGCTACAATCCGCCCATCCTGTACTCTGGAGCGCCTGTGCTGCGTGTAGCAGAATCCTCCCTATGACGTTATTTGACCCCATACCCGGCGACCAGCCGTCGCCGCTGGACAGGCTGCATCGGGCGCTGGATGAGCGCGACGCGGCCGAAGCGGTGCTGCTGGCCCGCATGATCGATGCGGACGCAGACGCCGCTGCTGCGCTGCTGCCCGTGCTGGATGACGCGCTGGCGGCGCATCCCGACGCCTTGTATGCCTTCGTGCGCGCACGCCTGGCCGCCGACGCCGAAGATCCCGCGTCCGGCGAGTGGCTGCGCCGCCTGCGCGAGGCCGCCCATGCCGCCTTACAGGTGGCCATCCAGGAGGGCGATGCGGATACCCTGCTGGAGTGGCTGCAACTGGTCGCCCGTGAGCCGGTGCAGTATGGCCTGTCGGAGGTGCTGCATGCAGGCATCACCCACGCGGGCACACGCGCCTGCCAGGAGCCAAAGCTGGCCCAGGGCGTGCTGATGCTGGCCATCAAGCGCGACCCCGCTGCCGCCCAGAAAATGCTCGCCAATGAAGAGATTACCGCCTGCCTGTCGCCCGACCAGGCGGTGCCGCTGCTGGGCCTGATGCTGAAAGAACGGCGCGATGAGCTGGCTGTGGGGTTTGTGGCCAGTTCGCTCACGCTGGAGACGGCCGCCGATGTGCTGGCCGGCGCCTTCGTGCGCAGCGGACGGACACCGCTTGACCTCATCAGCCTGACCGCGCAGCTGACCACCGCTGGCTTCATGACCGCGCAGCTCTCGCTGGATGTGTATCTGCGCGTGCTGGAGGCGCTGGCATGGGAAAATGACGCCATGCCGATCACCTCGCAGGTGTCGCGGCTGATCCAGAATCCCGCGCTGCATGTCAACGGGGTGGTGCCGTGGAAGCTGCTGGAGACCGCCACCGCTTTCCACGATGAGCTGTGCGCGCGCGGGGCTGCCCGGCGCATCCAGATGCAGATTGAAACCTCGCGCGATGACGAAACGCTGGTCGATCTGCTGGAACAGCTTGTCTCACACACGGGCTGGAGCCAGCAGACCAGCCAGGCCATCGAAACGTGGTGGCGCGGCTTTGCCAGCACGCATACGTCGGCCCAGCTGGGCCGCCTGCAAAAGCTGATGGAGCCGCACCGCGACCTGGCCGCCCTGCGCACGATCAGCCGCAGCATCCTCAGCGTGCGGCGCATGTTTGGCAAGCGCACCATGCGCGAATTTGTCGATGCCGTCAGCATGACGCAGGAGATGCTGCAAACGCTCAGCGAGGCCTATGACCCGCCGGCCAGGCGCACCGTCACCTTTGATGCCGCCGCGCTGCGCGACGAGCTGGGCCGCAATTTTGCCGAAGTGCCGCCCGAATACGTGCGCCTGCTGGCCAACCAGCTCAAGGCGCTGGCCAGCCTGATCACCGATATGGCCGACGAACGCACCAAGACCTCGCTCATCCGCCGGTCTGACGATGTCGATCATCAGCTTGCCACAGGCGACCTGGCGCCACACAGCGCCGTTGATGCGCTGAAGTGGATCGCGGGCTATCTGGAAGGCGCGCAGGACGCCGAAGCCTGACGCGTAAAGTCATGCGCAGACATCAACCCTCAACACGCCCAATTTCGGTTACAATCGTGGGTGAGTATCGACCTGTGCCGTATCTGAAACCACAATCCGGAATGACCGTACAAACTGGCGACATCCTTGTAAAAATTGACGACCGCGTGCGCCTGATGGCCGCGCTGCTGGCCGCCACCGACTTCCCGCAGCGCGAATGGGAACGGCATCCGCATGGCACGCACATGCATGCCCGCATCACGCGCAAGCATGTGGCCCCGTTCGCGGCGCATCCCGCCGTCGTGATCGCGCAGCATCTGCTGGATGATGGCGTGCCGCTGGAATCGCTGTTCGGGCTGGCGCTCAGCTTTGACGCGGAGACCTTCACGGTCGAGTCCAGCCCGGCGTGGCTGCCCCCTGCTTTCCTGCCGCATCTGCGTGACTTTCTGTTTGCCACCGATCTGGTCTCGCTGTGGCAGGATGAGCCCGCGTGGGACATCGGCCTGAGCGCGATTCAGCAGGTGCTGGGCCATGCGCGCATCCGCGACTTCATGCGCCCGTTTCTGGGCGAGATTTCCGAGACGCTGGTCTTCCTGCCGAACCTGTGCTTCCCGACGGACCGCGAGGTCAATGTGCGCGTGGGCGGCCAGCTGGTCGTGATCGCGCCGCCGCGCGTGGCCTGGGGCGAAAGCCCGCCGTGGGAATACAAAGATGATCCCGCCCATCTGATCCGCGCCGCCATCCTGGGCTACAGCGAGCTGCTGATGTCGCCCTATCTTGCCCGCCATGCCGACACACTGGTCAATGTGAGCAAAACGGCGCTGCCGCTAAACGAGCAGCTGCTGGCGCAGTTCCCCACCTGGGCAGCGCAGTTCAATGCTGTCTTTGGCGTGGCAGCCGTGGCCATGTATCTGGAAGACTACATGAACAAGCGCGAGGCGGAAGCCTATGCGCTGCTGGAGCGCAAGACGCGCGGCATCGACATCCTGCCCGCGGCCATCAGCGTGCTGCGCCGCTACCAGGCCGAAGTTGCCAGCGGCAAATATAAAGAGATTGCCGATCTGCTGCCCGTCTTCCCAATGCAGCTCAAGGTCGCCCGCCGCCTGAAAATGCTGTAGGGGGAAATAACCGGGGCATATTCAGATTGCGTGAGGAGAATACTCAGTGGGCGCGTCGCGACGCGCCCCTACAATGGCCGACTCGACAGGTCATCACGTTTTGTATTTATGCCTAACAAAAATCGCATTGATTCACGCTCCACAAGGTTGGGGCGTAGGGGCGCGTCGCGACGCGCCCACTGATTTATTTCACCGGAGTCACCTCAATCCCGCGCCCGCACGCTGGCGGCCACAGCCTCAAACAACACCTCAAACGCCTGCCCATCAGGCCCGCCGGGATGCGACCCGGCCAGTGTCAGCGCGCCGTCCGGCAGCAGGACAGCCGTCTCACGGCGAATCGTCTGCATGTCCTGTTCGGCGCACTCAGCCGGAATTTCAGGCGCAAACGCGCCAATACCAAGCTGAATCAACTGGCAGTCCGCGCCCGCCATGACGATCGACAACGGGAACTGTGCCGGTCCGGTAATCACGCGCCAGCCCTCCGGCACATCGATTTCGAACGCATCCCCCCGCAGGCGGCTATCAAACACGCTGATGCCGGGGCCGGGCGTGTGCGCCAGAAAGTCAGGCGGGCTGTACGGGGCACAGCCCGCCAGCAGCGCGGCCAGCAGCCCAATGCCAATACGTCTCACGGGGAGGCCGCCGGCACGCGATTCGGCGTATCCGGATTGGTGGCCATCAACCTCGACGCCGGGTCACCGCAGTGGATGAAGCCGGCATATTCGGCCACCAGCCACGCGCCAGACGCATCCTGCTCCATACGCGTATGCGCGCACACGCCGGTGCTGCCCACGCCAGCCTCGTAAAAACCGATGATGTCCATGTTCCAGGCACTGCCCACCAGCGCGCCACGGCGGAACACAGCGCGTTCAAAACGGCCCCAGTCGTCAGGAATGGTCGGCGCGATGCAGCCGCTGGGCACGCCGCCGGGACAGTTTTCAGCAACCCACGCGGCAGGCGCAGGCGCCAGCAGGCTGAGCGCCTCGGCATCGTTGCCGGTCAGCACGTCCTGCACGAACAAGACTGCGTTATCCGCCGCCGGATTCGTCGATTCAGGGGTGAGCAGCGCGGTCGTCACCACGACAACCAGCAAGGCGAGGACGATGCCCGCGCCGATGAAAATAAGTCGTTTCTGCATAAGCCTGTCTTGTCTCGCCTTCTCTCAGTCAAAAAGCTGCGCCAGCACCAGCAGGTAGCTGCCAAAGGTCGCCGGGCCGCCATTCGGATTCTCAAAGCGCGCCGCGCGGATATAGTACACGCCGGTGGCGGGCAGCACATAGCGGTCGATGCGCGCATTCTGCTGGCCTGCCCCGTCGTCATCGGTCAGCAGCACATTCAGGCGGCTGTCCAGCAGCGTGACAAACGAGTCAAGCGTGCCATCGGCGCGGCTCATGGCGATGGTGATCAGGTCGCCCGCCTGCCCCTGGAAGGCATACAGCGTCTCCGGCGCGGCATCGTCGATATAGCCGCCCACCGTCGAGCCGTAGGTCAGGCGCAGCGCGCCCAGCGGCACACCCGCGAAGATGCTGCCGTTATTCTCCAGCGTCAGGCTGTAGCCGCCCTCGGTCTGGCCGGCGGCGCGTTCGTAGCGCGTGGCGATAATGTAGTACACGCCGTCGCCCGGCAGCACGAAATTCTCGATGGCTGAATTCTGCGAGCCTTCGGTGTCGTCGTTGACCGCCAGTTCCGTCAGCGCGCTGTCCGTGATCGCCAGCAGCGTATCCAGGTTGCCCTCGCCGGAACGCGCCATGCGCACGCTGACCACATCGTCGCGCCGTCCCTCGAAGCGGTAGAACTGCGCGTAGCGGTCGCTGTCCAGCGCCCCGGTCACGGTCGCGCCGGGTTGCAGCGGGGCGGCCAGCAGGGCGCTGGTGCCCAGGGCGCTGTTGGCGGTCGTGTCCAGCGTGAGCAGGAAATCGCCCACGCTGTCGCCAGACTCGCCGCCGAAGCGCGAGGCCACGATCACATACGAGGCATCCTGCGTAATTACGAGTGACTCGATCGCGGCATCCAGCGAGCCAGAGCCGAGGATTTCGTCATTGTCCGCGATCACGTTGCCGGCGCTGTCGGTCACTTGCAGGCGCGCATCCAGATTCCCGCTCAGGCGGCGCATCTGAATCGTGAGCACGTCGCCACGGCCGGCGCGAAAGGTGTAAAACAGGCGCGGGGCGCTGTTTGAAATTTCGCCAATCACCTGGTCACCGATGCGCAGCGCGCTGCCGTCGTCGGCACTCGCGCCCTGGCGGTCAAGAGACAGGCTGAAACCCCCGCGTGTGGTGCCGGTCGAACCGCCGAAACGCGTCACCACCAGCGCATACAGGCCGCTGCCGGGCAGGCGCAGGCTGTCGAATTCCAGCATCCCCGCGCCCTGCGCCGACGCGACAATCTGGCCGTCCGCGTTGATGAGCAGCAGCGCGCCCACCAGGTCGCCGGACGTGATGCGCATGCTGGCGCTGATGCGTTCGCCGCGCAGCCCGGCAAAGGCATACACCAGCCGCGGCGTCTCGTCGTTAATCTCGGCGTCGCGGCGGGCCCCATAGATGATGCCCTCGGCCTCGCCCGCCACCGTCTCGATGACCGAGCCGCCTTCCACCTGGGCCTGCGCAGGCAGCACGAATCCGCTCAGGCAGAGCAGCATCGTCAGGAGAAGAAGCATGGTCAAACGGGGCATCGGCAGTCTGTTCAATGGCAGCAAAGTGCCAGCATTATAGCGCGTTCCGGCGCATGGGCGTCAGGGCACGACGCGCAGATTCAGCATATCGCTGACGGCGCGGGCCAGCCGCATCAGCTCGGCCGACTGTTCCTCGGAGATATCGTCCAGCGTGGCCGCATCCAGGAACAGGTCGCGGGCATCGCGAAGGGATTCCTCGCCAGCGCGCACCTTCATCAGGCCGGCGCGGACGGCAGCGCGGGCATCGCGGCTGTGCGGGCTGGTATACGCGCCAGGGAAGTCCCAGCCGTGCGCAATCGCCACTTCGCGCAGCGCATACGACAGGTCGTCGGCGGTGTGGAGCTGCATGGCCGCGCCCTGCTGCAACAGCTTCTGCACGCCCGCGCTCAGCGTCGGCTCATTGCCAAAGTCCAGCGCGGTGATATCGGCATAGCGCGCCTCGACTTCGCTCTGCGAGCCGGGCTGCGGGCGCAGCGCCGTCTTTTGTGGCGACATGCCCGTGAACAGCGAGTACAGGATGCCCACGCACAGGTTATGCACGTCCTGGCGAAAGACAGCTTCGTTTTCCTTTTCGGTGCCGGCCAGCAGACGCGAGCTGTTCCAGTCGATCACGCGCAGCGTCGCGCCGTCCCAGTACACGTGCTCCAGCTTGTGGTCCAGATACACGATGTTCTGGCGGTGGGCCGCGCGCAGCAGGTCGGCAAACTGCATCGCCAGCGACAGGCCTTCTTCGGTGGGCAGGCGCTGGCGCGTGCTGTTGGCCTTGTCGGGCCGCATCAGATAAAACATGCTGCGCGTGCGCGGGATGTATTCCTGCACCAGAAACGGCCGCCAGCCCTTTTCGGCAAACGAGCGCGCCTCGCGGGCAAAGGCCGCCGCATCACCCTCGAACGCCACCATCTCGCCGCTGGCCGGCGCTTCCGCGTTCGATTCGATGTAGCCGCAGTCCAGCAGACGAATGACTTGCCCCTGCGCCGACATCTTCGTCAGCAAATCGGCCTCGTTGGCGAAGGCCTTGTATTCCCAGCGCATGTCGCCATCAGGATCGAGATGCTCCGGACGCAGCACCTTGAAGGCCACCGTGCTGCTTGTTTGTTTGTCAAATGCGCTCAGCACACGGGCATAATGCCCCAGCGCAAACGTGTCGATGAAATTTTCAATGCGATAGCGATCGGTCAGACGTGCCATGCAGATTTCCCGTCAAATGGGCGAGCATTTCAGGTGCAAGTGTTGCGGGCGTGGCCAGCAAACGGCACCATCACAATAATGGCACACGGCCGGTGCTGACAACAGGGGCGGCTGCACTACGCTTTCTCAACCACTTCTTCATGCGCGCCGCTTGCGCGCCTGCCCGCTATTTGTACAATTCAGTTAGTTTATCAGTCTCCGAGGAGCCCCTGCATGGGCGCAGAACGTTATATCCGTCTGGTCTGCAGCGCACGAACCAGTGTTGGACAGGTGCGAGATAACAACGAAGACAGCCTGCGCCTGTGGAGCGATGCCGAATTCGCGCTCGCGGTTGTGGCCGATGGGATGGGCGGCGCGGCGGCTGGCGAAGAAGCCAGCGGGCTGGCAGTGCAGGCCGTGGAAGACGCGCTCGCGCAGTCGGAATATGCCAATCGGGCGCATCTGGAGACCTTGACCGACGAGTTCATCACCATCAAAATGCAGGAAGCCATCAAGCTGGCGAACCTGAATATCGTGCAGCTGGCCGCGAATAATCCGGACAAGCGCGGCATGGGCACGACCGTCACGCTGGCGCTGGTGCGCGGCACGCACGCGCTGCTGGCGCATGTGGGCGACAGCCGCGCCTATCATGTGGAAGCGCGCGCACGCCGCATCACCCAGGTGACCGCCGACCACAGCTTTGTTGAGGCGCTGGTCGCCGCCGGCCATCTGACCCACGAACAGGCCGAAGAACACCCGATGAAAAACGTGCTCTACAGGGCGCTGGGCCAGAGCGAGGAAGTCGAAGTCGATATCTATTCGCTTCAGCTCGAGATCAGCGACCGCATGATCCTGTGCTCAGACGGCCTGACGCGCCACGTAAAGCCCGCTGAAATCGGGGAGATTGCGCTGCGCTTCCCCAACCCCGCGGATGCCTCGCTGGCCATGATCGACCTCGCCAATCAGCGCGGCGGTGAAGACAACGTGAGCGTGATCATCGTCAAGGTGGAAGCCGACGAGACGAATGACCCGAACGACATTTCCACTGTCGAGCTGCGCCCGGTGTCGCTCAAGGAAGAAGACACCATGCGCCTGAAAACCAAGCCGCTGGATGGCCTGCCAAAGTCTATCCTGAGCACGGACGACGCGGACAGCACACTCAAGCCCTAGAGGGCGCAGGCGCGGGTATTGATTGCCGCCGCATGCTGCCATTATCATGCTGTGTATACAATTGGGCACCGCTCCGGACGCATCCTCAGGCGGGCCTGTTTTCTTTTTGACCTTGCCCTAAACGGCGTTACACTTAACGTTCATGCAATCGATTGCATCAGGAGAAATTTACCCAAATGGTACGCACACTGAAGCACTACATCGGCGGGGAATGGGTCGAAAGCACCTCCGACAAAGTGACCCCGGTCGTCAATCCTGCCACCTGCGATGTGCTGGCGCACGTGCCCGAAGGCACGCTCGAAGATGTAGACAAGACGGTCAAGGCTGCCGAGGCTGCCTATCCCGAATGGCGCAGCACCCCGATCCTCAGCCGTGCCCAGTACATGTACCGCTATAAGGCGCTGCTGGAAGAACGCTTCGAAGACCTGGCGCGCGTGGTGGTGGAAGAAAACGGCAAGACGCGCGACGAAGCCCGTGGTGAAGTGCGCCGCGGCATCGAAAGCGTTGACTTCGCCATCAGCGTGCCGTCGTTCGCGCGCGGCTACAAGACCGAGGATATCTCCAGCGGCATCGATGAAACGGCGGAGCGCCAGCCGATGGGCGTATTCGCGGCCATCACCCCGTTCAACTTCCCGATGATGGTGCCGCTGTGGTTCCTGCCCACGGCCATCGTGCTGGGCAACACCTACGTGCTGAAGCCGTCGCCGCAGACCCCGCTCAGCAGCGAGCTGATGATGGAAATCCTGCACGATCTGGACATGCCCGAAGGCGTCGTGAACATGGTGCACGGCGGCAAGGAAGTCTCGACCGCCGTGATGACGCACCCCGGCATCGTCGGCGTGTCGTTTGTGGGCAGCACCCCGGTCGCCCGCATCGTGTATGAGACGTGCGCCAAACATGGCAAGCGCGTGCAGGCCCAGGGCGGCGCCAAGAACTATATCGTCGTCATGCCCGGCGCCGACATGGCTGCCAGCGTGAAGAACATCATGGGCTCGGCCTACGGCTGCGCCGGCCAGCGTTGTCTGGCGGGTTCGGTGGTGGTGGCGGTGGGCGATGCCTACGAGCCGCTGCGCGACGAGCTGGTCAAGCAGGCATCGTCGCTGCGCGTGGGCTATGGCCTGAGTGAGACGACGCAGATGGGCACGGTCATTTCAGCCTCGGCACGTGAACGCATCGAGCGCATGATCAGCGAGGGCGTGGCCGAAGGCGCCACCCCCGTGCTGGACGGCCGTGGCAAGACGGTCGAAGGCTTCGAGAACGGCTCGTTTGTCGGCCCGACCATCCTCGATGGCGTCACGATGGACATGAGCGTCGCCCGCGACGAAATCTTTGGCCCCGTGCTGTCGATCATGCACGCCGATGACTTCGACGAAGCGGTCGAGCTGGTCAACGCCAGCAAGTTTGGCAACGCCGCCAGCATCTTCACCAGCAGCGGCCGCGATGCGCGCGAGTTCAAGTATCGCGTGAACGCCGGCAACATCGGCATCAATGTGGGCGTGGCCGCGGCCACCGCGTCGTTCCCGTTCGGCGGCAAGAAGGATTCGTTCTTCGGCGACCTGCATGGCCAGGGCCCGGACGCGATCGAATTCTTCACCGACCGCAAAATCGTCATCGAGCGCTGGTTCTAGGCCGTCGTCAGGCCTAAAACCTGCCTCACCCCGAAACCCTGACGGGTTTCTGCCCCTCTCCACGTTGTGGAGAGGGGCGGTTGAGCGGAGCGAAACGGGGTGAGGCGCAGGCAGAGAAACTCATGGGCGCTATTCGGCTTACGAACAGCCCATAAAGATCTGCCGGTTCTGTCGCAGGGACGCGATCTACCGTGTCCGCCAAAATAGCCTCACCCCGAAACCCTGGCGGTTGAGCGGAGCGAAACGGGGTGAGGCATAACCATCAACCAGCCTGTTTGTAGTGGCAAGGCATGCCTTGCCACTACTACTACGGAACTACGGAACGTTACCCTTTCGCCTGCCCTTCCGCGAGGAACCCATGACAGACATCAACACCTTTGGCGCCGTGATGGCGTTCGCAATTGAGCTGGAGACGCGCATCCGCGATTACTATCAGGCCGCCGGGGATGCCGCGAAGTCCGCGGACGCAGACAAGCGCCGGCTGAATCTGGAACGGGTGCGCCGCGAGAACGTGACCGAAATCAAGCTGGAGCCGATTGACGACCTGTCCGAAGAGGATTTTGTCATCGACACAACCGATGCCAGCGCCGACGGACAGCGCGCCGTGGCCGCGACGGCCGCGCGGTTTTACAGCGCAGCCGCCCCCAAGATCAACGTGCGCGAGGCACAGCGCGCGCTGGAGAAAGCCGCCAAACAGCACAGCGCCAACGCCTGAAATAGTCACCAGAATAAAAAGCACCCGCGCAGCCTTGGTTCGGCTGCGCGGGTGCTTTTTGTATGTTCAGGTGATGCCTGAATCAGCCAGACCTAGCAGGCCAGCTTGATGGCATCCAGGTCGGATGGGCCAGAGTAACAGCACGGGGCCAGTGCAGACGGCCCGCCAAACGGGAACGGACAGCACGGGGCAAATGCCGACGGGCCCCAGCCGGGCACCGGGCAGCACGGGTCAATGGAAATGAACAGCGACGGGCCACCCGTGTACACGAGGCACGGATCGATCACCGGTTCTTCAACTTCTGCCGGTGCGCTCTGGTCGCACTCCAGCCACAGGAAGGCAAATTCCTTGCCGCTGTCATCCACGCCATTGAGCTGGAAGTACCACGGGTAGCCGCCCAGTCGATACAGGCTCAGCGAACCGGCGCTGCCCAGCAGCGTATTTTCTTCCGGCTCACCCACCGCAACGATGTCGGCGTTCGGGACAAACAGGGCTTCAAGGCCGGTGCTGTCCAGCACGCGGATGCCGCCCTGGTCATAGTGCAGGGCTGGATTCAGATTGTTGTCGACGCAGTAAATCGCATAGCCGCCGAGATTGTCGGACTGGTTAATGCGGCCGTCCTGTGCCAGCGTCGGCAGCATGAACATCATCATCGCCCCAATGACCAGCAGGACGAGACCCAGTGTTTTGATCAGTCTGTGCATGTTTCACTTCCCTTTGATTGGTACAGGCTTGAAATGGCCGGCCTGCAAACGGCCCTGGAATACTGCCGGCGCCCCGAAGGACGCCAGCAGACACACATCAATTTATGGCAACAGCGCGTGGACTAGCGCGCGCTCATTTGGGATAGCATGGGTCATAGGCCAGTTCGGACGGCGCACCGTCACGACCGGATGGCGACAGGTCCAGCGGAGCCGATCCGATGACCGGGCAGCACGGGTCAATATAGGCGCCGAACTCCGTTGGGCCGCTGAGGTAGACGGGCACGCAAGGTGTCGGGGTCGGGGCGGGCGCACTCTGGTCGCACTCCAGCCACAGGAAGGCAAATTCCTTGCCGCTGTCATCCACGCCATTAAGCTGGAAGTACCACGGGAATCCGCCCAGGCGATACAGGCTCAGCGAACCGGCACTGCCCAGCATCGTGTTTTCTTCGGGCTCACCCACCGCGACGATATCGGCGTTCGGAACAAACAGGGCTTCAAGGCCAGTGCTGGTCAGCACGCGGATGCCACCCTCGTCATAGTGCAAAGCCGGATTCAGATTGCTATCAACGCAGTATATGGCGTAGCCGCCCAGATTATCTGCCTGATTGATGCGGCCGTCCTGCGCCAGCGCCGGCAGCATCAGGAGCCCCAGCGCGCCCATCAGCAGCAAAACGATTCCTGACAGTTTAACAGTCTTGTTCATTTGTGTTTCCCCCTTGCGATTTGCAGTTTGCTTACTTATCTGCGATTAATATTCAGTATAAACCCGCGATGAAACCCACTTCATAAAGTGTTTCATGCACCATCAATTATTTACGCAGTTCACAATTAAGATGAGCGCCACAAAAAAGAGGCGCGCCTCTGATGGCACGCCTCTTTTCATTAAGATTGGCGAATTTCTGATGTGCGTCTCAACGGAACGGGGGCGAGTACAGCAGGCCGCCATTGGTCCACAGCGCGTTCACGCCGCGTTCCAGGTTGAACGGGGTATCGGGGCCCAGGTTGCGGTCCCAGATTTCGCCGTAGTTACCCACCTGGCGAATCACCGTCTGCATGAAATCGGCAGGCAGGTTCAGGTTCGCGCCCAGATCGTTGCCATTGACGCCCAGGAAGCGCTGGATGTCCGGGTTTTCGCTGGCCAGGAAGTCGTCGATGTTGGTGCTGCTGATGCCAAATTCCTCAGCCTGGATCAGGCCAAACACGACCCAGCGCAGGATGTCGGCGAACTGGCTGTCGCCTTCGGGGCTGAGCGGGCCCAGCGGTTCCTTGCTGATGACAACATCGAGAATCTGGTACGAGCCGGGATCAGCCGAGCTGGCCTGGCGCGAAATCAGACCGCTGACGTCGCTGGTCACCGCATCGCAGCCGCCTTCGTTGAAGGCAGCCATCACGGCGTCGAAGTCCTGATAGGTCTGGAGTTCAAATTCCAGACCCAGCTGGCCCATCGTGTCGGTGATGTTCTGTTCAGTCGTGGTGCCCTGGTTGGTGCAGATGCGGCCACCCTCCAGGTCTTCCAGCGCAGCGATGCCGCTGTCGGCAAATACCATCACACCCTGGCCGTCGTAGAAGGTCGTCGGGCCGAAGGTGGCGCCCCACAGGGTGTCGCGCACCAGCGTGAAGGTGGTGTTGCGCGAGATCATGTCCACTTCACCGGAGGCCAGCACAGGCTGACGTTCGGCGGCGGTGATCGGGCGGAAGGTCACAGCGGTGGCATCGCCCAGGATGGCGGCAGCCACAGCACGGCACACATCAATGTCGAAGCCGACAAATTCGCCCGCGTCGTTCGGCGCGCCAAAGCCAGGCAGCGCCTGATTGACGCCGCAGACGAGGCTGCCACGGTCGATGATGCGGCTGGTCACCGTGCCCACTTCAGGAAGCGGAATCGGCGTGGCGGTGGCATCCTGCGCCGAAAGCGCAGTGGCGCCCACGGTGAGGAGGGCAGCAGTGCCCAGTACAAAAGCAAGTCTTTTCATGGATCGTTCCTCTCAAAATACAAAGAACAGAGCTATGTGCGCCTACACAGAAATACGGTATGCAATACACACAGGTCGGACGGAGTTTAGTTGAAAAGCACTATGTTGTCAAAATAAGTAAACCACGATAATCAGTATCCGGTTTTCGGTCACTGTTACCCTACAGCGTGAAAATTTCATAAATAATTCGGCAGTCACCCGCTTGACGCGCTTTCAGACCGTACCCACAATTAGAAGATGACCACCTGCGCAGTTTTTGTTTTGTGGGCCGGCACCCTGTTGCTTGCCAGAAGGCCACCTCCCCATGACATCGATTCAATCGGTGTACGATCTGTATCGCAAGCTGCGCCGTGAAGGGATGGTGCCGGGCGGTGCGCTTGAATTTGTGCGCGAAGATATCGCCCATCTGAGCAGCACGCACCGCACCGAGCTGGTGAAGATGGTGCGCGACTGGGAAGCGCGGCATCAGGGCGCGGGGGCCAGCCTGCGCGAGCTGAAACCGGAGCCGCCCCGTATCGACAACGGGCTGATCGCCCACGATCCCCTGTATGAATCGCCCGACTCTACCAGTCGGCTGGATACACCTGATCCGCAGCTGGACACCGCCTTCTTTGGCTCGAAGTCCACGCTCATCCTGATTGTAAAAGGCACCAACGCGGCCTATCGCCTACAACCGCAGCTGCTCGACCACGACGCGGTCATCGGCCGCTCGGCCGACACCTTCGCCGTGCTGCCGGATATCGACCTGCTGGGCCAGCAGGGCGCGCAGAAAGGCGTCTCACGCGGGCACGCCGCCATCCGCTTCGACAAAAAACGCTCGATGCTGCATGTGGTCGACCTGGACAGCGCCAACGGCACCTTTATCAATAATCTGAGGCTGTATCCGCAGGAAGTGCGGGCGCTGCGCCACGGCGACGAGCTGCGCCTGGGCCGCCTGAATATGCAGGTGTATTTCCAGCATTAGGCATGTCGAGGCAGCGCGTCAGCCGCCTGAGTCGCCATACTCGCCCGTCTCGCTTTTCCAGCGCAGGAAGCGGGCCGGATTGCCGATGACGACCGCGCCCGGCTCGACATCATGCGTGACCACGCTGCCCGCGCCCACCAGCGCGCCCGCGCCGATGCGCACGCCCGGCAGCAGCGTCACATTCGCGCCGATGATCGCCCCGCGCTCGATGTGCGCGCCCTGAAGCGACGTTTTCACGCGTTTGCTGACGGGATAGCGCGCATTCGTCACCGTGACGCCAGGCCCCAGCCAGCAGCCATCCTCCAGCACCGAATATTCCGGCACAAACACGCGGCTGTGCAGGCGCACGCCGTCGCCAATCGTGACATGATGCTCGACGATGCTGCCGGTGCCGATGCTGAAATTCAGGCCGATGGTATTATGCTCGCGGATGGTGACATGATGCCCGGTTTGCAGCCCCGCGCCAATCGTGTTGCCCGCGTAGATGACTGTGTGCGAGCGCACTACCGCGCCAGCGCCCAGCGTCAGCGCCAGCGAACCGGGCGTCTCGCCGCGCGGGGGCTGGCCCAGAATCACAAACGGGTCAATCTGCGCGTCGACGGGCAGGCTGACATTCGGGTAAATCTGCGTCAGCGCGGGGTGGTCGGTCATCTTTAGGTTTCCCTGATGTTTTACTCATGCGTCATTCAGCGTGGCGGCCGATACTGATTTTCAACCAAGAACAACTAAATCTCTCCCTCCCTCTTTGAAGAAGCCGACGTCAAAACCTGTGTCGGCTTTTTCGTTTATGAGGGGATGAAGACTACAGTTTGTAGAGAAATTCACTACAAATGGTAGACTATTTTATCAAAGCAAGATAGGATTAGAACAAAAGTTCTTAATCATAATCTTAGACTTTATGGTAAGTCAAAGCGAGTGGGGAAAATGAACAAGCAATTTAAAACCGTTCGCAAGCGCGGCATTGAATGGACGGATTTCACATGGAATCCTGTTGCTGGTTGTAAACATTCATGTCGATGGACGATGCCAGATGGGTCGATTGCCGAGTGCTATGCGGAAACCGTGGCTGAACGAGTTGCCCAGGCAGCCTATCCCCATGGATTTGAACACCACTACTGGAGACCAGAAATTCTTGATGAGCCGCTCAAAATCAAGGCGCAGTCCAAGATTTTTCTGGATAGTATGAGCGACCTTATGGGTCACTGGGTACCTGCTGAAGAAATAGAGCGGGTATTTGATATCTGCCGTCAGGCGCACTGGCATTCATTTCAGTTGTTGACCAAAAACGCCCCTCGTCTTTTGGAATTTGATATCCCTGAGAATGTGTGGGTTGGCGTGAGCGCCCCACCATCTTTCATGTTTGGAAAGCCGTTAAGTGCAGACCAACAGAAACGCATGGTAAAGAGGCAACTGGAGGTTCTGCGAAACATTCGCGTACCGATCCGATGGATGAGCATTGAGCCATTGAGTTTCAATATCGCCCCGCTTTTGGTTGACAGTCCTTTGGAATGGGCTGTGATAGGCGCAGCCACGAATGGCCCAAAGACATATCAACCAGAGCGCGACTGGGTATTGAATGCCCTAAAAGTACTTAAAGCTCAAGGGACCAAGATCTTCTTCAAGGGAAATCTTGACTGGCCGCTGGATAAGTGGTTAGAAGACTTCCCGGACAAACCTATTCAAATCCCGGCAGTCTCGGTGGTTTAGTAGAATCCGCAGCGTTCTTCCAAAATTTGTTTCCAAGAGGATGCTTGCTGGCAAAGATCATCGTATATAACTCTGCGTTCTTGGAATTCCGTACTCGCACTTCCTCACCAGGAATTTCTGGATCTTCGATAATCGTATATCCAAATCCCCGAAGTCTACTCAAGTAGAGATCAACCATGGCTCGAGTTGACTTCAAATCAATTTCTCTCCAATTTGGAGTTCCAAAAAATGCATCCAGTTTATCTGGGTGCTGTAGTGACCTTTTAACACCGCTCGAAGAAAAATTGATGATCAAATCCATTCTTCTGACGTCAGCCAAAAGTTGAATTGTTGACCAATTGATTTCCAAACCTTCTGGATCTAAGAACGCAATGTTCAATGAATACTTACCACGATTTGGCAAAACATCAATCATTTTGCCAGCCACATCATTTACATCCTCTCTAAAGATCCTTACCCTATCGGCGATAGGGCTTGCCTGCACTCGTTGTTTCAAGCTTTCACTTAGTTTTTTCTTGTCTTCGTTAAACAAGAGCAATGTAGGAGGATTGGGTAAATTCAAAGCAATCAGTGGGCTACCGAGCACAATCTCTGAGCCTATCTTATTTTTTCCAGGTCCTGCTTGTAGGTCTAAGTAGCAAATATCCCGAAATTTTCCTTTAGTCGCAGTTATAGCTTGCTGCAAATAGTAATTGACGCTTTTTAGCTTCTGTTTTGCATAAGGTTGAGAATCGCGATATTCCAATCCATCTTCCACAGGAGCTAAAAGTCGATCTGATTCCATGATATTTTTTCTCAGTGAAAGGTACTTAGAAATAATAGCATGTTCAGACTCATTATTACATAAACGTTTCCGCCCATGTCTCTAACGTGAGCAGGCGGAAGACGACCTCGACCTGCGGGGCGCGGCCGCTGAAATGGCCATCGAGCAGCTCGTCCAGCGTGCGCGTGTTCAGGTAGCGGCGCACAAACGCCGACGGGTCACGCAGGCGGGCCTGAATGCGCCCGGCCAGTTCGTCGGCAAACCAGCCCAGAATCGGCGTGGAAAACGGCTGCTTTGGGCGCTCCAGCGCGAACGCGGGCAGCAGCGGGCGCATGGCCTCGCGCAGCACGTATTTATTGCTGGTCATGCGCAGGTCCGGCGGGATGACCGCCGCGAAGTCGAGCAGATGCGGGTCGAAGAACGGCACCCGCGCTTCCAGGCTGTGCGCCATCGTCACCTTGTCGCAGTTCAGCAGCGCGTTGCCCGTCAGCCAGGTATTGATGACCAGCGCCTGCGCGGTGTCGCTGCCGTTGCGGCGCAGGCTGCGCGCGATAATCTCGTCGTAGGTGGTCGACTTGTAGCCATGCGCGGTGGCCGCCTTCAGCGCCGAGTTATACAGGCGGCGGCGCAGCGCATCGCTGAACACCATGCCGTCAAACGACTGCGAACGCAGCAGCGCCTCGTTCAGCGGCAGCAGGCGATGGCGGATGCGTGGCAGCACAGTGGGCAGTGCGCCCAGACCGCGATAACGTTTGAAGGCGGGATAATACGATTCCAGGCGGCCCAACCCGTGCGCCAGCGACCGCGCCGCCGCAGAGCGACTCGATTTGGCATGCTCGGCCATGATGCGGGCGATCAGCCGGTGGTTGCTGTAGCCGGCAAACAGCTCGTCCCCGCCCAGGCCGGTCAGCACGACTTTGACGTGTTTGGCGGTTTCCTCGCTCAGCAGCATCAGCGAAATGGCCGATGAATTCGCGTTCGGCTCGTCGTGATGATAGACGTAGCGCTGGAAGCCGTCCCACCAGTCCTCGGCCGTGATGACACGCTCGTGATGGTCGGCGCCAAAATGCCCGGCGATGCGGCGCGCCTGAGCCAGCTCATTGTCCGGCGTGCTGGAGTTATAGCCCACGGTGAAGGTCTTGACGCGCTCGCCCACCGCCCCGCCCGCCTCGGCAGACATCAGACTGAGCATGGCGGCCGAGTCGATGCCGCCGCTCAGAAACAGGCCCAACGGCACATCGCTGCGCAGATGCAGGCGCACGCTCTCGCGGATGCGCTCACGCGTCTGCTCGATCACCGCCGCGTCGTCCAGGCGCGTATGCCCGGCCACGCCCTCGCCAAAGCCCCAGTAGCGTTCCTGGCGCACACTGCCGCGCACGATATGCAGAAAGTGGCCGGGCATCAGGCGGCGCACGCCCTGAAAGATTGTCTGCTCGCCCAGCATGTAGCCAAACGAGAGATACGTATCCAGCACATCCAGGTTGAGTTCGGGCCGGAAGGCCGGGTCCGCCAGGAAGCACTTGATCTCGCTGGCGAACGAGAGCAGACCGTCATGTTCCCACAGATACAACGGCTTCATGCCGATATGGTCGACCGCCAGCAGCGTGGTGTCTTCCGGCGCATCATACAGCGCGAACGCATACATGCCGCGCAGCGACGCGAAGAAGTCGGTGCCGTGCTGCTCATACGAGTGGATCAGCGTCTCGCCGTCGCCCTGCGTGCGGAAGCGATGCCCGCCTTCCAGCGCGGCGCGCAGCTCGCGGTAGTTATAGATTTCGCCGTTGAAGACCAGCGCGAGGCGTTCGTTCTCGTTATACAGCGGCTGGTCGCTGCCAGCCACGTCGATGATGCTGAGGCGGCGCATGCCCATCGCCATATTGCGCGCAGCATAAAAGCCATCGCCATCCGGCCCGCGATGGGTGATGCGCTCGGTCATCGCCCGCACCACCGTCAGGTCGGCACGTTCCTGTCCGCGCAAATCAAGGATGCCGCAAATCCCGCACATACCCGCTTCACCATTTCATGCAGACACACAAGCCCGCGATTATACCATCTGCCCGACGCGCCGCCCGCACGCGCAGGCCGCCGGAAAGTGGGCGTCCGCTGCGCGGTTCCGTAGGTGAATCGTATGAACTAAATCTAAAACTGGACGTTTCGATATGATAAACTGGCACGATCATCAGCCCACGAATAGCATAGTGAATGAGGGAGCGAGACGCACGTATGAAGACTGTTCAACGTCGCCTCACAGCGGTATTTATCACAGCAATCGCGCTGTCCGGCGTCAGCATGGCCGCCGCGCAAACCACCACAGATGTCGAATTTCTGTATGACAACGACCACACCGTCGGCTATCTGGCCTGTTCCGATATCCTGGAGACGGGCTTTATCCCGGATGCAGACTGCGCCCGCGTGATGGCCTCGCAGCCAGAGCCGAGCGTGGTGGAAGTGCCGCTGGACCTGCAAACCCTGAACAGCTACAGCTACTGGCGCGTGGTGACCGAGGGAGAAGCAAGCGTATTCGAAGTGCCGGATGGCAACGTGCTGCGCACCATCGAGCCAGGATTTAACTTTGTCATCGCCACCGATATCAACAGCAATCCGGGCTGGATCGGCGTGCAGGGCGGCGGCTGGATGCGCGAAAGCGATATCCAGTATGTGCCCGCGTCGTATTTCGCCGGGGTGCAGGTGCTGAACGCGCTGGAACAGCCGTTTGGCTGGGTGATGTTTGACCTGTACCCGGCCAGCGTTCCGGGCGGTCAGCAGGATGTGGACACCCAGCGCCTGATGCGCAAGTATGACCGCTTCAACGTGTTCGCCTCAATCGAAGACACCGCCGGCGTCACCTGGTACATGATTGGCGAGAACGAGTGGGTGGAACAGCGCTGGGTCGCCGTGGCCAAGCCGATCGAACGGCCAGAAAATGTGACCGGCCGCTGGATCGCCGTCGACCTGTACGAACAGACCCTGATCGCCTACGAGAACGATACCCCCGTATACGCGACGCTGGTGGCCACCGGCCTGCCGCAGACCGATACCCCGCCGGGCCTGTATGAGGTGTGGGCGCGCCTCCCGCGTGACCCGATGAGCGGTGCGGCGGGCTCCCCGCGCTCGTATGCGCTGCAGGATGTGCCGTGGGTGATGTACTTCAACGATGGCATCAGCCTGCATGGCACCTACTGGCACGAGGGTTTTGGCTATCGCCGCAGCCGCGGCTGTGTCAACCTCAGCATCAGCGATGCGCGCTACCTGTATGACTGGGTCGGCGCCAATCCGGTGAACGAAGAAGGTGTGCCGGAGACCTATGTGTACGTGTATTCCAGCGGCATCTACGGCCAGTTTGGCATCTCGCAGGGCTAAACAGCCGCACCAACAGCAACATTTTCAGGCGGACGCTCCCATGGGGCGTCCGTTTTTTGTAGGCGTGGGCTGGGTGGCCCGCGGGCGCGTCGCGACGCGCCCTGGTGCTTTTCAGACCAACTACTGTGTATGTTCATACTCGCCCGCAACAAAAAAGGCCGCCCCGGATACCGGGGCGGCCTTTGTCATGTCATGAACGGGACGATTTACAGCGCGTCGTAGCCGGGGCCCTTGGCGAAGAAATCGTAGTTCGGCTGGATGTCGATGGTCAGGTCGATCACTTCGCCGCCAGCAGAGGCCACTTCTACCTTGCTGTCAAACGGGATGCGCTTCTGGCCAGCCGCCATGGTGTACGACGCCGGCACTTCTTCCTGGATGAAGATCGCTTCAAACGGGCATTCCGGCACGCATGCGCCGCAGTCGATGCAGGTATCCGGATCGATAAAATACCAGGGCCATTCGTTTTCCGGCTGGCCGGGGACAATGCATTCTACCGGGCACACCTGCACGCAGGCGCCGTCGCGCAGACACAGGCTGGTGATAATATGGGTCATGAGCAGTACTCCATATGAATCATTATCGGACAATGCCGCTCACGTTGCCGCGAGCATGAAACTTTGCTGGCATCATATCACGTGAGTGTAACACGCGTTAACCCGTGTGTCTGGAACTTTTGTTGGATTTGAAGATCAGATTTAGCCTGCGCAGGATGAGTGTTTCACCCGGGTTGCTTATTTTTTCACACAGGTTAACTTTTGCGGCAGTTCGTTGGTCTCGGCCAGCGTCAGCAGGCCATCGAGGTCGGCGGCCGCGTAATAACGCCCCTGCTTGCGCAGCAGGCCGGCGGTCATCAGGCTGCGCAGCGCACGCCCCACCACCTCGCGGGTCGTGCCCAGGATGCTGGCCATATCTTCCTGCGAAAGATGGCTGGGCGCCTCGCAGATGTGCTGGCCATACGCGCTCTGGTGCAGGAACAGCTTGGCCAGGCGGCCGGGAATCGTGCGGAAGGTCATGTCTTCCAGGCGCTCCAGCGTGTCGCGGTTGATATGCGCGAGGATTTTGAGCGCGTTGCCCATCACGACCGACTCGCTGCTCATCAGCGCGCGCAGGCTGCCATGTGACAGCGTGAAGGCCACACAGTCGGTCACCGCGAGGGCATTCAGCGGGTTTGGGCCGCCATCCACCGCCGCGACTTCATTGAAGGCGGCCGGGGCGCGCAGCAGGCTGAGCGTGTGCAGTCGGCCTTCCGGGTTGGCGCGGTACAGGCGCACCATGCCATCCGACAGTGCGAAATAACCGGCGCTGGCCTCGCCCTCGCGGAACAGAAATGAGCCAGCCGGATACACATGGCGGCGCGCCGACGCGATCACCGGCGTGAGCTGCACGGCATCCAGCCCGGTGAATAATTCCAGTTGCGACCAGTTGATGACTTGCACGGCCAACACGTACCGTCCCTGCGAAAATCTAGCGCGGCAGCAGCAGCGCGAGGGCAATTTCCAGCACGACCAGCCCGCCAGCCAGCAGGAACATGCCGCGCGTGTCGCTGATCACATGCTGATAGTCACGCTTCAGGTCATCAATCGTGACTTCGCGCGTGGGGTTGTGCAGCAGCTCGGCAATTTCCTCGGCACTGAGTTTTGTCGTTATGGCTTTAGCGCGCACCTTGCCCGCCATCAGCCGGTCGCGGTCACGGCGTTCGGCCGCAGACAGGATCGTATACGGATTGGTGATGCCGGGTTTTTCATTCTTTTTGGCGGCGCGGCGTTCGCTGGCAGAACGGCGGCGTGGCGGCTGGTCGGTCATAACAATCCCTTAGGCGATACGATTGGCATACACGATGATGCGTTCGGTGTTCACACGGTACGGATAGCACGAAATCAGCGTCGCCGTCGCGCCACCACGGGTGGCCAGCACGCTGACATCGTTCGGCGCGACCGTGAAGATGTCGGTGATTTCGTAGGTATAGGTGGTCGTCTGCGTCTGAATCTGGAAGTTGTCGCCGGCCTGAAGCTGATCCAGATGGCGGAACAGCTCACCATACACGTCGTTGTGCGCGGCCAGCACCACATTGCCCACATCGTCGCCGGGGTCTGCCCCGTTGACCAGCTGGCCGACGCCCTGGCGCAGCGCCTCCAGGTCCACCCCCTGCACGATCGTCTGATTAATCTCCAGCCGCGGGATAATCAGGCTGACGGCGGTTTCGTTGGTGGGCTGCGGGCGCGCCACCACCGGCCGGATCCACTGGCTTTCGACCAGCGGCAGCAGGTGCGCTGGCACTTCGTCATAGTTGAACAGCAGCTGGCCGGATTCGGTCACGATATGGCCGCCGGGCAGCACAGCATTTTCCAGGCTCAGGCTGGGCGTGGGCTGTAAGGTGGGAATACCGGCGCGGCGCTGTTCTTCAAACAGTTCCTGCGCGTTGGCGGTTTCCTGCTCCAGCGTGCGTGTCTGCGTGAATAACTGATAGCCGATCAGCACCAGGCCCAGCACGGCGGCGATTTCGATCAGCGTCAGCAGCGCGTCGTACCAGCGACTGCGCTTTTTGCGCGGCTTGGCGGGTGCAGACGCCTGAACCTGCGCAGCGGTTGCGCCCGGACGAGGCGCGCGCGGCCTGGGCGGCGGGGGCGGCGCTTCTTCAAAGGCGGCCTCGCGTGCGACCGCGGTTGACGACATACCGGCAGCCATCAGCGGGGCGGGCATATCGCCCTGCGTCTGCTGAAGCAGCGCCTCCAGCGCGGGCACGGTCTTGCCGGTGTTGGCCGGGGATTCCGGGGCATAATCGCCCTCCCCGTCAATCTCCACCACACCGCGTCCGCTGCGCTGGGCACGGTTCTGCGCGGCCTGGCGCGCCTCCAGGCGCTTCTGCGCCAGCAGACGCTCCAGTTCTTCTACACTTAATTCTTCGGGAGAACGTTTGTCACGCACAGCGGCGACCTCTTTTTGCAGGGACCTATCTGGACGATCAGCGCGCCTTGCTCACCACAGCGAAGACTTCACGCTCAAAAAACCAGCGCAGCGGCGGCGTCTTGAACAGGAAGCCGCGCAGGTTGTCGATCACGACACCTTCCCCGCCATGCTGGGGCGGGCTTTCCAGCCACACCTTGCCGCGGAAACCGGCCCTGCCCAGCGTGCGCCGCATGCTCCACATGCTCTGTTCGTTGACATGCACATGCTCGTTGACTTCAACCAGGAAGTTGCGCGGGTTTTTGGGGTATTTGGCGCCCTGGCCCATCGCGGTGCGGATAGCGCGCACCACCGGGTAGGCATACTTGTCATACCACACGTTAGGGGCCGTGTGCACGATGAACAGGCCATCGTCTTTCAGCACACGATTGACTTCTTTGAGCGCGACATCCAGCTCCCACGGGTGCAAGTGCTCGACCACGTCGAACATCAGCACGCGGTCGAAAAACCGATCGGGGAACGGGAGCTGCTTGGCGTCAGCCTGGGCGACATCGGTCTTGCCGGGCGCGGTGCCGTCGATGCCCTCGACGACCTGCTGCGACATATTGACCGCCACCAGCGCGTAGTCGATACCAAACGCATCCGCGCCGCGCGCGGCCGCGTGGCGCAAAATCTCGCCACGGCCACAGCCCACATCGAGGATGGTCATGCCCGGCTCGACCTTCGCCAGGGAGAAAGCGGATGCCAGCCGTCGGGACAGCTGCTGGCCTTCGCTGGTATTGAATTCGTCGTATCCTTCGCAGGCGGTGCGGAAATAGGCCTCATCGTACAGCGACGACGACACAGCCTGCTGCGGTTCATTTCGTTTTTGCATCGAATCTCACTACAGTGCGTGCTATAGTCATGAATGATACTCCAATGCGCCGCTTCTCATCAAGCAGGGAAGCATCAGCGCAGGGAAAACGCCTCAGCAAAACGAGTTTCAGAGGAACCAGATGACTACGTTAAACCAGACGGTGACGCCGCCTTCGCAGGAGAGCAGCGTCAGCAGGACGGGCGTCATGAAGGCGGTACTGGCGCTGTTGGGAATCATTGGCGTGCTGCTGGCACTCGTGCACTGGGGCGGCACCGCCACGCCGGGGCCCCTGTTCGCCATCGGTGTCGGCGTGCTAATCGCCATTCTGCTCGGCTTTGGCGGCCTGACCTGGTATCTGTATCTCAGCCCGATGCCGGCCAACCAGCGCGTGAAGGCGGCAGCCGGCGCACAGGCAGCCAAACAGCTCGTCATCGTGCTCACGCTGATCGCCGGGATGCTGTTCCTGGTCGGCCTGAGCTGGGACGAAAACTGGCACCGCCAGTTTGGCGTGGGCGATGTGATTGACGATTTCTGGTGGCGGCCGCATCTGATGATGTACGGCTCCATCGGCCTGATGGCGCTGTTCGCGTTTGGCGGCATCCTGGTCGTGATGCGCGGGCGTGGCTCGCTGCGCCAGCGTTTCCGCCGCGAGCCCCAACTGGGCATCCTGACGCTGGCCTGTGGTTATATGGCCCTCACCGCGCCAATTGACCCGATCTGGCATCGCATTTATGGCCTGGATATCACCGCGTGGAGCCTGCCGCACCTGTCGCTGGCGATCGGCATGGGCATCATCATGCTGTCGGGCGCGGCGGTGCAGCTCAGCCTGGTGAAACGCGACTCTTGGCAATTTATGGGCGGGCTGGGCTGGCGCGAAATCATCGCCTTCCTGTTCCTGATGATGGCGCTGATGGTGCAGTTTCAGGTGTTCACGCTGGAATGGGATGGCATCGACAGCCTGGCCGGGCTGGGCAGCAGCAGCCCTAACGGCTTCTGGAGCCGCCCGGAATGGATTTTCCCGGTCGTCGTCATCATGTGCACCATCCTGATTGGGCAGGTGGCGATTCAGACCACCCGCCGCATCGGCACCGGCACGGTCGTCGGCGTGGGCGCGCTGCTGCTGCGCCAGGTCGTGCTGAACGTGTTCGGCTCCGGCGAGTATGGCATGTCGGCCACCGCGCATATCCTGTCAGTGACGCCGCTGATCGCGCTGGATGTTGTGTATGCGCTGCGCTACAAACAGGCCAGCCAGACCAGCTCGCTGGTGCTGGCCAACCTGGGCGCGGGCATCGCCATGTGCGTCATCTCGATCCCGCTGATCCCGACGCTGATTATCTATCCGCGCCTGAACGCCGACACCCTGCCCGCCATGATTGTGGGCACGCTGATTTTCGCGCTGGGCACGGGCTGGCTGGGTGCGAAAATCGGCGTCTTCCTGGGCAGCTTCCAGCCTGATGCGTCGCAGCAATCCGCGCCAGCCGACGAGCGCCGCACCATGCTGGTCGGGCTGGGCGCGCTGTTTGCGGCGGTGGCATTTATCATCTACTTTATAGGTACAGCGACACCGCCAGTCATCTAGCCACAACCCGGCAGCACGCATCGCACTTTAGCGCAGAAACGAGCAGCGCGCGCACATGAATGAACTGCAGAATCTCACAGGAAGAACGCTGGGCAAATATGAGCTGCGCGCGATGCTCAATCGCGGCGGCATGGGCGCTGTCTATAAAGGCTTCCAGTCTGACCTGGGGCGCGAGGTGGCGGTGAAAGTGCTGCCGCCCGCGCTGGCGTCTGAGGCCAATTATCTGGAGCGTTTCAACCGCGAGGCCAAGACAGCCGCCTCGCTGGAGCATCCGCACATCGTGCCGGTCTACGACTTCGGCGTGGACCACGACATCAGCTATGTCGTCATGCGCCTGCTGACCGGCGGCTCGCTGACCGACCGGCTGGTCAAGCTGCCGCCGCTGGGGCTGGACGAAATCAACAGCCTGCTGCGCCAGCTATGCGATGCGCTAGACTATGCGCACAGCCGCGGCGTCGTGCACCGCGATATCAAGCCCAGCAATGTGATGTTCGACCAGCGCAAGAGCGCGTACCTGGTGGACTTCGGCATCGCCAAGCTGGTGCAGAGCACCACCCAGCTCACCAGCGACAACACGTTCGTGGGCACGCCCGCCTATATGGCGCCCGAGCAGTGGAAGAACGAAAAAGACCGCATCTCGCAGGCGACCGACCAGTATGCGCTGGCGGCGATGATCTATCAGCTCCTCAGCGGCACGCCGCCGTTTGAGGGCGACACGCCGTACTCGATGATGCACGGGCATCTGACGCAGCCGCCGACGCCGCTGTTCATCCGCCGCGAGGGGATTCCCCAGGCGATCAGCGCGGTCGTCGAACGCGGGCTGTCCAAGCTGCCGGAAGAACGCTATCCGTCGTGCGGGGATTTCGCCAACGCATTTTCCGCCGCAGTCAACGGCACACCCGCATCAGCCGTCAGCGCCCCTGCGTCCGCGCTGCCAGCCGCCACCCCGGCAGATGTGAATCAGCGCACCACACCCGCCAACAGCCCCACCCCGACCGCGAAACAGTCTGGCAACGCGACAGCCCTGGGCGGACAAGGCGCAGGCGCGACGCGCAGCCCGCAGCAGACCACGCCCGTCGTGGTAGAGCAGCCGAAACGTTCATCGCTGCCGCTGGTGCTGGGCGGCGCAGTGGCCGCCATCGTGCTGATTGTGGTCGTGATCGCGCTGCTGAGCGGGGCCAGTCAGGAACAGGCCCAGCAGACGCAGACCGCTGAAGCGCAGATCGCGCTGGCGCTGTCCGCCAACCTGACCAGCACACAAGTCGCGTCTGTCGCCACTGACGCCGCCGCGACGCTGGCTGCCCAGCCCACCATTGAGCCTACTGTCGACCCGGCGACGCTGGACAGCGACGACGATGGCCTGAACGACGCGCAGGAACTGCGCACGGGCACAGACCCATCCGTGGCCGATACCGACGATGACGGACTGGCAGATGGCGAAGAAGTCTCGGTGCTGCGCACGAATCCGCTGGTGATTGACAGTGACGGCGATGGCACGCTGGACGGTGAAGACCCTGATCCGCTGAATCCGCCGACCGACGTGCCCACCTCCACGCCCACGGACGAACCGACAGACGAACCCAGCGCGACGCCAACAAATGAGCCGACGACCGAGCCCACGCAGGAACCGACCCCGGATGTCGTCGCGCTGGCCAATACCCCGGCCGCCAATGACACGGCCTTTGTGTCGCAGACAGCGGCCAGCTCATACGAGACAGCCATCAGGCTGATGGGTAACGGCGACTGGGAACAGGCACGCGAAGAACTGACGCGCGCCATCGAAGACGGCGAATACAACGACAACGTGACCGCCGAGCTGTATTTCCAGCGCGCTATGGCAAGCTGGTCGCTGGATGATCCTGAATCTGCTCTCGAAGACCTGAGTTATGCCGCCGGCCGCGACCCCAGCCGGCTGGATGTGTGGAATGCCCGTGGCCAGGTCAATTATCAGCTTGAAAACTACACTGATGCCATTAACGATATGGCCAACGCGCTGGCTGGTAATCCAAATGACGGCGTCGCCCACCTGATTACAGCGCGCTCGTATCTCTCGCTGGGCAATCTGGAAGCGGCGGTCGAGTCGTACACGCTGGCGCATGATTCCGGCGATGAAAATGTCGACAATGCCTGGACCCATGCCGAGCGCGGCTATACCTATGAGCAGCTGGGCGATTTCGCGTCAGCCGAAAGTGACTTCACTGCGGCCATCGACGAGGGACTGGAAGACGCCAGCGTGTATGCGTCGCGTGCCGAGGCGCGCATCATCCTGAATGACGGGCTGACCGAAGGGGCTGTCGAAGATCTGCTGACGGCATCCTCACTCGATGGCGAAAATCCCTACTACTTCCGCCGCCTGGGTGAAATTTATGACGACGCGGGCGATTCGGTCACGGCGCAGGTGTATTACCAGATTTACGTCGACCTGGGCGGTGATTCAGAGCTGCAGCGCATCGAGCAGCGCCTGGCCGAAATCATGGGCGAAATAGACCCCAGCCTGACCTACAACTCGCAGGACGTGGCCGCCTCGCATTTCCAGTGGTATTTGCAGGGCGAGGAACGCCGCATCACGCCGCAGTCGCCCGATGTCTCGCTGGCGAGGCTGCCGCGCGCGCTGACGAGCCGCTTCCGCAGCGCCATGAGCGACCTGGAGAATGGCCGTTACCGGCAGGCCGTGAGTGGACTTGAAGAACTGACCGAAAATCTGAACGAGGATCCGCCAGTAGAGAATTACCCACTGGTGGCCGAGCTGTATTTCAACCTGGGCCGCGCAAAATTCGGTCTGGAAGATTGGGAAGGCGCGCATGAGGCCTTCACGACGGCGACCAGCTATGTGTATGACCGCCCGGATATCCTGGAATGGCGCGGCATCACCGGCCTGATGCTGGCGCTGTCTGACGCGGCCAATGCATCGTATAACCAGCTGGCTGTCGATGACCTGGAAGCGGCGATTCAGTATGCCGAAGACACCGACATCGCGAGCTATGAGTTCAGCCTGCTGCTGGCGCAGCTGGGCGGGGCGCAGGTGCGCGCAGGCCTGTATCTGGAAGCGGCGGAGACGTATGCACGCGCCGCCGATGAGGACGACCCGTTTGACCTGTTCGCGCTGCATATCTCGCGGGGCGAGGCCTTCCTGCTGGCTGGCGAAGACTATGCCGAAGATGCGCTCGACGCGTTCCAGGACGCCGAAGAGGTGTGGGCCGAAAGCCAGTATGTCGCCCGCCGCATAGGGGACATCTACTACGAATATCTGGATGAGATGGATCGCGCCGCCGATAAATACCGCCTGTATTTTGAGCTGGGCGGCAGCGAAAACTGGGACGCGGCACAGGTGCAGGCGCGCCTGGACAACCTGGAGGCGCAGGGCTTTTGATCGGGCCAGACAACCGGGCGGGCGCGATGCGGGTGCTGATGATCAGCTTTGACCCGCATCTGGCCGCGCCTGAAGCAAATGATGCCATCCGCCGTCACGCCGAATACGCGGCGGCGGCAGGCGAACTGACCATCCTCGTGCATACGCGTGCAGGACGCCCTGTCATCGAACGGCACGAGGGCGGCCTGCACATCCTGCCGACGCGCTCGCGCTCTCCGCTGACCTTTGTCACGGATGTGCTGCGGCTGGCGCGCATGCTGAATTTCACGCCCGATGTGATCGTCGCGCAGGACCTGTATCTGACCGGGCTGGCCGGCTGGCTGCTCAAACGACGCCTGCGCGCGCCGCTGCTGCTGCAGGATCACAGCCTCGTATTTGACAATCCGGCGCTGCTGAAAGAAAAGCCGCTGCGTAACCGGGCGCTGGTGGCGCTGGCATCGTATGTGGTGCGCCGGGCCGACCGCATCCGTTCGGTCAGCCAGGAAAGCCTGGAGAGCATCGCCCGGCGGGGGATCGCGCGCGAGCGCATCGATGTGCTGCCGCTGGCCACCGCGTCGCCCGAATTTGCTGAACGGGTGCCGCCGGACGAGCTGGCAACGCTGCGCGACAGGCTGGGCATCCCGGCGGACGCGAAAGTCGTGCTGTGGGTGGGGCGGCCAGTGCCGTTGAAGCGGCTGCCGCTGCTGCTGGAAAGTTTCTCCCGCGTGCTGCAATCGGTGCCGGAAGCACGCCTGCTGCTCGTGGGCGATATGACGACAGCGCGTGAGGCATTGACCGCGCAGGTGCAGGCGCTGGGGCTGGAAAAGCGCGTCATCCTGCACGGTCAGGTGCCGCATGAGCAGCTTCGTGCGTATTATCAGCTCGCGGACGCCTATGCGCTGACCAGCACCTACGAGGGCATGCCACGCGTGCTGGTGGAGGCGGCCGCCTCGCGCCTGCCGTGCGTCGCCACCGGGATGGGCGGCATTTCCGCCATTTTGAAACACGGCGAAAACGGCTTTTATGTGCCCGAAAGCGACGATACCGCCCGCGACGTGGCCGCCCGGCTGGTCATGCTGCTGCACGATGCCGATATGGCGCGGCGCATGGGCGAGGCCGGCTATCAGCGCGCCATGCGCGATTTCAGCACGGCGGGCTATGCCGAGAAATTCGTCACGCTGTGGCGCAAGACCGCGCAAAGCCGACCATGAGCAATCTGCTGCTGTTCAACCTGGCGATGGACGCCGACGACGATATGCTGGCTTTCACCACGACCTGGGCGAACCGGCTGGCCGCGCACTATGAGCGCGTGGATGTCATCACCATGCGCGCCGGGCGCATCGCCGCGGCGGACAATGTGCATGTGTGGTCGGTGGGCAAGGAAAAAGGCTTCAGCGAGGCGCGCCGAACGCTGGAATTTTACGGCATCCTGCTGCGCCTGCTGCGTGAACGGCGCTATCGGGCGTGCTTCGCGCACATGAACCTGCATTTCGCGGTGCTGGCCGGGCCGATCCTGAACCTGGCGCGGGTGCCGCTGACGCTGTGGTATGTGCATCGCAGCCGCCACTGGACCGCCCGCGTCGCGCCGTGGTTTGCCCGCGCCGTGGCCACCAGCGTGCCCGACAGCTTCCCATTCCCGTCGCGCAAGGTACATGCTGTCGGCCATGCGGTCGACACGGATTTCTTCATTCCGTCCGGCGACGGCGCGGGCACTCTAATCAGCTATGTGGCGCGGGTGATGCCGATCAAGCACCACGGCACGCTCATCCGCGCGCTGGCCCGCCTGCCCGACGCGCAGGCTGTGTGCGTCGGCGGCGCGTCAGCAGAATACGCGGGCTGGCAGGCGGAATTAGAGGCGCTGGCCGACAAACTCGGCGTCGCCGGACGCGTGCGCTTTGCCGGGCCGCAGCCGCCTGATAGCGTGCTGGCGGCGCACCGGTCCGCTGCGTTCAGCGTCAACCTCAGCCCAGCGGGCCTGTTCGACAAGTCGGCGCTGGAGGCGATGGCGTGCGCGCTGCCCACGGTCGTCAGCAATCCGGCGTTTTTGCCCGCGCTGGGTGCGGACGCCCCGGCCCTGCTGATCAGCTCCCCGGACGATGATGCCGCGCTGGCCGACAAACTCGGCGCGCTGCTGGCCCTGCCGGCAGACGCACGACGAGCGATGGGCCTGCGCCTGCGCGACGCGGTCGTACGCGATTTCAGCCTGCACAGCCTGATACCCCGGCTGGTGCAACTGATCGAGCACGGCCATCTGAACGAAAGCGATGCCCCTTGAAACTGCTCTATCTGGCCAATATCCGCCTGCCGACTGAAAAAGCCCACGGCCTGCAAATCATGCAGAACTGCGAAGCCTTTGCCGAAAACGGCGCGGACGTGTCGCTGTGGGCCGCCCGACGCGTGAACACGCCCGACCTGCGCGGCCGTGACCCGTTTACGCATTACGGCGTGACGCGGACATTTCGCGTGCGTCGGCTGCCCTGCATCGACCTGCTGGCGCTGGCTGGCCCGACCGGGCGCATAGCACAGGCGTTATTCGCCCTGCAAACGCTGACGTATATCATCAGCGCGTGCGTCCTGGCGCTGTTCACCCGCGCTGACGCCTATTACAGCCGCGACGCGGTCACGCTGGCGGCGCTGTCCCCGCTGGCGCGTCTGCGCGGCGTCAGGCTGGCCTATGAAGCGCACAGCCTGTCCAAAGGCCGACAGCGGGCCTTGCAGATTTGGGTGGCGAAACGCGCGCACGTGTTCACCACGACAGGCAAGCTGACCGAGGAATTCATCACCGAAGGGGCACCCAAAGACCACGTGCATGTCGCGCATGACGGCTTCAGCCCGGCGCGCTTTGCCGGGCTGCCAGCACGTGCCCAGGCACGCGCGCGGGTCGGCTGGCCGGAAGATGCGTTCATCGTCGGGTATGTGGGGCGCTTGCAGACGCTGGATATCGATAAAGGGGCGGGGACGCTGATTCGGGCGATTGCCCAGGTGCCGGGCGTGCAGTTCGCGCTGGTGGGCGGCCCTGATGATGCGGCCGAAGCACTACGCGCAGAATGGGCGCAGCTGGGGCGCCCGGCGGAGCATTTCCGCTATGTGGGCCAGGTGCCAGCGGATCAGGTGCCTGGCTGGCTGGCGGCGTTTGACGTGGGCGCAATTCCGCTGCCCTTCACGACGCATTTCGCCTATTACGCCAGCCCGATGAAGCTGTTTGAATATCTGGCTGCCGGGGTCGCCGTGGTCGCCAGCGACCTGCCCAGCATGCGCGAGGTCGTGACCGAGGGCGAGACCGCGCTGCTGCATCCCCCGTCAGACACGGCGGCACTGGCGGCTGCCCTCGCCCGCCTGCATGACGATCGCGCCCTGCGCGCGCGCATCGCGGCGGCGGGAAAGCAGCTGGCCTATGCGCATTACACGTGGTCAGCGCGCACGCGGGACATCCTCAACATCCTGACCTGAGGCATCACGCGGCGGCGGTTGGTTGCTGGCGGCGCATACGGCCCGCGAGGGCCGCCAGGCCGATGCTTAGCACGTACAGCGCGAACAGCGGCACAGCCACCAGCATCAGGTTGAACGGGTCGACCGTGGGCGTGATGAGCGCGGCGGCCACGCAAATGCCGACGATGGCGATACGCCAGCCGCGAATCAGCCTGCGCGCTGTGACAAATCCCAGCACAGCCAGCAGAAAGGTGATCAGCGGCAGTTCGAAGGCAACGCCCATCCAGAAGATCAGCGTGGTCACGAAGCCCAGATACAGGTCGGCGGTCCATTCAGGCCGGAACAGCGTCGGCTGGAAGCCTTCCAAAAAGCCCAGCGCAGGCGGAATCAGCACAAACCAGGCAAACAGCGTGCCTGTCAGAAACAGGATGGTGATGGCGGGCAGAGCGCCCAGCACGATGCGTTTTTCGCCGCGTTTCAGCGCCGGGAGCACGAACATCAGCGCCTGATAGGTCAGGACCGGGCTGGCGAGAATCGCGCCGGCCATCAGCGCGACGCGGAAGTAGGCCACTACGCCGCTGGTCGGGCCCAGCACTGCAAACTCGCGGCCATAGGGTGCCTGAAGCGCCAGCAGCAAATCGCCAGTGAATACCAGTGCCAGGGCAGTCGCGGCGATCAGCGCCAGCGCAGCCTTGAACAGGCGGCGGCGCAGCTCGTCCAGATGCTCGAACAGGCCCATGCGCAGATGTTCGTCCTGGATGACTTGCGGTTGAAGCTGATTGTCCAGAGAGGCCATAACGCACCCCTTCCTCTCACGCCTGCTGGCGGATGATGTGACACTGATGCTCGACGAATTTTCAATGCAAATGGGATAGAGCTTTACAACTGCGGCGTGGTTTCCGTCTCGGCCACCGCGGGCATCGGACGGGTGTCGTCTTCCTTCAGCGCGGCATTAAACTCGCTGCTGATCTCGCGCATCGGCGCGGTAACAGGCGCGGCCGCCTGGGCCATGCGCGCCTTCAGCTGGTTTTGCAGCGTCGGGCCGGTGGGAAGCTTCATCGAGCGCGGCACTTTCACGTCCACGCCCGCGCTATCCAGCTCGGCCTGCAGCTTTTCGGCCGTCTCCGCCCACAGGCGGCGCGCCTGGCCTGCGTACTTGCCGGCGACATAGGCCCACTGAATCATCCGCTTCGGGCCGGCCACCACCAGCATGACCAGCACGATCAGGACCAGCTCGCCGCCACCAATGCCCAGAATATCCATAGCACACTTCCTTCAGGATTCGCTGGGGCTAGGACGAGACTTCGGCGCGCTTGTCGGTCGACGTGCTCTCGGTGTCAGCAGCCTTCACACCCTTGCGGAAATTCGCCACGGCCGAGCCAACCTCGCCGCCGATTTTGCCGATACGCCCGACGCCAAACAGCACGAGCACGATCACCAGGATGATAATCAGTTCAGTAGGTCCAAAGTTCATGAGGTTTTCCTCCACGGTTCACGGCGCGCCTGTGCGCGTCAGGGTCAATTTGCTTTCAGAGCATGAGATACAGCGCAGGGCGCGACAGGGTCATAGTCGCCGCGCCCCGCACAGGGGAAACTACATGGCTGCGTAGGGCAGCACGGTGGTGTCGTAGCCCAGCATCTCGGCTTCGGCACGGATGGCGGCGACTTCTTCGTCTGTCGGCGGGGCGACCGGGCCAACGAAGCCTTCGCCAGAGCCATCGAGGAACGCCTGCAGCACCGGCACGGCGTCAGACACGTTGGCGAAACCGAACTGCGCATACGACTGGTTGTTCGGCAGCAGCTGGCCAATTTCGCGGATGAACGCACGGTGTTCAGCTTCCACGGCGGCGATCTGCGCGGTCGTCACGGCGAAGGCGGGTGCACCGGCTTCTGCGAAGATACGGGTGGCGGCCAGGTACGCGCTGACGAAAGTGGTTTCGGCCAGCTCGGTGATGGTGGCGAACAGCGCACGGTCGCTGAACAGCGTCTCGGGGACATAGAACTCGGTCACGACCGGGGTCGCGCCCAGCGAGATCAGCAGGTCCAGGTGATCGCGTTCGCTGATGAAGGCAGCCTTCATGTAAGCGACTTCGCTCTCATCCAGGCCCAGCGCTTCGGCGCTGTTGATGGCGGCCAGGTAGTGGGTGCTGGCGAACAGCTCGGCGGTGGCAGCCAGATTGATGATCGTCTGGGTGTCATCGTTCTCGCCCATAGCTTCCTGGGCAAAGGCGCGGCTGAAACCGAACAGGCTGTTGAAACCAACGGTGGCGGCGCCAGCGGCGGCCATGCTGCCAGTGAGGAACGTACGGCGGGACAGATTCTTCATGGTGTTCTCCTTAGTATTGTGATGCAAACCAACCGGTTAAACAGAATTGCCCAACAAAGCCCTGCAAAGTGCGGGTGCCGGTTGTTCGTCCGGCTGACTGCTTTGTTGCAAGCTTCACAACAGCTTTCGACTGGCCTGCGCGATTTGGATTGAAAGTGGCGATTCTGCTCATGCAGCACTCATGAATCTGCTCATCGCACGGGAAAACAGGGGAATCTGGTCCGTGGTATACTCGATTGAATTCATCTGGAGAACGCACAGCGCACGCGTATGCAGCCACTCACCCCGGAGCAGGAAACAGCCCTGATGCGCCGCATCAGCGAACGCGATCAATCCGCGCTGGCCGAGTTTTATGACCAGTATGGCGCGCTGGTGTATGGCATGACGCTGCGGGTGCTGCAGGACAATACGCTGGCCGAAGAGGCCGCGCAGGATACGTTTCTCAAAGTGTGGCACCAGGCCGAGCGCTGGGATGCGTCGCGCGGGAAAGTGGTCTCGTGGCTGCTGACGATCGCGCGCTTCACCGCCATCGACCGCCTGCAAAAAGAAAAACGCCAGGCCCCGCCCTCCTCGGTCGATATTGACGAGATGCACGGCCTGGGCGAAACGGATGCACTGCTGGGCGGCGTGGCGGCGCTGGATGCCGAGGCGCTGCGCGAGCTGCTGCGCCAGCTTCCGCCAGAGCAGGTGCAGGCGATCGAGCTGGCCTATTTCCAGGGCCTGTCGCACAGCGAAATTGCGACCGCCACTGGACAGCCGTTAGGCACCGTGAAAAGCCGAATACGCGACGGCATGCGCGCTTTACGCGGCATGTGGCTGCGCGAATATGAATAATTTCCAAAGAAGTGGATGAATAGTCATCCAATTGGCCCATTATGGACGAAAGTACTAGTAGAACGATCTCATCCATAGCAGACACAGACAGAAAACCACAGGCAGCGGCATGACCACGGGGAACCAGACACAGTACACATCAGAATGCGACGAGCTGAGCGCTCTGCTGCCAGCCTACGCGCTGGGGGCGTCCAGCCCGGAAGAAGCAGCCCGCGTACGCGAGTTGATGACGCGCTGCCCGGACGCCGAACAGGAACTGGCGCAGTATGCCCACCTGACGGGGATGCTGGCCGAAACCGTGACGCCGGTCGCGCCGCCGCCGTCGCTGCGCGCCAGCTTGCTGGCGAAAGTCGCCGCCGAGAGCGCGCCGTCGGAAGTGTCTGCGCCGCCTGCCCCCGCGCCCGCCGAAAAAGTCATCCCCTTCCCCGCGCCCAAACGCGCCTTCCCATGGCGCATCGTCGCTGCGGCGGCGGTGGCCATCGTCGTGCTGAGCAATGTGTACTGGGCGGCCTCACTGAACGCGGCGCAGGAGCGGCTGGCATCGCTGGAGCAGCAGCAGGGCGATGTTGTCACGCTGCTCAGCGCGGAGGGCGTGCAGCGACTGGTGCTGTCGTCTGCGGCAGGCGAGCAGGCGCTGGCTGTCGTGCTGTGGAGCCCGGAGCAGGAAACTGCCACGCTGGTCACCAACCAGCTTCCCCCGCTGAGCGACGACCTCACCTATCAGCTCTGGCTGATTGGCGATGCCGGCCCGGTGAGCGCCGGCCTGTTCCGCACCAACGACGCGCAGCAGGTCGCTTATGCGTTCAACACGCTGGACGGCCTGACGAACTATGCCGCCGTCGGCATCAGCGTGGAACCGGCCTCCGGCAGCAGCGCGCCCACTACCGACCCGCTGGCCGTCGGCGCCGTCGACGCACTGGATGTGTGAGGGAAAGTAGTTAAAAGGGGAAAGTTAAAAGTTAAACAGGGATGGGGTGTGTGCTGCCCCAGCCTCACCCCTCGGTCCCCTTGTATCTTGAAAAGGCCGTAGAATAAGACGGCAAGCAGAACAGGGGGTGAGCGCTTGGCAGTCCCTTGAGGCAACAAGCCTGATGGAGAGATGAAGCCCACCCC
>JAESGX010000104.1_pt1 | contig 97971 bp, 78 predicted proteins | sample 9269801 | NCBI WGS metagenome assembly JAESGX01 (sample SAMN16773122, study PRJNA677054) | algae metagenome | isolation source: Pleurocapsa minor GSE-CHR-MK-17-07R and co-occurring heterotrophs from wet... | place: USA: Lower Calf Creek Falls, Grand Staircase Escalante National Monument, UT ... | reverse complement strand
TGCACAGCCAGGCCCAGCTCAACGCCATCGCCCGACAACTCAACGAACGGCCCAGAAAGACCTTGCTCTATCGAACGCCAGCAGAGACCTTTGCAGAGTGTGTTGCGGTCACCGGTTGAGCCCACCGCGCAAAGCAGACCCCCTGCTCCAACTGCTCGGGTCTCGTGGCTAATGCGAATAAGGGGAATACCCTTACCTGCTTGCTGAGAGTTCGACGACGCCCTCGCATCCAGAGTTCTCACGGTTGATGCTCAGGATTCGATAGTCTTGATATCTCCAAGGGCGAGTTGGTTGGCCAGTCAAGCGAGCCCGGACCCACATTACGAGCTCTCCGCGATCGCTGGTGATTGAGGCTCTCAAATCCAGCTGATCGCCCACACCCGCAACGGCAATCAGTTCCGCACTCGACACATCGTCGGCAAGCCGAGGTGCCGGTGCCCTCCCTGCCGTCACCCTTCGCCTGGCACAGTCTTCCTCCTTCGTCGAAAGCCGCCAAGTGCGGACAAGTTGGTCCAGGGTGCGAATGCCGTTGGTGGTGTCTCGACCTTTCCCGGACTTTGCAATGGGATCCAATGCCTCCATAAGCTCTTCCTCGTCGTCACCATTTAGATCGTATTTGAAAACTGGAGAGGCCAGTTCAACTTTGACGACCCGTCCGTTGATCGACTGCTCGCTGACCAAAGCAACGGGACTTTCACGGTTGGAAACCATCTGCCCAAGCGTGGCGTTCATCGCAGATTCCAGGGCAATGCGGTCCAGTATATCCCGCTGTTCTGCCGCCGCTGTCGTCAGATAAGCGCGCAAGCCCGTAGAAAGCGCACTGCCAAAGATGGCGAGACCGACAGCGAAGGCCATCGCGAGAAGCGATATGTAGCCCCGTCGGCGGTCTCGATCAGGGTGCGGGTGCAGGCTCAACGGGCAACCCCAATGCCTGTAGCCGCCCAACCATTTCGTTTGTGACGGCGTCGATATCGCGCCGGGCTCGGATCACCGTAGGGCGCAGGAACATCACCAGCTCGGTCTGACGGTAGCTGGTGTCGCGCGAGCGGAACAAGGCACCGAGCCCGGGGATCCTGCTCAGGTATGGCACACCGATATCGCCGAGACTGCGGCTGGAGCGCAAGAGACCGCCCAGCACCACCAATTGGCCGTCCTCGACCTGGATGCGTGTGCTTAAGCTGCGTTGCTGGATGGTCGGCGAGTCGATGTCCGAAGTCGTCGTACCCGCCACCTCGCTCACTTCCTGATCGATGGAGATGAACATTCGACCGCTTTCGCTGACGCGCGGGGTGACGGACAAGACGACGCCTGTGTCCCTGTACTGGACGCTGTTCACCACCCGGCTGTCGTCATTCAGACCAACTGCAGTCTGGGTAATGATCGGCACCTGGTCGCCAACCTTCAGCTCGGCGGTCTCGTTGGACAGCACCAGAACCCGCGGCGTCGAGATCAACTGGACGTCAGTCACCGTCGACAGGGCATCCAGCACGGCTCGCACGTCGACGCTCAAATAGCGTAGCGAAAACCCCGGGAAGCTAGGCGCGGCATCGCTGTTCGATCCCGGTGTGAACCCACCGGTTAGATTGCCGTCATCGAAGAACCATTGGACACCGAAACGCAGGCGATCGTTGAGCGTCACCTCTGCGATCGTGGCCTCGATCAACACCTGGGGTGGCGGAGCGTCCAGCTCACGGACGATGTCGAGAACATTCCGGTATTCCGCGTCGTCGGCCAGCAGGATGAGAGCGTTGGACCTCGGATCCGCCGTCAGCCGCAAACCGCCGGCAGTCCCGCTGGCACCAGCGGCCACCGATCCGGAGGCATTGCCGCCAGGGGTGGGGGCAGCTGTGTCAGCCGCGCCCGTCGCGGCACCGCCAACACCCTGAGCAGTACCCGATCCCTGAGAGCCCCCGCCCGATCCTAGAAGGTTTGACAGCGTGGTAACAAACTGTTCGGCCTCCAGATTAGCCAGGGGTATGGAGCGCAACCGTCGCGACGCCGGCGGTGGCGGTCGATCAAAGCGTCCGATCCATTCTGCGGCACGATCTAGCCCCGCAGGCGACCGGGCGATCACGAGCAGACCATTCAGCCGTGCCAATTCGATGAACTGGATCTGCGAACCCAGAGGGCCGTCAGGGCCTCCGAAGACCTGGCGGATGTCGGAGGCGATGTCTGCGGGAGCCGCAAAGCGAACCGGGAAGAACTGCAGGCTCTTACCCTGGAGCCAGTCGACATCCAGGCTACGCGCCGTGCGCACCAGCGCGTTCACCGTGGTCGGGTCGCCCGAGATAAACACCTGTTCGCGGCCAACGTCGGCCCGGACCTGGGCACCGTCGCCCGCCAGAGGCTCGAGCAGACGCGCAATCTCAGCCGCACCGATCGATCGCGCCTGATAAACAACCGACCCGGCCAGGACATCCGTGTTGCCCTGCACGAGCTGCGGCGGTGCGTTCAGGCGACCGGCCTGGGCGACGGGCACGACTGCGTAGCCCGCACCTTCAGGGATGACGGCCGCGCTGATGCCCCGCAGGGCTCTGTCGAACGAGGCCAGGGCGTCGGCTTCGCTCATACGTCCGGTGATGCTGAGCGTCAGGGTGCCCTGGACGGCGGGGTCTACCCGGAAAGACTTGCGAAGTGCCTGACCGAGCACTGCATCAGCGACCACATTGACCGGACCCTGGTCGAACACGACGTTAAACGCACGGACCGGAGATGAGCGCCGGGCTGGCTCGGCCGGAGCGAGCGCAGCGTTCTCGATCCGCCAGGCCAGATTTTCCGTCTCCAGCACACCCTGAGCCTCTTCTCTTTCATAGGTCTGCGCAGGCGGACGGTTCAGTGGAATGGTGGCCAGGTCAGGTCGAATGGCGCGCGATGTCTCGCAGGCTGCCAAGGTGCACATAAGGACTGAGACGACGACAGAGGTAGCAAGTCTCATTGAGCAGCCTGGAGCGTGATGTCGCGCTTGAAACCGTCGCCACCGGCGACCTTGTCCGCGCCATAACTGGTCAGACGAAATCGTTCGCCCGGCGTCGCGGGCGGCACGTAGACGACGGGAGTACCCCAAGGGTCCACCAACAGGGATTTGTCTGACAGGTAAGGCCCTGCCCATTCCGGCACGCCGTCAGGCGGATCGGTCAGGGCTGGGAGACCCTCTTCGGTGCTGGGGTATCGAGCAAGGTCGGCCGAATACATCTCGATAGCGGCAGCCACACTCTCCATTTTCATGCGAGCGGCGCGCACCTTGGCGCGGTCCATTTGTCCGAGTGTCTGAGGGACCACAATGGCGCTGATCAGTCCAATGATGACCAGAACCACGAGCATTTCAGTGAGGGTGTAGCCAGCGCGAAAAGCACGCCTCACGCCGCAAACAGTTTGCTCTTGATTCCCCATGGCTTCCCCCAAACCAAAGCGCTACTAAATCAACTATAAGGGGAGCGGGGCTCATGTCCACGGCGTTCACAATTATGGCGTCTATCGATGAATTCGAGTTTCCGCCGCCCACGCATGGAAGGTCTGAACTGACTAACCAGCTCAATCTGAGCAGCAGTTCAGTCGACCGGGCCATGCGCGCGAGCCGCAGTTCCGGACAACCTCTGGCAGTCGCACTCAGTCTTCTCGGACTGGCCACAGAAGACGCAATCGCCCGGGTTTGCGGGGATCTGCACGACGCGCCGGTGTGGCCCGATACGCTGGCCATCGAGCGCTTGGAGTTGCCCAACCTCAGCGATCGGTTCTTGCAGGATCGCTATGCGGTCGCCATGGCCGACGAGGCGGGCGGCTGGTGCCTGGGTCTTGTCGATCCAGGCGATGAGACGACGCTGGATGCCGTTCGCTTTGCTCTGGGTCGAGACGTCGTTCTGCGAACCATCACCCTCAGCGCATGGCGTCAGGCGCAAGGCGCTGTAGAGCTTGAGACCGAAGCGCCACAAGCCACCTCTGGTGGATCGTCGACCTGGCTCGACGACACGGAGCGCCTGCGCGATATCGCCCGCGACGCTCCAGTCGTACGCATCTCCGAACAAATCCTGGAGCGGGCCTTCCTGCTCAATGCGTCCGACGTGCACATCGAACAGAAGATCGACCATGCGCGCGTGCGGTTTCGCATCGATGGCGAGTTGCAGGATCAGGAAAGCTTGTCGCCGGAGATGGGGCCAGGCCTGATCGCTCGCATCAAGGTCCTGTCGGACCTTGATGTGGCCGAGCGTCGCGCGCCTCAGGACGGCCGCACGACCATCAACGTTCGAGGCGTACCGGTCGACGTTCGCATTTCCACCACCCCGACCGTGTTCGGAGAGTCTCTGGTGGTGAGGCTACTCACGCGCCGCGACGTACAGTACTCGCTTCAGCATCTGGGCCTGCGATCTGCCGTGGCTGACGGCTTCGATAATCTGCTGGAGCGCAGCCATGGCCTTGTGCTCGTCACGGGTCCTACGGGCAGCGGCAAGACCACCACGCTCTATGCCGGGTTGAGACGACTGGCATCGTCCCGCAACAAGATCCTGACCATCGAAGACCCCGTCGAGTATGTTTTCGAGGATATCCTGCAGAGCCAGGTCAACGAAGCGGCGGGCTTCTCATTCGCCACAGCCCTGCGGTCGTTCCTGCGGCACGACCCCGATGTCATCCTGGTGGGCGAAATCCGCGACACGGAGACCGCCCGCCTGGCCGTCCAGGCCAGCCTGACCGGCCACCTGGTGCTGGCCACCGTCCACACCAATGATGCCGCCACGACCCCGTCCCGCCTGATTGACATGGGTGTGGAGCGCTATCTGCTGGGCGACGCCCTGATCGGCATCATGGCCCAGCGTCTCGTCCGGCAGCTCTGTGAGGCCTGCAAGGACAACACTCCAGTCGACGACGATGAGCGCAAGGCTCTCGAAGCCGCCGGCCTGCCTATCCCCGAGAGGGTGGGGCGAGCCCGCGGCTGCCCGGTTTGCGCACAATCCGGTCGCCGGGGCCGGCGCGCGGTCAGCGAGCTGATGATCTGCACCAGCGAGATCGGGGAGCTGATCGGGTCCGGCGCACCCGCGTCCGGCTTGCGTGAACCGCTGGCCCGCCAACCGGGATATGCCAGCCTGCGCGAGGACGCCCTTGCCCAATCCATGTCAGGCCATCTGGACTGGGGCGATGCCTGGCGGGTGTCCGACCGGTGAAGCCGTTTCAGTATCATGCGCTGGGAAGTGACGGACGCGGCCATCGCGGCGTCAGCTATGCCGAAGATGCTGCGGCCGTGCGGGACGGGCTGGTCGATGCCCGCATGCATCCCTTGTCCATACGACCCGCGTTGTTGCATCAGCGCGGACGGCTCCGACTGTCGGAGGGTGAAGCGGCCCGCCTCGCCCGCGACCTGGCGCAGTTGATGGGCAGCGGTATGGCCCTGGCCCCTGCCCTCTCCCTGCTTGAAAGCCGCGAAACACCGCGAGTCAGCGCCATCACCCGCGAGGTCCGTCGCAAACTGATCAGCGGCGAGCCGTTGTCCAAGGCGTTCGAGGTCGCGCAGGGCGCGCCGTCCCGGCTGCTTCAGGCGCTGGCCAAGGGAGGCGAAGCTTCAGGCCGCCAAGCCGAAGTGTTGGCGGCCGGTGCGGCATCCCTCACGGCCTCCGACCAGCTCAAGAAGCGGCTGATTACACTTTGCATCTATCCGGCCTTCGTCATCGCTGTCGCTCTCGGCTCCATTGCCATCTACGCCTATGCAGTTCTCCCCTCTCTGGAGCCTGCGTTCGCGGGCATGGGCGATGACATCCCGGATCAGACCCGCGCAGTGCTTCTGTTCGGAGCCGTGGTCAGGGCCGTCCTGCCTTCCCTGGGGATCGCAGTCGGAGCGCTCACGATCATCCTGGTCCTCTCGGCCAAGTTCAGGCGCACTCTGCTCGATCTAATGGCGCGCCTGCTGATGCGCGGGCGCACCTCGCCACTACGGGACTTCGTCTTCGCCAATCTGGCCTCTCGCCTGGCCGTCATGTTGCAGGCGGGTGTGCCGCTGGCTCAGGCCTGGCGGCTGTCTCGGGAGCCCCTGACCATCAGTTGGCTCAGCCGAGCATTTGCCGCACAGGATCAGAACCTGATGGAAGGGCGTCGGCTCTCCGATGTCCTTAAGGCGTCGCCGCGCACGCCGCCTGATCTAATCCACTATGTGATGATGGGAGAACAATCCGCACAGGTCCCGAGGGCCCTCGCCGACGGAGCCGCAGTCCTGGGGGCACGCGCTCAGGAGGCGATTGAGCGCCTGCTGTCCGTGTTCACGCCGCTGGTGATCATCATCGTGGGTGGCATGGTGGGCCTGATCACCATGATGGTGTTCCAGGGGCTTCTGGCCGTGGGCGATGCCGTTGCCATGTGATCGCAAGACGAGACGCGGCGGCTACCTGTCCATCGACGCGCTGGTCGGGCTTGCCATTGCCGTGCTGACGGTCACGGCAGCGGTCGGGCTGGCCTCAAACGCCGTCATGCGTCTGGCGCAGGCACGCGACCGATTGACGGCCGTGCGGATTGCGGATGAGCTATACGAAGGCATCTACGCAGGGGAACGTCCCGACGGTCAGCAGACTGGCGCGACAGAGGGGCGGTCATGGACCTACGAAAGTACCAGTGCCGCGACCGAGACCGAGCCGTCGCTGGCCCGACGCGTCCGGATCACCGTCGATCGTCGCTTCGGAGGCGATCTGGTTGTCGAGGCCTTCGTTCCGCCCGCGCCGGCTACAGCGTCCTCGAACTGATGATCGCCATGTCGGTCGCCTCCATCCTGCTGCTGGGCGTCACCGCCGGTTATTCGGCCTTGGGCAAGGCCAGCCAGCGGCTGGCGCTCGCCCAGGCCGGTCTGGCGGACCGGAGCACGCCGCGATGCCGCCCGGCCTCGGGTACGCCTGTGCTCAAGCCTTCCATCCGCCAGCGTTATCGCTGCGACCTCCCTGAAATCTGCGAATACGACACTGTCAGCCAAACATGCCGCTCGACGAACTCTCCCTCAACCTGACGCCGCCGACGGCTCGGGTGCCCGATCTGGAGGTCATGACGCGCACCTTGCGTCTGCCGACGGCATCCCCGCGTCAGGCGCGCTCCATTGTGAAGCTGCAACTGGACCGGCTGTCTCCCCTGCCTACCTCTGAGATCGTATTCGATCTGGTGTCCCTGAAACGGGACGGAGCTGAGACAGTCTATGCTTTGGGGCTGCTCAGACAGTCAGCCCTGAAGCAGTCGGCCTTTGCGGCTCGGCGGATCGTCCAGGTCTCTCACCTCGTCGATGGCCAGAACGTCGTCTTCCGGTTTCGCAACCCGGGTGTTGTCACAAACCGTGAAACGCGCTGGCTCGCAAAGGCTCCGCGCTTCGCTCTGGTCACTCTGGGGGTGGTGTCTGTCATTCTGGCATTCAGCATCCGGATCGAGGAATGGCGAGACCGGCGACTGCCTGAGATCGCCGCCGAACAGCGGCTCAACACTCGTCAGGCGCTGGCCGCGCGCCAGAGCCAGAAGGCCTGGGGCGAGTGGTCCAGCTTGGAGCGCGCTGACGCTGCTACGCGGTTCCTGTGCGTGGCCAGCTTGCTGTCGCCTGATGCGGTCCAGGTTATAGCCGTGACCGCCGACGCTACTCAGGTCAGGATGTCGCCAGCCAACGAGATCGCCAGTGCCCGGCTCCAGACTGCCGGCGGTGCGGCTGCAGAAGGGCCATTGGGTCTTGTCACCTTTGGGCAGGACATCTGCTCATGATCCCTCCTGTGTGGAAGAACCGACTGGCGGCGACGGCTGCTGTAGGCCTGATCGGACTGTCCATACCGCCCCTGATCAAGACGGTCGGTGCCGTCTTGGCTGTCCATGATGCAGAGGCCGGCGCCGCCGAGGCGTTCCAACCGGTGCCCACCGCCGTGCCGACGCCCGACACCCTGCGTCCGGTGCTTAAACGGGGTGCGGCCACACCCGACATTGCGATCGGGGAGTATCTCAATGCCCGCCTGGCCGACATGGGCTATGTGACGACGGCGGTTCAAGTGGTTTCGGTGCGCCCCTTGGGGCGCGGATTGCAACTTGCTGAGGTCCGGCTTGAGGGCGCAGGTGACGCTGCTTCGCTCGCGGCTGTGGCCAACTGGGTTGGGGTCAATCGGGACGCGGTGCGCCTGAAATCCCTTTCAACGACACAAGGGCCTGATGGATCGGCGCGCAGCACCTTGGTCCTGCTGATGGTGATCGCATGAGCTGGCTGCGGCTGTATTGGGCCCAAGCCCTGCTGGGTGTCTGCGCCATTGTCGCAGGCGTGATCTTCGCATGGCCATTGGGCAGGATCGCCCCGGTCGTTGCTGCGCAGTCCGAGCGATATGGCGGGCCCGTATTCGGGGATCACAAGGGCGGTGTTCTTCCTGGCTTTCCATTGCGCCTGATAGGCCCTGGCGCAGCAGAGGCACCACCTCCTGCGGCCGAGGCGTTGCCCGTTCTGGTGGGCCTAGCGAACGGCCAAGCCTATCTACGCAGTGCTGCCACGGGCGAAATCGTACGGGTCGTACGTGGCCAATCCATCGATGGCTGGCTGATTGTCTATGTTGGTGGTCGTAGGGTGACCTTGAGCAACGGACAGACTGAACGAGAGGTCGCCATGTTCACGGTACCACCAGCGACGCAAGCGGCAGCTTCGGTAAATCCTGGGCCAACGAACGAGTCCTCGCATGAGCCTGTATTCTCTCAACAGTCGGTGCCAGGACTTTAAAGCTCGAGGTGGCGATCACCGAGCCCTAGTGGTCGGTGTGGTGCCAGTAGAGGTCGCTGTTGCCTTCAACCGTGACTAGGCGGCGTCCATGGCCTCTGTGCCCTCGCGTACTGGGCGGCGGATGAGATCGCCTTCGACGTCGAGCTGGGCCAGCTCGTCGGCACCCGACCACATAGTGCGCGTCATCACGCCGCTGACGACTATCTTGCGGGTAAGCCGGTCGTCACTGTCATAGGCGTAGGCAACAATCATGCCAACACGGGTCGCCTGCACCGGCCGGTGGCCCCAGATGTAGACGAAAACGTTAACCCTAGTCCGAGCTCATATCTCCAGACTTTTCCCTAACAAGGAGCTGAAAGTGATCCTCGCGTAGGCCAACGCCGCCTGAGGGTGCGATCGTCAAGTTCACCAACATTAAATCGGCGCCCGTGGATGCTAAAGATCCAGCATCAACCTTGTTCCGTCAACGTATTTGTATGAGGCGACAGCCCCTTCACTACGAGCGGCCGGGCGGGTCAACGCCGAGGCCGCAGGCCGAGCCCGCAGGGCGCTCCAACGGGGTTGAGGCGACCGGTCGGCTGCGCTCTCACCTGGTCACGCTGGAGGGTCGCCACGGCTCCGCTTGTTAGACAATGCCGGCGCAAAGCCTGTCCTGCGCTCCTGCGCTCCTGCGCTCCGAGCATGGGGCACCTCCGCGCTATCCCTTCTACGTCATTCCTACCCTCTTGCGCCGCCGAGTCGGTGCAGGTCACTTAGATTCTTCAGCTTAAAACGACAAGTCTGTCAATGAAGAGAATCATTCGTCGAGTCTTATATTAACAACATACATTCGCACGATTGCATCACGATCCAAAATTACCCTTCCGGATGCTACGATAGAAGGGTTTTCTAGGCCGTTTTTCTGATCTTTCATCAAAATCTGTTTGTATTGTTCTGAAGCGTAGATTTCATCATTATAGACGATCCTCAGTATATCATCACAGCGCTCTAATTCTATGTATGAGCCGTGAACCGTTAAAACCAAACGACCCCTAACCTGTTGATTTTCTTCTCTTGGTTCGGGGCATTCACAATGATGCTCTCCCAGGCGGGGTGGCCCGTCTAGTATTGCGGCGGCGGCAAGGATTACAGGAACAAGCATCATATTGCCTAGTCACATTTGGACTGCGGACCTTGGGGACCGCAGGCGAGAGTTACGCTGTTCTCAACATTGGCCGCAATCCCTGCTTGGGTTGCTGCCTCATCACCCGGGACGTACACGTTATAGACAGACCGACCGCCAATGCCACGAGCAATCGCGGACTGCGTTTGAGTTGCTGATGTCTCTCGCCTTCTCACCTCGGCGCGCGCGCCTGGTCCAGCGAATATCGGTCCATCAGCCTCGCCTACAATTCCATGGTCCACCTCATGACCAACAACTTCTGCTGCTGCTTGATCGTTTCCGGTGGCAACAGCCAAGAACCCTGCCTCATTGACCCCGACTCTGACGGAGCCGTCCGGCATGATACTAACGTCCATAGCGGCACCTGGGGTAGCTCCGGCCTCAAAGGTAATGCCATTGGGATCACCATCATAACCAAGACGCTTAGACACCGCTTCCACCCGCGAACGTTCTGGCGATCCTTCCGGCAAACCCGCTGCAGCTCGAGCGATGGTGCCCACGCTAGCTCTGACGGCGTCACAAGCTGTGGGGGACAAATTGCACTTGTACTTCCCTGTCGGGTCGGTCCCATTCACCGGATCGTTTGCGACATACAGATAAAGGTTGGGATCGTCCTTCGTCCCGATGGGGTCTTGGGTGAGGAACTGGCCGAGGCGGGGCGAGTAGTAGCGCGCCCGGTATTGATACAGCCCGGTCTCGGCGTCGTACTGCCGCCCGGTGTAGCCGAACGGCGAGCCGAGCGGCGGCGCGGACTGGTCGGTGCCGAACTCTCCGTGCGGAGAGTAGGTGGCCACACCGGCCGTGGTGCCGTCGGGGCGGGAGGTGGCGATCACCGAGCCCTGGTGGTCGGTGTGGTGCCAGTAGAGGTCGCCGTTGCCTTCGACCGTGGCCAGGCGGGCGTCCATGGTGCCGGTCCCTTCGGGGACGAAGCGACGGATCAGGTCGCCGTTGACGTCGAGCTGGGCCAGCTCGTCAGCCCCCGACCACATCGTGCGCATCATCACCCCGTTGACGATCTTGCGCGTGCGCCGGTCGTCGCTGTCGTAGTCGTAGGTGGCCGTCATCCCCGTGCGGGTCGCCTGCACCAGCCGGTGGCCATAGGTGTAGACGTAGGTGTTGACCCCGTCCGAGCTCATGTCGCCCGAGCCGTACCAGGTGATCGGCGTGCCGTTCTCGGACGTCATCTGGTTCATGTTGTTGGCCACACCATAGGTCCGGGCATAGGCCACGGTCGGCATCCATTCGAACGCCGGCTGGCTGATCGCGATCGAGGTGGTCTTGCCCGCCGCGTCGTGGCTCACAATCGATCATGATTACACAGCGGCACTGAATTTGAAAACCTAATAAATATTAAGCTATACAAATACCGGCAATGACACAATGCGGCTCAAGTAATATTGCTCGAACAGGGCCAAAACAAACCGAGCAGATACAGACAGCAAAAATAAGAGTATAGCCGCTCCGCCAAAACTTAACAAATGATGCTGCACAAATCCACGTCAGAGAAACTAGCGACGACAATATAAACACTAATGATGGGAATGTTGAACCAAAATATTTCCAGGCAATGGTGTCCAAAACAGGGATTACAACAGCAAATATCCCCATCACTAAAACCGTTCTCCTAACACCCATTGAATTGTCCTCTACGAGATGGACAGCCTTGGCCCGCCAAACCACTCTGTTTCAAAAACACTATTGCGCTGTCATCCATCCGTCTATGCTCGGTGTGTGACAATCCGCTGTGAAGGCTATGCAATGACTCGTGTATAAGCAGTCTAGCCAACGCAGAGCCGTGCGAATAAGGATTACCACGGAAACCATCGCCGAGATAACCTCCAGTTAGAAATAATGGCCCGGGATTTCTTGGATCTCTATAGGCCGGGGTATTTATAAGGCCCGAGAAGAATCCGACTTTTTTAGCGTCTATCGACTGTACTCGATCCCAAGAACTTTTCCATTGCCCACCTCGCCCAACCATAGCCGCACCTACAAATTGGGAGGTAGCGCGGACAAACGATTTGTCGGAAGCCGTTGCGGTGCCGGTGACATTTTTTCCATAGCCTTTTAAGTCGGCTCCGGTGTTATTCGAAATGAATCCTGAAAACGACCGCGAGAGCTCGCCTATCTGGCTGCGGGTAAGGTCGTTATCACGAGAGTTTCCGTCTCCATCCCCATCCACATAAACACATCGCTGTATACGGCCCCCACCGCTCGCGCAGATTCTCGCCAAGCCCGTTGGGTCCGTCGCGTTCACCGGGTCTGCGCCGACGTACAGATAGAGGTTGGGATCGTCCTTGGTTCCGATGGGGTCCTGTGTGAGGAAGATGCCCAACTTTGGCGAGTAGTACCGCGCCCGGTATTGATAGAGCCCCGTCTCGGGGTCGTACTGCCGCCCGGTGTAGCCGAAGGGGGAGCCGAGCGGCGGTATCGACTGCCCGTTCCCGAACTCCCCGTGCGGTGAGTAGGTGGCCACCCCGGCCGTGGTGCCGTCGGGGCGGGAGGTGGCGATCACCGAGCCCTGGTGGTCGGTGTGGTGCCAGTAAAGGTCGCCGTTGCCTTCGACTGTGGCCAGGCGGGAATCCATGGCCCCGGTCCCGTCTGGGATGAAGCGGCGGATCAAGTCGCCGTTGACGTCGAGCTGGGCCAGCTCGTCCGCCCCTGACCACAGGGTGCGCGTCATCACCCCGTTGACGATCTTGCGCGTGCGCCGGTCGTCACTGTCGTAGTCATAGGTGGCGGTCATGCCCGGACGGCTGGCGCTGACCAGCCGGTGGCCATAGGTGTAGGCATAGGTGCTGACCCCGTCCGAGGTCATGTCCCCCGCCCAGCTCCAGGTGATGGGCGTGCCGTTTTCGGACGTCATCTGGTTCATGGCGTTGGCCACGCCATAGGTGCGGGCATAGGCCATGGTCGGCATCCATTCGAACACCGAAATAAAGTAAGTGCTTATTATTGGTTAATTTTGAAAGCCCCATCGGCTTTTGAAGTGGATTTTTCCATCTCACCCTTAAAAGACGAAAATATTATATCTAATGTATCCTCATGCTCCACATTAAAACGCAGCATCATTGCGTCTGATATGTGCTTAGCTACATCTGCTAGTATTATGCCCCAGGCAAAGGGCTCATCTTTTCCCATATCATTATACATACCAATTTTAATTGAACAATTTAGTTTGCCCTCGGCAATCCATATTCTTGCAAGTTCAACAGAATTCTTATCTCTTTGTGCTGCAGCCGGTATCGGTCGCTCATTCATATCTGAATTCCTTAACTTGGCGGGCGAATTCCGCGATTTTGCCAATCCCGCTCTCGAACTTCATTTCGTTTATTATCAAGATTTCCTACTCCGCCTCGATCATTTATTGCCTGCTGCTCTGCATTGCGTCTTCTGTCTCGATCTCCTCGAGGATAGCGATCGATCACCACGGCTTGCGAGCGATCTCGGCCATCTCTGCTATCTCTAAATCGATCATCCTCATTATCTGTGCTGCCTATATAATCTTCGCCGGTTTGAGTAGCAGAGCCTGGAACGCAATAGATACAGCCCTCTTCCTGATTTTCTTCATTTTCTGAGGTTTCGGCTTCGTTATTTACAACCCATGGATCGGACACCGTGATCGTAGGCGTTACCGACGAGACAGCTGCATCAATGGCGTCGTCGCACCAGATCGCGCAGCCAACGACAGCGATCAATCCAATAGTTGCGCCGACTGCACAGCCAGGCACCATTCCCACGCCCCCTGCGAACGCGCCCACCCCAGCACCGATGGCGCACCCTGCAACAGGATTTTCGCCGTTGGGATCAGTGTAGTTTACTGGATCATTCCGGGTATACAGATACAGGTTTGGATCGTCCTTGGTGCCGATGGGGTCCTGGGTAAGGAAGATGCCCAGCTTTGGCGAGTAGTACCGCGCCCGGTATTGATACAGCCCGGTCTCCGGGTCGTACTGCCGTCCGGTGTAGCCGAACGGCGAGCCCAGCGGCGGCGCGGACTGGCCGTCTCCGAACTCCCCGTGAGGTGAGTAGGTGGCCACCCCGTATGTGGTGCCGTCAGGTCGGGAGGTGGCGATCACCGAGCCCTGGTGGTCGGTGTGGTGCCAGTAGAGGTCGCCGTTGCCTTCGACCGTGGCCAGGCGGGCATCCATGGCTCCGGTGCCGTCGGGGACGAAGCGGCGGATCAGGTCGCCGTTGACGTCGAGCTGGGCCAGCTCGTCCGCCCCCGACCACATCGTGCGCGTCATCACCCCGTTGACGATCTTGCGCGTGCGCCGGTCGTCACTGTCGTAGTCATAGGTGGCGGTCATGCCCGGACGGCTGGCGCTGACCAGCCGGTGGCCATAGGTGTAGACGTAAGCGTTGACCCCGTCCGAGGTCATGTCCCCCGCCCAGCTCCAGGTGATCGGCGTGCCGTTCTCGGACGTCATCTGGTTCATGCTGTTTGCGACGCCGTAGGTGCGGGCATAGGCCATGGTCGGCATCCATTCGAACACCGGCTGGTCGATGGCGATCGAGGTGGTCTTGCCCGCCGCGTCGTGGCCATAGCTGAACTGAGTCGGCCCCGGACCGGTGCCCGCCACGAAGGCATGGCTCAGGTTGCTCAGGTCGCTGTCCGGCTCATAGCCATAGGTCGTATCCGCAGCCAGGCCCGGTCGGTCGATGCCCGTGCGACGGCTTAAGGAGTCGTGGCTGATCGCCACCGTCTGGGTGCCGCCCGCGCCGGGGAAGGTCACCGACTGGACCCGGTTGGCGGGATCGAACTCATAGGTGGCCGTCCAGCTTCCCGGCCAGACGATCGAGGTCTTGTTGCCGGTCGGGTCGTAGCCATAGCCGAGCGTGAAACTGATCCCCGCCGGGCCCTCCGGCCGCCACCGATCGCTGACCAACCGACCGGCGGTGTCATAGCCATAGGTCCGCACATCGCGCAGCAGGGCGTCGTCGAAGGTGTCGGTCGTGGTGTGCTGATCCGACACGTCGCGCCAGACGGGACGGCCTGCGAGGTCGTAAGCAGCCCGGCTGTTGCGGCCCCTCCACATCATCCCTTCCTGGCCTTGGGCGTGCTCGCGCACGTGATAGTCCCGGCCCATGGCGTCGTAGAAGATCGCCACCTGGAAGTTGGAGCGGATGCGCTTGAACACCACCTGACCGCGCTGGTCGTGGGCGACCCAGTCCTGGACGCCATTGGCGTAGATCGTCTTGATGGGTCGTCCCAGGCCGTCGTACTGCTGCTGGGTAACGTTGCCGCGCGCATCGATCTCGGCGCTCTGCAGACCGGCGGTGTTGTACTGGAAGCGCCGCCAGCGGTCCTCGGTCTGGCCCGCGGGTAGCTCCGATGTCACCTCGCACGATCCCGGAGCCGCCCGCAGCCAGCGCCGGATCTCGGTCGGCTGACCCGCTGGGTTATAGGCCGTGCGCGTCGCACGGCGTTCGCCGTCGATCACGATCACCGGCCGATCCACCGCATCATAACAGGTGCGGGTGACGTCGCCCGACGGGTCGGTCACCGTCAAAGGTTTGCGGGTCGGGGAGTAGGTGGTGGTGGTCGTGCGCCAGGTCGCGGCGGAGGAATCCCACTGACGCACTTCAGTCTGGTCGCCGGTCAGGTCATAGGTCCACTGGGTCTGGATGCCGGTGCTGGCCGGGCCGGTCTCCGAACGCTTGCGACGCAGGTCGTCATAGGTGCTGGTCGTGGTGTGGCCGCGCGCGTCGGTCACGCTGGTGACGTTACCCACGGCATCGCAGCCCATGGTCGAGGTCGCATTGATGCCGCCTGACTGAGACGACAGGGTGCTGACCCTCAGGCAGAAGGCTGGCTGGCCACCACCGCCCCAGGTCTGGGTTGCCTCAATGCCGGTCGGGTCCTGCGTCCGGTTCGGCCGTCCATAGGCGTCGTACCAGGTGCGCCACACCGGCCGGGCATCGGTGTTGGTGACACCGTTCCGCACCATCGGCCCGGTCTGGGTCTCCAGCAGACCTTTGGCATTATAGTTCAGCTGCCACTCCCGCTCGGACGGATCCTGGGCCGTGGCGGGCAGAATGATCTTGACCGGCTTGTTCCAGGTGGTGTCGTACTCGGCCTTGATCACGATGGTCTGGCACCACCAGGACTGCTCTTGCGCCGTCAGGCCCGACGCACAGCCGTCGATGGGGGTCTGGGTCCGCTGGGTCAGGTTGCCGCGGGCATCGTACTGGAAGGCAGTGTTGTCGCCCCAGGGCGTCTGGATGAGGGTCGAGCGACCGGGCCCGTCGTAGACTGCCCGCGAGGTCCGCCCCATGGCATCGGCCGAGGTCGCCAGACGCCCATCCTCGTCATAGCTCTGGCGCACCACGGCATCGGTCGCATCCTTCGCCGACGAATAGGTCCAGGTCGACGAATAATAGGTCGTCTTGCGACCCTCGGCGTCAAACGCCTCCGCCACATACGGCGCCACCTGACCACCCACCGCCCGCCAGTCGAACCGCGCGCGAGGCGTGGCAATGCCTTCGTCGCGAACCTCGGTCAGAACATGCTGGAAATCGACCGGGCTATCCACATACAGGAGCCCTCCAGTCGGTGCGCCGTAGGAATAGGAGCGCTGTCTAAGCCCTGGGCGGCTTGCAGATGTCAGGGTGAATGCGCAGTAATTTACGTTCTGCGGACAGTAGCCGTGATGGGCGAAATTGACCTGATCTGGTCCAGCGCTAACCGAATTTAGCCTTCCGCCCAGCCGGGTGTATTCATGGCACTGCTGCTTGGCCTCCCAGTATCCAGGCGCGTAATTCGGGTACAGCCGCTCTACATCGGCATAGCAGATATCGATGAGGGTCTTGGTCGGGCTCTCGGAGTGACTGAAAACCAACTCCGCGCCCAGATTGTTCGACACCTTAGCCAAAGCCGGGCGGTTTGTTTCGCTCTGGCCGCCGTAGGTCAGGGAAATCTGGACGCCTGTCGGAAAGAGCCAGGCGACTAGAGCTCCCTTCTTGTCCAGCACCGTCTGACCGGGTGAGTTGTTGGCAATATCTCGGAACTGCAGCACCGACCGGTCTGACAATGTCCAATCGTACTGCGTGCCGTAGGCGGTTTCCGTCGTCCCTGCCGCAGGCGCGATACTCTCGGTGGGGGACGCCGGATTACGCCAGCTCTGGTCCACCAGGCGAACAAAGCGACCTGTCCGACCGCCGCCGTTTACCATGACGACGTTATTTGCAGCCTGTTCTTGCAACCAATCCAGAGCCACGCCGGATATGACAGAAGCTTCCAGGGTGTCGGCGCGCCCCGCTTCAAGGGCAACCATCATGGCCAGAAGCATGGGAGCTGAAGTCACAGCCTCTGCCGCGGGCAGAAGCGCGCCAATGTCGGTCGATCGACTGACGGAGCTTTCCCAGTTGTGCGTCCAGCCCATGCCGAGCCCGCCGACACCCTCGACCGCACCCGTCGAGCTGTAGCTGCGAGAGAAGCTCAGGCTGTAGGGGAAGTCGCCCTGACCGACCGACAGCTCGGTGCCTTCGCTAAATGACAGGCTGCCGGTTCGCAGCTCTACGGCCCCAAGCTGGGCACCAGCCACATTGGCGGCAATGTTGCGGGCCTCAGCCTTGCCCAGGTAGTCGATCGGATTGGGTATTTCGGACTGGGCACCCTTCCTGAAGGCTGCCTGAAGGTCAGCATTCTGGCCAAGTTGCTTGATGATCCAGGCGTGCTCCGATCCATCGTTTCGTCTGGCGAGGAAAGCATTGTCTATTCCTGTACCCGTCGCCACGGAAAATCCTTTGGCGAGATACTCCTCCATCAGCGCACGCGTGTCGGCCGCCACGCCCTCAGGAAGTCCGGCAGTGGATCCTTGCGTCGTCAGAACCCGAAGGTTCGGCTCCATAGACAAGCGCCTGGGCGCAGTAACCTGGATCGAAAGACCGTCAAACATCGGCCGCTCGGTCGCAGTCTGACCGATGGCCAGACCTTCTTCGGTTACGGACAAGACGGAGAGGGCTGACAGCAGTTGATGCGGCTGGTCGGTCCCATGACCCGAAATCCCGACTGAGGTGTCGATATCCAGGACGCTTTCTCCACCACCAGGCGATATGGATATCCCGATAGAATGCTGGTGAAATATCCTGCTGGAGGACAAGGCCTCGAAAGCCGTGATTGTCTTGTCGAAATAGTCCGACCACGTGTTTATCAGCGCGTCCTTTTTGCTGGCCATTTCGGACGCTGCAATTTCTCCTCGAGGAAACAGGTTGTTGACCGGATTGGTATATCTCCAATCAGGCGTGCTTTGAGATGAGCATTCATCTGCCTGCTCTGCTGTCCCATCATCATGAGCATAGCAGCTGTTGTAGTCATCACCCGCAGGGATGATCCTGTGCGCCTGTATTGGATCCATGGCGGCGGACCACTGGGCTTTTCGATTACCCGAACTTCCCGCCATTCGCACAACTATGTCGGCGCGATTTCCCACATGGATGGACCTTTTGATCGTCTCATCCCCGAAGGTGCCAGATGGTGCTCCCGCTATGCGCGGCGAAGCGTAGGGATGGTCGATGCTGATGACCAAGCGACGGCCTGAAGTGTTGAAGTCAGCTTCGCTGGGCTCATCACCACAAAACACCAGGCCCTCACCACAGTCCTCGACCGGGCGACCAAGCCTTACCCCTGGTGAGAAATAGGCACCGGCATAGGCATCCTCATTTTCCTTCTTGCGGACGGCAACCACCAGACGGCGCTCTTGCAGTTGCGCCTGAGTTCTCCATCCGTAGATGCTGGGCAGGTCGAAGGTGTGGTCGAATCCGGCGGTCTGCAGGCGCAGGGTGGCGCGGTAGGGGGCGGGCACATCGTCGCTCCAACGTGTGGAGACGCTGGTATTGGGCAGGGTTGCGACGCGAGGAGCCGCTTCAGTTCGGATGATCTCCCAGCCACCGGTCAGCTGGCGCAGCGACTTGCCGCTGTAGTTGTCGATCAGCTCGTTCTGCAGCGTCGTGGCGTAACCGGCCAGGTCCGCATGGATGCTGGTGGCATTGACACCATTCAGGTTGCCACCACTGATCGATACTCCTGACGAAATGTTGCTCCAAGCCGCCGAGGGGCTGGTGCCGGCCGCTGTCCAAAGGTCGATGCCGGTGATCTTGGTGGTCTGTTTGAGGGAGGGGTCGAAGGCATACCAAGTCCCGTCAATTTGGGCCTCGACCCAGACATGCATCATGCTGACGCTGTTGACCGCTCCCGACATTGACGAACAGCCGTCCGAGCCGTTGACGGTCCCCGGAGTACCGGCCACGGCCAGAAGCTCGCAGGCCTGACGCGCGCTGCTGACCCGCAGGATCGACGACGCTTCTGCGCCGAGATTGACCGTGCCCAAGGCGTAGCGAGCATTTACACCCGAAGCGCGAAGCAGTTCGATCATCAGCTGGGACTGATCGAAAGCCCCGCCCGATCCGTCGAGCAGGACCCCGTCGGCCCCCTTGTGCAGCCCGAACTGGGGCTCGAAGGTGATGGTGTTGCGCACGAACTGGTAGATGCGGTCCGGATCGTTCTCCAGCGAGCGGGCCAAGGTCGTGATTCGCGCACTGCGGGCGGGGGTCACGGGAGACGTCGGACTGCCGTAGTAGATGGCCGCAGCGTTGGGTGAGATCAGGCTGGTCTGAACTGACAGCCGGAAGCCCGGCAGACCTGAAGAGTTATAGCTGGCATTTGTGTAGGCCGGAGGCGATTGAGCTAGTGCATCGTGCCGGGACACCCCGATGGCAGCAGTCAATGCTAAGGCACCAAGGCCGATAATCCCGAAGGCCGCAGCAGCAGGCCTCGCGCCCGCCAGCCGACCAAATGCGCCAAGGCGCTCAGTCCCCCAAACCATACCACCCCCGTGATTTGCACCCGAAAGCAATCACGGCACAACTTTAGTGACAAGAGAAAAAATACGATTCAATCCTCGGTTTCACTTTACGCCCCCTCAAAGCTGGGCTTTAGTCCCTTCAAGTTCGGGGGAACCATGATCAATCAGATTAGAACCAGTACGCTCTCCGGGGTGCCTGGAGGCTGGTTGCAACGGGCTTCGTCAGCTCTGAGCCGGCAGGCAGGTCTGTTTGTCGATGCTGCCGAATGGCGATCTTCGACCACATTCAGCGAAAAGATGAAGGCCATCTCCTGGCCAAGAGCCTCTATCGCGGGTGGAGCCTTGGCCTTGTTGATAGGAGGAGGCGTGTGGATGACGCTGCGGCAGGACGGCATCCAGGCTCACCCTCCACGGCTGCCGACTGAACAGGAATGGCAGGCGACACAAGCGGCCGAAGTGTTCGAAGGCGATCTCTCACCGGCGCTCGCCGCCGCCAATCAGACCGCACCGTCGGAGATCCCATGACGCGTATGGCCTCATGTCTCATCGCGGCGGCGGCGGCAGGCTTTGCCGTTGTTTCCGCAGCACCGGCGACCGCAGGCGTTCAGTACGTGTATGACAGCGCAGGCCGACTGATCCGGGCCATCTATTCGAACGGCATCACGATTGAATATCGTTACGATGCTGCGGGCAATCGAACACAGATCGTCACAAGCAATGCGCCCAACGTCGCACCCACTGCGGTCAATGATACGGCGTCGGTCAATGCGGCTGCAAGCGTCAACATCATGGTGCGCACTAACGACAGCGATCCTGAGGGCAATACCCTCACCGTCACTTCAATAAGCACGCCGACGGGCGGCGGATCCGTCTCCATCCAAGGCGGCGGAACCCACGTTCGCTACACCGCGCCGTCGTCGGGAGGCACCAAAACCTTCAGCTACACGATTGCTGACGGAGCCGGAGGCACAGCTAGCGCGACAGTCACGATCACGGTGTCCTCCGCGAATGCCCCGCCTGTAGCCGCTGATGACAATGCCGCTGTGGCGGTTGGCACTTCTCAATCAATATTCGTCCTGAACAACGATACTGACGCAAATGGACACAGCCTGACGGTTACGTCTGTAAGTGTGCCCACAGACGGCTCGGTCTCGATCGGGCCTGGAGGCGGGTATGTCATCTACACCGCCCCGTTGACCGCTGGATTCTACAGCTTCAACTACACGGTAAGCGACGGAAACGGAGGCACGGACACGGCAACGGTCAGTGTCGAAGTCACAGCGGGAGAAAGCGGCTGCATACCTGCTCCGGGTCAGATGTGCGAAATTCAGGGATAGCTTTCACGGGCTTTGTCAGCCCAAACTTAACTCCGGGGGCTCTGTCACCCCAAACTTTAGTCGCCCGGTAATTCGCCCCGCCTAGCCTCGCCATGGCCACGAGCACCAACCCATTTCGCTACTTCGACAGCTCGCCGGACAGACGCAGGCTCCCCTGCCCTACCTGCGCTCTGTGGAGACACGTTCGCGTTGGACTGGCAGCACCGCCACCGGCTTTCAACTGACGCAGTAGCTCACCGTATAGTATGCGTCCGCAGACGCGTTCGCTGGCGACCACAGGCATCGTGCAAATGGGTTCGTCATTGTTCCTCCCACCCACAACAGTGCCGTTTCGACCCCTATCCTTTCGCCATTCCCGCCCCCTCGGTGAAGACTCCCGCCCCTACCCGGCGGTGAATTTCCTCCGCACGCCCCCTTGCACCCGACCTGCGCCGCCCCCTTGTGAGGAACGGCGGTCTCGGCAGCGGGTCGCGCTGCGCAGGGGTCTTTCACATCGTCAGAAACTTCGGAATGCGGGCCGGGATAGGCTTGGCAACCGCCCAGGCTGTCCGCCCTGCGCCCAATGCCCTGTGCCGGATCGCGCCTGAAAGGGCACTGCGGTTTTTCGGGCGACATCGGCCCTTCTCGACCCGCGGCTGACCGGATCAGATCATGCCGCCGATCGGGCTTGTTCTTTTCGTTGGCAGAGCTATCGCAGGCGCGGCGATGACGTTGCGACTTACCGCAAGCGCCCCTTGACCAGGTCGTCCACCACGGACGGATCCGCCAGCGTGGATGTATCGCCCAGGGCATCGGTCTCGTTGGCGGCGATCTTGCGCAGGATGCGCCGCATGATCTTGCCCGAGCGGGTCTTGGGCAGGCCTGGGGCCCAGTGGATCGCGTCCGGCGCGGCGATCGGGCCGATCTCCTTGCGGACATGGGCGATCAAGGCCGACTTCAGGTCATCATGGGGATCGACGCCCGCCTTCAGCGTCACATAGGCATAAATGCCCTGACCCTTGATATCGTGGGGGAAACCGACAACAGCAGCCTCAGCGACCTGGTCGTGCAGGACCAGGGCGCTTTCGACCTCGGCCGTGCCCATGCGGTGGCCCGAGACGTTGATGACGTCATCGACCCGGCCCGTGATCCAGTAATATCCGTCCGCGTCCCTGCGGCAGCCGTCGCCGGTGAAATACTTGCCGGGATAGGTGCTGAAATAGGTCTCGAAGAACCGCTGGTGATCGCCCCAGACCGTGCGCATCTGCCCCGGCCAACTGTCGGTGATGACCAGATTGCCCTCGGTCGCACCGTCCAGAATAGCGCCTTCCGCATCGACCAGCTGCAGCTCGACGCCCGGCAGCGGCTTGGTGGCTGACCCCGGCTTCAGCGCCGTGGCACCGGGCAGTGGTGACACAAGAATGCCGCCCGTCTCGGTCTGCCACCAGGTGTCGACGATGGGACAGCGTCCCTCCCCCACCACCTCGTGATACCAGCGCCAGGCCTCGGGATTGATGGGCTCGCCGACGCTGCCCAGCAGGCGCAGGGATTTGCGGCTTGTGGCCTGCACGGGGCCATCGCCCTCGCGCATCAGAGCCCTGAGCGCCGTCGGGGCAGTGTAAAAAATCTCGACCTTGTGCCGATCCACCACCTGCCAGAAGCGGCTGGCGTCAGGCCAGGACGGAATGCCCTCGAACATCAGGGTCGTCGCACCATTGGCCAGCGGGCCATAGACGCAATAGCTGTGGCCGGTGACCCAGCCCACATCGGCGGTGCACCAGAAAACCTCGCCCGGCCTGTAGTCGAAGACCAGTTCGTGGGTCCAGCTGGCCCAGAACAGATAGCCACCGGTCGTATGCAGCACCCCCTTCGGCTTGCCCGTCGAGCCCGAGGTGTAGAGAATGAACAGCGGGTCCTCGGCATTCATCGACTCGCAGGGGCAGTCGTCGGACACGCCCTCTCGCGCCGCCTCATAGCGCACATCGCGGCCTTCGATGATCGGCACATCCGTGCCTGTGTGCGAGACGACCAGAACCTTGTCGACCAGGCCTTGAACGCCGGGCCGCTCCAGGGCGGCATCGACATTGGCCTTCAGCGGCACGGCCTTGCCGCCCCGGCGTCCTTCGTCAGCCGTGATGACGAAGCGCGAGCCACAGTCCTCGATCCGTCCTGCGATACTGTCAGGCGAGAATCCGCCGAACACCACGGAATGCACCGCTCCTATGCGGGCACAGGCCAGCATGGCCATGGCCGCCGTCGGCACCATGGGCATGTAGATGGTGACGCGGTCGCCCTTCTGGACGCCCATGCCTTTCAGCACATTGGCCATGCAGCACACTTCGGCATGCAGCTCGCGATAGGTCAGGCCACCATAGCAGTTGGTATCATCGCCCTCCCACAGGATCGCCGTCTGATCGCCGCGCGTCTCCAGGTGCCGGTCCAGGCAGTTCCAGGCGACGTTCAGCACCCCATCGGCGAACCAGCGGATGCGGAAGTCGGCCTTGTCGAACGACACGTCCTTGATGACCGTCGGGGCCGTCATCCAGTCCAGACGCTGCGCCGCCCCCGCCCAGAAGGCGTCCGGTGTCTCGCGCACCGCCAGACGTGCAGCCTCATAGGCCTCTGCGTTCATATGGGCGCGGGCGGCCCAGTCGGACGGGACGGGATAGACTTCAGGATCAGTCGACATTCACGCTCACTTCAGAACCCATATTTGGCGAACATCGCCAGGCGGCTCATGTCACCGCTGGCACCGGACTCCAGCTCGCGCTCACCGAACATCAGCTCGCCGCCCACGTCCAGCCCGGGCAGAGGTGTCCAGATCAGATTGACCCGCGAGCTCTGCGCCGAACGGTTCACGGCCAGACCCGTCAGACTGGCGTCATTGTCCACGTCCTGAACCGACCAGATCAGGTTGGAGCGCCAGCCGGGTGCCCAGACGTGGCGATAGGCCATGAAGCCCGCGACCACCGGAATAGCCTCCAGCTCGCCGCCGGCATCCAGCACCGCATCGTTTGCGAAGTTCAGCCCGACATAGCGGCCGATCCCCTCCCCGCCCGTGACCATGAAGCGGAAATCGTCCTGGCTGCCGACCTTGATCTTGCCGGACAGGGACAGACCCCAGCCCAGGGCATCGGTGTCGATGCCCGCCGTCGGCACTTCGTATCGCAGCTGACGCACAAGACCCGCCAGCACGACGTCGCCCCAAGGCCGCGCGTGGACATAGCGCGCCGTGAAATCGGGGGCCGAGTTGTCGTCGGCCACGATGCGCGCACCGCCCGAGAAGGGGCTGACGGTTGTTTCGGGGTTTTCGATGGAGAACGAGAAGGGGCCGCGCGTGTAGCGAACCTGGGCCTGGCGGTTGAAGACGGTGCCTTCGGACGGCCCGACATAGTCAGCAGTCTCGGGCAGGGCCGAGACGTTCTGGAAATTGGTCCATTCCTGTCCGAACAGCCAGTTGTCGATGGTGACATAGGCGCGGCGCAGGGCGGGCGTCGCGGGGCTGGTGGTGCGCTGGTCGCCGGTGCCGGGCAAAACCTGGAAGTCCATCTCCACCCGCGAGCCGACGCGGTGGCCACCGATGAGACCCTCGGTCGTGAACCAGAAGCGTGACTGCCGCGCATTGAAGTCGGTCGCCGTCCCCTCGCTGGCTCCGCCGATCGGGATCGAGCTGGGCAGATAAAAGTCGCGCAAGGCGTCGCCATTGGCCGGATCGCCGTCGCTGTACCGGCTGGCCATGGCGTCGAACTTCACATAGCCGCCCAGTTTGACCGTATGCGCCCCGATGCGAAACCCGTCGGCGGGTGCGACAGGAGTCGGAGCGGCGGGCGCGGCGGCGACCTGGCGGTCCAACCCGATGATGTCATCGGTCTGGGCGGCCTGGGCTGCGCGAGCGGCGGCGATGTCGCTGCGCAGAGCGTTCAGCTCTGATTCCAGCAGGGCGATCCGGGCTTCCAGAGCCGCCGGATCGGATTGGGCCATGCTCACGCCGGGGGCGGTCAGCAGGGCGACGGCGGCGGTGCCGGCCAACAGATGAAGCTTCATGCGACGTCCTCCCGGGTTCGTCTGATGCGAACCTCCCTGAGGACAGCTTCTGGGATAGGGGCCGGTCGGGGCCATTAGCCATTGGTCTAGTTTCGACCAAGGTCTAGGGGTGTCACAATGCCGCTGTGAGCCGTCGCAAGAACCCGGTCACGCCAGGAAGGATGCCCATGGATCGTGTCGTCGTCGCCGACGATCATCCCCTGTTCCGCGCCGCCGTCGCCTCTGCGGTGGCTCGCGCTCTGCCGGGCGCACAGATCGACGAGTGCGACAGTCTGGCCGGTGCGCGTGAAGCCCTGAAGATGCCGGCCGACCTTGTGCTGCTGGATCTCAAACTGTCGGACTGCGACGGGTTTTCCGGGCTGGTCGCCCTGCGCAGCGAGTTTCCCGCCACACCCGTCGTCGTGGTCTCGGCCAGCGAAGATGTGCCGACCATACGCCGAGCGCTGGCCTTCGGAGCTTCCGGCTTTATTCCCAAGTCCGCCTCGCTGAACGAGATGGTGGAGGCATTGACCCGCGTTCTCGCCGGCGATGTCGCTGCCCCGGTCCTGTTCGACGATGGCCCCATCGGCGATCTGGAAAAGCGGATCGCCACCCTGACGCCTTCCCAGCTCAAGATCCTGACCGGGCTTCAGCGCGGGCGCCTGAACAAGCAGATCGCCTTTGACCTCGGCGTGACCGAAGCGACGATCAAAGCGCACCTGACGGGCGTGTTCCGCAAGCTGGGAGTCCAGAACCGGACCCAAGCCGTCATCGCCGCCCGAACTCTGGACCTCGACCCCAGCGCGGCGTGAAGCTTAAACGGCCAATCGACTGAGGAAGGCTTTCAAGGCGGCGGGCTTGACCGGCTTGGCCAGCAGCGTGGCCCCGGCATCGGCAGCCCGTGCAGCCAGGGTTTCATCCGCATCGGCGGTGATCAGGGCAATGTGTTCCAGCCCTCTGCGCCGCAGGGTGTCAGCGACGACCAGACCATCAGGTCCGTCGCCGAGGTGCAGATCCACCAGAGCCACGTCGAAGATGCTGTCCAGAGCCAGGGCCGCATCGGCATCCGCAGCCGTCGTTATCTCGACGCCCCAACGGGCCAGAAGCGCCGTCAGGCCCGCCAGGATCGCCGGATCGTTATCGACGCACAGCACGCGCAGACCCGATAGCCCGACAGATGCCGCCCCATGAACCACGGCGTAGGCGATGGCGGGCTCGGCACGCGGGGCCGTGACCGCAAAGCTCGAGCCCTGCCCTTCACGCGAATCCACGGTCACCGTCTGTCCGAGCAGCTCGGCCACCTTGCGCACAATGGCCAGCCCCAGACCGGCCCCCGGTTCCTCGCCCGAGGCAGACGGCAGCCGCACGAATTCCCCGAAAATACTCTGCTGCTGACCCGTCGGAATCCCACGCCCCGTGTCGTGAACCTCGAAACGGACGTGATCGCCTTGACGCCGCACACCCAGCAGCACGACCCCGCGATCCGTATAGCGGATGGCGTTGCCGACAAGATTCTGGAGCATGGATCGCAACAGGTCCCGGTCCGACGCCACCCACAGGCTGGACGGCAGGACCTTCAGCCGCAGCCCTCTCGCCGTGGCCAAGGGCTCGAACTCCCGCAGCAGGTCATCGAACAGGCTCTGGATCGACAGGGGCTGCACTGTTGGCTTCACACCCCCGGCCTCCAGCCGTGATAGGTTAAGCAGGGCCTTCAGCAGCCGATGGGCGCTCTCGATCGACCGGTCGGCGTTGTCGGCCAGGGCGTGCGGCCCGGCATCGGTCAGGCCAGGCTCTTCCTTCAAGGCTGCGATGAACAGCCGGGCGGCATGCAGTGGCTGCAGAAGATCATGGCTGGCCGCGGCCAGGAACCGGGTCTTGGAGGCCGTCGCCTCCTCGGCCATCCGCTTGGCCTCGGCCAGGCGTTCGGTGCGGTCCGCGACCCGCTCTTCCAGCCGCTCATTCGCCTCTTCCAGCGCCTCCGCCGCGCGGCGCAGTTCGGTAATGTCGGTATAGCTGGTGACATAGCCGCCGCCGGCCATGGGCGTGCCGGTCGAGCGCAGCACGCGACCATTGGGCTGGATGCGCTCATACACATGCGGCTCGCGCCGACGCAGGGCCTCCAGACGCCGCTCGACCCAGGCCTCAATGTCACCCGCGACCTCGCCCCGCTCGGCATTCAGGCGATAGATGGAGGCGACCGGTTGACCGACGTGGACGAAGCCGGACGGTAGGTCGAACAGGGCCACATAGCGCGTGTTCCAAGCGATCAGCCGCAGGTCCGCGTCGACGACGCTGACGCCCTGATCGATGTTGTCGAGGGTCGCCTGCAGAAGCTCGCGATTGAACTGAACGGCCTGCGAGGCCTCATCCAGCATCCGCACCACGTCCTCGGGTGCCCGCCCCCCACCGGCCAGGGCCGCCGAGATGACGCGGCGGGCCGATGACGCGCCGACCGCCCCGGCCAGCATGCGTTCGGCCGCTCGGGCAAGGCCGGCATCGGCGGGATCCTTGTCCTTCAGAACCTGCCCCGTTTCGCGCTCCAGCGCCTGAAACGCCCGCATGGCACCGGCCTCGCCCACGAACCGGGCGACCAACGTCTTCAAATCGCCGATCAGCGCGCCCGCCGGAGCCGGATTGGGCTCGCGCCAGTCGGGGCTCAGGCGATCAACGAAAGCCCGGGCCTGAACGCGGTCGATCAGTCGCGGCTGTGCCAGACGCGAGACGCCGACATAGATGGCCGTATTGACCAGCAGGCTCAGAAACACCCCCATCGGCAGGGTGTCGGCAATCCCGAACGGAGTCGCATCCGCCAGCCCCATTGACGATCCGACCTGTGGCCAGGCCAGCAGCACGAACCAGATGGCCGTGCCCGCCACGATCCCGGCGAAGGCCCCGCGCGCATGCCCATCCCGCCACAGGACCGCACCGAACAGGGCCGGAGCCAACTGGGCCAGGGCAGCGAAGGAGGTCAGGCCGATGGAGGCCAGGCCGCTGGACCGGTCCATGGCTTGAAAATACAGCCAGGCCAAAAACAGCACCGCACAGATCACGACGCGCCGGACCTGAAGGATGGCCCCGGCCATGTCCGAGCCGTCCTCCCGCGCCCGCCAGCGATCGCGCGCCACCAGCGGCAGGATCAGGCTGTTGGACGCCATGGCGGACAGGGCCACGGTCTCCACGATGACCATGGCCGTCGCCGCCGAAAATCCGCCGACGAACACGACGGCGGTGAGCAGCCCATTGCCCTGGCTGAACGGCAGGTCGAGAACGAACAGGTCCGGATTGGCGATGGCCGAGAACAACCCCCCCGCTGCCAGAAGCGGGATGACCGCCAGGCTGGTGATCAGCAGATAGACGGGAAAGACCCACCGCGCCCGCCGGATATCCGCCGGTGCCGCCGCCTCCACGAAGGCGACATGGAACTGTCTCGGCAGGCAGAAGATGGCCAGGGTCGCCAGAAGGGTGATGGCGATGAAGCGCCCGTCCAGGTCCGGCATTGAGGCCAGCCGGCCCAGGCTGGCGGTGATATCCGCCCTGTCCGGTGCCCCCAGGATCAGCAGGGCGGCAAAGACGGCGACCGCGACCAACGCCGCCAGCTTGACGACCGATTCCAGCGCGATGGCCTGGATCAGACCGCGATTGTGCTCCGTCAGGTCAGGACGCCGGGCTCCGAACAGGATGGTGAACCCCGCGAGCACGATGGCCACCCCGGTCACGGTCAGCCTCTCCGACCCCGCCACCGGCGTATCGGCCATGACCAAGGTCCAGGCCATCGCCAGCGACTTTAGCTGCAGGGCGATGTAGGGCAGCGACCCCACGATGGCGACGCAGGCGACCAGGGCGCCCAGTCCCTGGCTCTTGCCATAACGGGAGGAGATAAAGTCCGCGATGGAGCCGACGTTCTCGCGCCGGGCCGTCGCCGCGATCCTGCGCCAGATGGGGAACAGCAGCACGATCCCCAGGGCGGGACCGATATAGATGGGCAGGTACTCCCACCCGTCCCTCGACGCCGTACCCACCGCGCCATAATAGGTCCAGGAGGTGCAGTAGATGGCCAGTGACAGAGCATAGGCCCACGGTCCCATTCGCCCCGGCTTGCCCCGCGCCGCGCGCCGCTCACTACGCCAGGCAACGAGGAACAGCATCGCCATATAGGCGGCCACCATCGACAGGATCACCAGGCTGAGCATCGCACTCATCTAGAGAGGCTCCCGGGCCGTGTCGCAAGGCCAAGGGGCGGGCCGACCGTTGCCGATCGACCCGCCCCCTGTCGTCCAGACCTCATCGAGATCAGGCGTTGAGATCGACGTCCTTGCCTTCCTTGACCAGCAGGAAGCCCAGCACGACCGTCGCGAGCGCGACGATGATCGGGTACCAGAGGCCGTAGAAGATGTTGCCCGTCGCCGCGACCAGAGCAAAGGCCGTGGTCGGCAAGAAGCCGCCGAACCAGCCGTTGCCGATATGATAGGGCAGCGACATCGAGGTGTAGCGGATGTTGGTCGGGAACATCTCGACCAGGGCGGCGGCGATCGGGCCGTAAACCATGGTCACATAGAAGCCGAGGATGAACAGGATCAGCACCACCATCGGCTTGTTGACCTGCGCGCTGTCGGCCTTGGCTGGATAGCCTGCGGTCGTCAGCGCTTCACCCAGACCGGCTTCCCAGGTTTTCTTCTGGGCTGCGAAGTCGGCGGTGCTGAGGGCCTCGCCGCGGAAGGCCGGATAGACCACGTCGTTGCCGATGCGGACCTCTGCCACCGTCCCGGCCGGAGCCGCGACATTGGTATAGTTCACGCCCGCCCTGGCGATGTAGGACTTGGCCAGGTCGCAGGACTGGTTGAACACCGTCTTGCCCACCGGATCGAACTGCAGATTACAGTCCGCCGGGTCCGCATAGATGGTCACCGGTGCCGATTCCGTGGCTGCGGCCAGCGCCGGGTTGGCGGCATGGGTCAGGGCCTGGAACAGCGGGAAGTAGGTAATCGCCGCGATCAGGCAGCCGGCAAGGATGATCGGCTTGCGCCCCACCTTGTCCGACAGCCAGCCCCAGAAGATGAAGAAGGGCGAGGCGGCCAGAAGCGCGATGGCCAGCAGGATGTACACCAGTGTGGCGTCCATCTTCATGACCCGCTCCAGGAAGAACAGGGCGTAGAACTGGCCCGTGTACCAGATGACCGCCTGACCCGCCGTCAGACCGACCAGGGCGACGATCACCAGCTTCAGGTTCGGCCACTTCCCGAAGGAATCCTTCAGCGGCGTCTTGGACCCCTTCCCCTCGGCCTTCATGCGCTTGAACGATGGGCTTTCGGCCAGCTTCAGACGGATCCACAGCGACACGCCCAGCAGCAGGATCGAGACCAGGAAGGGAATTCTCCAGCCCCAGTCGGCAAAGGCCTCCTCACCGACCGCCAGGCGCACGCCCAGAATGACCAGCAGGCTGAGCACCAGACCGGCCGTGGCCGTGATCTGGATGAAAGAGGTGTAGAAGCCGCGTTTGCCCTTGGGCGCATGCTCGGCGACATAGGTCGCGGCCCCGCCATACTCACCCCCCAGAGCCAGGCCCTGGATCAGGCGCATCAGCACCAGGATGATTGGTGCCGCGATGCCGATAGCCGCGTAGGAGGGCAGCAGACCGACGACGAAGGTCGAAATCCCCATCAGCAGCATGGTGACCAGGAAAGTATTCTTGCGCCCCCACAGATCGCCCAGACGACCGAAGAACACCGCCCCGAACGGACGCACGGCAAAACCGGCGGCAAAGGCCATCAGCGCAAAGATATAGCCTGTGGTCTCGTTCACGCCCGAGAAGAACTGGGCCGTAATGATCGCGGCCAGCGATCCGTACAGATAGAAGTCGTACCATTCGATCACGGTGCCGACGGACGACGCCAGGATCACGAGACGGTCGTTCTTGTCCACCACATGTTCCGGATCAGCCGGTGCGCCTATCGCGCTATCGGTCATAGTCTAGCCTCCCAAAGCTCGCCGTTGTCGGCTGTTCTCACGCATCGCCCGAAGCGATCGTCACCATGACAGTGACAGCCGCATTCGTGAGTGCAGAGAGAGACTTTGGTCGAAGGCGGGACTGGCCCTAGCTGCGATGAGTGACCTTGGCGCGCACCCTAGCCCAGAGGGCGACGCCGATGACGACCCCCAAGAGGGCCGAGCCGATGACGTCCCAGGCTCCGTCATAGATCAGCGCGCCGACCAGCCCGATCAGGCTGAGGATCATCAGCAGCAGGGGCACACCCAGTATGGCGACGAGCGGAAACGACAGACGCATCAGATCGCCTTACGTCGCTTGCCAAGCCACAGGTACAGACCCGAGCCCAGGATGATGATCGTCGCCAGGTCCAGAAGGGCCCACACGATCTTCAGCGCCAGCCCACCATAGTCGCCGAAATGCAGCGGCTGCGACAGGGCCAGGGTCTTCACATACCAAGGGGTCGGCGCGACCGCGGCCAGTTCGCCGGTCCGCGCATCGATCAAAGCCGGCGTCGTCAGATGCGTCGTCAGCGGCGAGTCGCCATGGAAAAAGACGGCATAGTGGTGGTCCGTCGAATAGGCGGTGCCCGGAAAGGCCACGAACTGCAGGGTCTTGCCCGGCAGGGCTGCCCGAGCCCGCTCCACCGCCGCATCCAACGAAGCCCGCTCGCCGACGGGAGCCGGGTCGGCATAGGCCACCGTCAGTTCCTTCAGTGCCGTGTCCTTCCAGTAGGCCAGGATCGGTGTCGCCAGGGTGTTGACGATGCCGGTCACGCCAACCACCAGAACCCATCCCACCGTCACGATGCCCAGCAGATTGTGATAGTCCAGCCACCGGGTCCGCGCGGCCTTGTCGATCCGGATCGTCCCGAACACCAGCCGCCGCATGAACGGCACATACAACACTACCCCCGACACGACGGCGACGACCAGCAGCAGCCCTATCGCCCCCAGAAACAGCATGCCGGGCAGACCCAGGAACATGTCAGTGTGAAGCTGCAGCAGGAACTCCATCACCGGATGGCCGGCCACCAGCGGAGCCGCGTCGCCGCTGGTCCGGTCGATCGGCTGGAAGGAGTACTCACCCTCGGCCGCATCGGGCCTCCGGCTGGTGACGTTCACCACGGGCCGGTCCTCGTCGAAGCTCATGAAGGCCGGCACCTCACCGGGCTGACGCGCCAGTGCGGTCTCCAGCACCTGATCCAGCGACAGGCGGCGTCCGTCCGCATGGGCCGGAGCCCACGGCTCGTCCAGCAGGAGGTGGTCCAGCTCATGGCTGAACACCAGCGGCAGGCCGGTGATGCACAGCATCAGCAGGAAGACGGTCGAGACCAGGCTCGACCACTTGTGGACCCACGACCAGCCCTTGAGGGTGCGTGTCTGCATCCGCCTCAGAAATCCGTCGACAGCGACAGCCGCAGGGTGCGCGGCGCGCCCAGCGTCAGATAGTTGGCCCCCGGAAAGCCACCGACGGCGACCCATTGATCCTCGTCCGTAAGATTTTCCACCCGGGCCCGCAGGGTGACCGGGCGATCCGCGACCTGGGTCACATAGCGCAGACCGGCGTCGAAGCGGGTCCAACTGTCCAGCTCGACGCTGGTCGTGGCGTTGGCCTGCTGCTTGCCGGTGTAGACGAGCCGGCCTTCGGCCGTCAGTCCAGCGAGCTGTGGGACATCCCACTCGACATTGGCGTTGGCCTGAAAGTCCGGAACGCCGATGGGCTCGCGGCCGGTCTGGGTGATTTCCGCGTCGAGCCAGCTTGCACCGCCCAAAAGACGCAGGCCCTCGACGGGTTCGCCGAACATGCTGAGCTCGACGCCGGTATTTTCCTGCTCTCCGCCGGCGCTGTAGACGCCACTTTGCGGGTTCGAGCCGGGAGTGGGCGTGAACAGTTCGCTCTGGAGCGTCGAGCGGAAGACGCTGAGCGTGCCGCCAAAGGTCCCAGCGTCATACTTGGCACCCAGTTCGACCTGTTCGCCGATGAAGGGATCCAGCACTTCGCCGTCGTTCTCGACCTCGATGCCGCCGATAAAGGCCGGCGCGATTCTCCCGGGAATCAGGGCCTCGGCGTAGTTGGCGAAGACCGAGATGCGGTCGCTCGGCTTGTAGACCACGGCGAAAACCGGGGTCACGGCGTCGCTTTCATAGCCCGATCCGAAGGCACCGGTGATGTAGTCATACGAACTGGTCTCGATTTCCTGGTAGCGGACGCCGATCGTGGCCAGCAACCGGCCCTCCAGGAAGGACATCATGTCCGCGACGGCGACCGACCTGTTATTGACGCGCTCGGTAACATTGGGGTCGTTGAAGTCACCCGAGAAGCTGACGTTCGCCGGGGCTGTGATGGAGACAGGATTGTTCAGGGTTCCGACCGGGAAACCGCCGAAATTCCCTGCCCAGGCATTCCTCGACTTCGACTGGACCTGCGACACCGAAGCGACCAAGTGATGCTCGACCGCCCCGGTCGTCACCTCGGCGCGAACTCCTATATCGCCGGACCAGACGGTGTCCTCCCGAACGTTGTCGAAACGGTTGGCGCTGAGCGCGCCGTTCGCATTGGCTTCGGGATTGGCGAGGACGTTCTCTTCCTTGCCTTGGCGGCCACCGAAGGCCGCCCATGCACTGACGTTATCGACCAAGTCGAACTCGCCTCGAACCACACCGAACAACTGCTCTTCGCTCGTATAGGTCCAGGGCTGGCCGAAGTTGATGCGGGCCGATGGCGCGTCCGGAATGCCGCCCGAAGGTGTCACAGACGGGCGAGGTTGATTGATCGTGTGGTCCTGATAGCCGATGTCGGCCGAGAACCGTGCGCGCTCGCCGCGTCGGTCCAGACCCAGGCCGACGGCGGTCAGCTCTCGGCTCTCGCCCTCGACACCCGCCTCCCCGTCCCGCCGCGCCACATTCAGCCGCAGGCCATAGTCGTCGGCGGCACCGAAGCGCCGGGCGACATCGGCGGCCAGATACAGCTCGCTCTCGCCGTCGATCCCGGCGGTCAGCCTTGTGAGGGCTTCGGTCGGGGCCCGCTTGGGCGTCAGGTTGAAGGCCCCGCCGACGCCGCTGCCGCCCGGGGCCGCACCGTTCAGAAAGGCCGTCGCGCCGTGGAAAACCTCGATCCGTTCCAGGAACTCTGCCGCCACGAACTGACGCGGCAGGATGCCGTACAGGCCGTTATAGGTCATGTCGTCCGAATAAACGGGAAAGCCACGGATGACGTACAACTCCTGGAAATTGCCGAAGCCCTTGGACACCCGCACTGCCGGATCGTTCTGCAGCACGTCGCCGACGCTGCGCGCCTGCTGATTGCGGGCCAGCTCCTCGGTGTAGCTGGTCGTGGCGAAAGGCGTGTCCATGACGCCCAGATTGCCGAACAGCCCGACCCGCCCGCCCCGCGCCACCTGCCCGCCTGGATAGGCGGACGTCAGGGTCACCTGCGAGCCCGTGACGATGACATCGTCGATCTGTGTGACCTCGGTATCCTGAGCCTGTGCTTGGGAGCCCAGGATCAGGGCTGCAGTCGAGGCCAGAAGCAGGGTACGGAACATGGGACGACGCCTTCACGATAATGAGAACGCGTCGCAGTATAGGATGAGGCCAGCCCATTCAACGCTGATCTAGCGGTCCGGGTAAAATGCGGCGATTTGCTGCGCTGATGATGCGCAAGCACGCATCAACCGCTCGTGCTGCCCGAGGCAAAGCGAAACAGCTAACCCCGGTCGGAAAAAGGCCGCCGATGATATCGGCGGCCTTAAGCAACTAGTGGAATGTCGTGGCGACTTCCGCCTCACGGCTTTCCGGCTTCTTACGCGCCGCAGCTACCGCGAAGACCGCCAGTAGGGCGTAGCCGACCAGAGGCACGAAGAAAGCCGGGTTGAAGATCTCGGCCGCATCGTCGACCAACATCCCACCGATCAGCGGCAGGACGGCCCCACCGACGATAGCCGTGCACAGCAGACCTGACGTCGCCGAGACCGGCGCGCTGGAACGCTCCAGCGTCAGGGTGAAGATGGTCGGGAACATGATCGAGTTAAAGAAGCCCACGCCGATCGCGGCATAGGCGGCGGTCGTACCCGATGTCTGGGTGACGACCAGGCACAGGATCGCCGCGATCACGGTATTGACCGTCAGCAAGACGCCGGCAGGAACGCGTGTCAGCAGGATCGCGCCGATCAGACGGCCCACCATCGCGCCGCCCCAGTAGAAGCTGACCAGACGGCCCGCATCGACCTCGGCCAGGTTCAGGATCGAGGGGCTGGCCAGGAAGTTGGTCAGCAAGCCGCCTATGGTCACTTCGGAGCCGACGTAGACGAAGATGGCCAGGGCCCCGAACACGGCCCAGCGCGAGTTGAAGGCCTTTAGCGGTGAGGAGACGGCGTCGCCCTGAGCACCCTCGGCGGCGGCATTGATCTTCTTGCGAGCCGTAAAGATGAAGAAGGCGACCACGGCGAAGACGGAGGCCAGCCCCAGGAAGGCGAAGTCAATGCTGCGCAGGGATTCGTCGCGTGTCGCAGCCGTGACCACGGCACCGGTCGCAAAGACGCCGCCGGTCAGCAGAACGCTTGACCCCAGCAGCGGCCCCAAGGTGGTGCCCAGCGAGTTGAAGAACTGCGAAAAGTTCAGGCGCGCATGGGACCCTTTCGGCGAGCCGAGCACAGCGACCAGAGGATTGGCCGCGACCTGCAGCAGGGTCACGCCCGATGCGATGACGAACAGGCCGAGCAGCACGACTTCATAGACGTCGATCAGCGTCGCCAAGGGGATGATCAAACACCCTACGACCATCACGCCCAAGGCGGAAATGATCGACCGGCTGTAGCCCAGCCTGCCCAGGATGGCGGCGGCCGGGATCGACACCACGGCATAGGCGATGAACCAGGCCGAGGCCGTCAGCAGCGCCTCTGTCGTCGACAGATCGAATACCTTGCGCACCGCCGCGATCAGCGGATCGATCAGCGAGGTCGCGAACCCCCAGGCAAAAAAGAGCGTGGTCACATAGGCAAACGCCAGCCCTGTGCCCTTGCGTGGTGCGGTCGATGTATCGGTCATGTCTCTCCCCGGGGCCGTCGGCGTTGGCCGCGCGACGAGTCTCAATGGCTCTAGGTTTCATCCGTGCGCCGTCACGTCCAGCCCATTCGCAAGGGCCGTAACCAAAAGTGCCTGAGACCTCTGTGAGCCATATCGCTAGGATCGGACCAGGCCATCGGCCATCATACGTCCCGATGAGGCCCAGATCGAATGTAGAGGCTCTGCGTGGCAGCCAAACACCCCCAAAACAATGCGACCCATATCGCTTCAGACCGCCAATGGTGGCGGGGAGCCGTCATGTATCAGGTCTATCCGCGTAGCTTCGCCGACAGCAACGGCGACGGCATCGGCGACCTGAACGGCATCACTGATCGGCTGGAGCATATCGCTTCGTTGGGCGTGGATGCGATCTGGCTCAGCCCCTTCTTCACCTCGCCGATGAAGGACTTCGGCTATGACGTGGCCGATTACTGCGATGTCGATCCGATCTTCGGCACCTTGGCCGATTTCGACCGGCTGATCGACAAGGCCCATCGACTGGGCCTGCGGATCATCACCGATCTGGTGTTCGCCCATACCTCGGATCAGCATGCCTGGTTCGACGACAGCCGGCAGTCCCGTACAGGGCCGCATGCCGATTGGTATGTCTGGGCCGATGCCAAGCCCGACGGGTCGCCGCCGTCCAACTGGCAGTCCGTTTTCGGCGGCCCGGCCTGGACCTGGGACGCCCGGCGCGGCCAGTACTATATGCACAACTTCCTGCCGTCGCAGCCTCAGTTGAACTTGCACAATCCGGATGTGCAGGATGCCCTGCTGGATGCCGCCCGCTTCTGGCTGGAGCGGGGCGTGGACGGCTTCCGTTTCGACGCCATCAACTTTTCGATGCACGATCCGAAACTGACGGACAATCCGCCCCTGCCCCCCGGCGGCAAGCGGACACGACCGTTCGACTTTCAGGACAAGATTCACAACCAGTCCCAGCCGGGCATCGTCGATTTCCTCGCCCGCATCCGCGCCCTGACCGACAGCTATGGTGGGCGGTTCAGCGTGGCCGAGGTCGCAGGCGATCATGCCGAGCGTGAGATGCAGGCCTTCACCGCCGGCGAGACGCATCTGAACAGCGCCTATGGCTTTCTATATCTTTATGCCCCCGTACTGACCGCGGCCCTGGTGCGCGAGGGGGCCGAAGCCTGGCACGGGCGCGATGGTCAGGGCTGGCCGTCCTGGACCTTTTCGAACCATGACGCGCCGCGCGCCATCTCGCGCTGGGCAGAGGGCCGCGATCCCAAAGCCTATGCCGAGATGGCCATGCTGCTGCTGATGTGCTTGCGCGGAAATGTCTTCATCTACTACGGCGAGGAACTGGGCCTGCCCCAGGCCGAGGTGCCCTTCGAGCGGCTGACCGATCCCGAGGCCATCACCAACTGGCCCCAGACGCTGGGCCGCGACGGGGCGCGTACGCCCATGCCCTGGCAGGCCGACAGGCCCCAGGCGGGCTTCTCATCCGTCGAGCCGTGGATGCCGCTGGACCCGCGTCATGCCGCCTTGGCCGTGGACCGTCAGGATGCAGACGCGACCTCCATGCTGCATACAACACGGCGGCTGGTGGCTTTCCGCAAGTCACAGCCCGCCCTGATGCTGGGCGACATGGCCATCCTAGACGCCGGGCCATGCCTGCTCAGCTTCGAGAGAACGCAGGGCGATCAGAAACTGATCTGCGTCTTCAACCTGGGGCACCGGGCTGCGGACTGGACCCTACCCGAGGGCTGGCGCGTCATTGAGGCCGTCAATCTTAGTGCCCCGCCAAACGGCCGGCTTCCGCCAATGGCCGGGCTGGTCCTGGCCAAGAACAAGACCGACTATTCGGGTCCATCCGGTCGATAGTCGCTGGCAGATCCGTCAGTGAGTGTCATGCCCGTGGGTGTCGCTCTCGGTCGCCGTCGTCGACACCGCCTCGCCATCCGCGCCCGAGAACCAGAATGGTTGACGCGGCCGCTGGCGCGGCGCGACCTCGTTCATGCCGCTGTCATACACACGCCCGTTGGCGATGGTGTAGGCGACGGCCGTCGTGTTGCGGATGTTGTCCAGCGGATTCTCGTTCAGCACCACCATATCGGCCAGCTTGCCGACCTCCAGCGAGCCCAGGTCACGGTCCAGACCCAGCCCCTTCGCACCGTTCAGCGTACCGGCGCGGATGACCTCCAGCGGTGCCATACCGCCCTGGGCCAGGCTCCACATTTCCCAGTGCGCGGCCAGGCCTTCACGCTGGCCATGGGCCCCGATCTGGACGTTGACGCCTTCGTTAGCCAGGCGGGTCGCCTCGCGCGCCACGGAGATGTGGTTCCACTCGTTGTCCGGCGCAGTGACCGGGCGACGGGCGCGGGCGTCCAGCTGACGGCGGGGCACATATTGCGTCAGGATCGGGTCGTTCCAGACCTGGCTCTCCTGATACCAGTAGTTTTCGCCATAGCTGCCGCCATAGGCCACCACGATGGTCGGGTTGTAAGACACGTTGGTCTGACGCCACAGCTGGTGCACGTCGTCATACAGCCGGGCCAGCGGGATCGAGTGCTCGATCGTGGTGTGGCCGTCGATGATCATCGACATGTTGTGCTGATACAGCGAGCCACCCTCCGGCACGACCGACATGTTCAGCTGGCGTGCGGCCTCGATGACCTGCTGGCGTTGATCGCGGCGCGGCTGATTGTAACTCTTGACACTCCAGGCCCCGGCCGCCTGCATGCGGCGCAGCGTGGACAGGGCATCGTCCAGGCTGTCGATCTTGGCCGTCGCCCCGCTGGTCGCGCCATACAGGATGGTGCCGGTCGAGAAGATGCGCGGGGCCACGACCCGCCCGGCCCGCGCCAGTTCGCTGTGCGCGAAGATCTCGCTGGTGTCGGCCGACGGGTTGTGGATCGTCGTCACCCCAAAGGCCAGCGACGCATAGTTGACCCAGCTCTGCTCCGGGATGATCTCGTCGGAACCCATCGCCCCGTGCCAGTGGCCGTCGATGATGCCGGGCATGATGGTCTTACCCGCCATGTCCATGACCGGGATGCCCGCCGGGACGGGGGTAGAGGCCGCTGGGCCGATGGCCTCGATCCGGTTGCCGTCGACGATGACGACGCCGTTCTCGATCACCTGGGTGCCGTTCATGGTGATCAGCCGGGCACCGGTCAGGGCCATCCGCCCTTGCGGCTTGTCGGCGTCTGCGGTGAAGCCGATGTCGATGCCGCGCTCATCCGGCTTGGGCAACTCATCCGGAGCGCCTTCGACGAAGGTGAAGGCCTGGTTCAGGTCGCGGGTGAACAGCTCCGATCCCAGCGACCATTGCAGCCGTTGTGAATCGCCGGACCAGCTCAACCATTCGCCTGAATCGCGCGTGACACGGGCTTGGGGCAGCGCCTTGCCGTCCGTACTGACCGCGATCGGCCGTCCCGCCGCCACGAAGGGCGCGACATAGGCATTGAATCGCTCGGTCCAGCCGATCCAGCGTCCATCAGGCGAGATGGCGAACTCATTGGCCCATTCGGAGGTCAGGTGCGTGCGTTCATCGTCGCCATCCAGATCGACTGACATCAGCGTGCGCTTGTCGCCGTCGCGCCCGGTCAGGAACAGCCGGTCGCCATCCGCGCCGAACTGCGGCCCCACGCCGTCGCCGGTCACTCGCACGGCGTCTCCGCCCGAAGCCGAAACGCGATAGATGCCCGGATCGCGGCCCCACAGGGCGCTGGTGAGGCCGCCGCCATCGACGGTGCGATAGACGATGGTGCGCCCGTCCGGAGAGAAGGTCGGCTCGACATAGTGACCGGGGTTCCGCGTGACCACGCGCCCATCGCCGCCATTGGCGGACACCACGCGAACCGTGCCCAGCTCCTGATCGTCCCAGGTCGTATAGACGACCGACCGCCCGTCACGGGACCACGAGGGATACAGCTCGAAATGGTCGGACTGGCGCGTCAGGCGGCGCGGCGTGCCGGTCGGCAGGTCCCGGATCCACAGATTGCCCAGCGCCTCGAACACCACACGGGAGCCATCCGGCGACGGCTTGGCCCAGCGGATCATCTTCACGTCGAACTGGTCGGGAGCCACGTCGACGACGGTGCGCACCGGCTCCTGGATCCGGCGCGTGTCGGCCACGTGGAAGGGGATGTCGGACACGGTGCCCGAGGCGACCTCGACCCGCTGGATCCGCCCGTCGGCCCAGAAGACGATGGAGCGGTTGTCCGGCGTCCAGCTGATCGCCGGATAGACCCCGTGAATGGCCCAGGTTTCCTGAAGATCGCGGTCCAGGCCGGAAAAGACCGGCGTCTCGCGCCCCGAGGCGATGTCCATCACATACAGGACAGACTGGTACCGAACCCGCCGGATGAAGGCCAGCGAGCGACCGTCCGGCGATGGCGTCGGGCGGATCGAGCCGCCGGGGCCGGTGACATAGGGCTCGATCTCGCCCGTCTCGCGGTCCAGGCGGCGGATGATGTAGATTTGGCCGTTGACGTCCTTGGAGTATTCGAAGGTGTTGCCCGGCGTGGCATCGTCGCTGAAATAGACATAGCGGCCATCAGGTGAGAAGGCGGGCTCACCCGTGTCCTTCTGGGGCGTGCGGCGCTCGGTCATCTGCACCCCGCCACCGCCCGAACGGTGATACATCCACAGCTCGCCGGCCCCCAGCGACCGGGCGGAGGTGAAATGCTTGCGCCCGATGATGAACTCGCCGTCCGGCGACCACTCCGGCTGGTTCAGCAGGCGGAAGGTTTCCTTCGACACCTGCGTCGGGTTCGATCCGTCCGCGTCCATAATCCAGATGTTGTCGCCGCCCGCCCGGTCCGAGGTGAAGGCGATATGGCGACCGTCGGGCGACCATTTCGGCTGCATGTCCCAGGCGATGCCACTGGCGATGGCCCGCGCCTCCCCGCCCCCGGTCGGCATGACATAGATGTCGCCCAGCATGTCGAAGACCACGGTCTGGCCGTCCGGGCTGACGTCCAGCGACATCCAGGTGCCGCGCGTCACGTCGATGGAGATGTCGCGCGACGGTCCCGGCGGGGCTTGGACGTCCCATTTGGCGTCGTCATCCTTGGCTTCTGTCGAGGCGGCTGTCGCCGGGTCCGGCGTCGGCTCCGGGGTCGGCGCGGGTTGCGGAGCTTGGCTCCACGACGGCCCGGCGAACACCAGCGAGGCCACACCGGCCAGCAACAGACGCTTCATATCGATCATCCCCATGTCGTTGCGCATCGGCTGAGTGAACACGCCGTGTGCCTTGGCCCGCAAAAGAGCATTCTTGCCGGAACGGAGTCCAGTCGGAACACGGATGATGATGGCGAGCCGATCGGGGCTTGCTCCCGGCGTCGCGGAATGCCTAAGTCGCGCCGCCTTAGCTTTTAGCGGAGTCGTTCGCGCGTGAAGTCCTGTCTGGGTGTCCTGCTGGCCGGTCTGATCGCGGCCCCGGCATGGGCGCAGTCTCCCCCCATCTTCAATCCCGGCGCGCCGGGCGCACCCTCGCGCATCGTCAGCGCCGCAGAGGCCGTCGCGCTCAGCCGAACGACCTTCACCACGGGCGACGTGCAGTTCATGCGGCATATGATCGTCCATCATGGCCAGGCGGTCGAGATGGTGGAGTTGCTACGCGTCAAGGGCGTGGGCCCCAAGGTCAAGCTGATGGGTGAACGCATCGCCCTGAGCCAGGAGGCCGAGATCGAGTTGATGCGCAACTGGCTGACGGATCGGGGCCAGGCGCAGACCATGGACATGCATGCGGGCCACGCGGGCATGAGCCATGCCGGCCATGCGGGACATTCCATGCCGGCCTCAGACACGCCGATCATGCCCGGCATGCTGTCGCCCGCCCAGATGCAGACCCTGGCAGCCGCCAGCGGTACGGATTTCGACCGGCTGTTTTTGCAAGGCATGATCCAGCATCATCAAGGCGCGCTCGACATGGTCGACGACCTGTTGGCCCAGCCCGATGCCGCGCAAGACCCGATGCTGTCCGACTTCGCCTCTTCCGTGGTGGCCGACCAGTCGGCGGAAATTCTGCGGATGCAGTCCTTATTGTCCGATCTCTAGAGCCCTCTTTCGAAAGCGCCGCCAACATGACTTTCCGCCGCCCATTGCTCTCGTCTGCCGCCGCCCTGTGTCTGTTGATGGGAGCAGGCGTCGCCGCTGCCCAGGCCCCGGTTGCGGCCTCGCCCCAGACCATTCAGGTCGACGCGCGTTCGGCCCTGACCGGTGGCCTGCGAGATGCGGGCGAATCAGCCTCCGGCCTGGTGCTGGAACACGCCCTGGCACCGCCCCCCGGCTTCTTCGATCCCGAGGCCCTGATCCCTCTGCCTGGCAACGAAGAAGAGGCCCGCGCCTTTGCCGCCCGCATGCGCGACAATCCTCCGCGCTATGGTCTGCTCGCCTTGGCCAACAGCGACATGGCTGTGTCGGACGGCAAACTGTTCGTCGGCAATTTCAACGGCTTCAATGCCTATGATATCAGCTCGGGCGAGCCGAAGCTGGTCATGTCCGTCGTCTGCCCGGGTGGTCAGGGCGACGTCTCCGTGCATGGCAATCTGCTGTTCATGTCGGTCGAGCAGAACCGCGCCCGTCTGGACTGCGGTACGACCGAGGCCACTGGCGAGGTCAATGCGGAGCGTTTTCGCGGCGTCCGCATCTTCGACATCAGCGACCTGAACGCCCCGCGTCAGATCGCGGCGGTCCAGACCTGCCGTGGCTCGCACACCCATACCCTGGTGCCGGATCCCAGCGACGCAAATGTGCTGTACATCTACAACTCGGCCACATCGGGCGTGCGCAAGACTGACGAACTGGGCATCTGTTCGGACGGCCAGCCGGACGCCAACGCGGAAACGGCCCTGTATTCCATCGACGTGATCAAGGTCCCGTTGGATGCGCCAGAGACCGCCGCCATCGTCAACCGGCCTCGCATCTTCGCGGATCGCGAGACCGGTCAGATCGCAGGCCTGTGGCAGGGCGGCAAAGCCGGCGTGTCGGGCCAGCGCACCGCCCAGACCAACCACTGCCACGATATCACGGTCTATCCGGAACTCAGCCTGGCGGCGGGCGCATGCAGCGGTAACGGCATTCTGCTGGATATCTCCGATCCCCAAAATCCGGCCCGCATCGACGACATCTTCGATGCCGACATGGCCTACTGGCACTCGGCCACTTTCAACAATGCTGGCGACAAGATCGTCTTCACGGACGAGTGGGGCGGCGGCACCAGCGCCCGTTGCCGCGCCGAGGATCCGGCCAACTGGGGAGCCAATCTGGTCGCCAATCTGAAGGACCGCCAACTGGAGGGACAGAGCTTCCACAAACTCCCGTCCGCCCAGGGTCGCACCGAGAACTGCGTGGCCCACAATGGCTCCATCATTCCGGTGCCCGGGCGCGACCTGATGGTTCAGGCCTGGTACCAGGGCGGGATCTCGATCATGGACTTCACCGACGCGGCCCGCCCCGTCGAGATCGCCTATTTCGACCGCGGCCCGATCAATCCCGAGCGTCTGGTCGTCGGCGGTTCATGGTCGGCCTACTGGTTCAACGGCCGCATCTATTCCAGCGAGATCGCCCGCGGTCTGGACGTGCTGAAACTGGTGCCTAGCGATCAGTTGTCGGCGGCCGAGATCGCCGTCGCCGAAGCTGTCATGGCCGAGGAGATCAACCCCCAGACCCAGCGGCGCATCACCTGGTCCGACAGCCCGGAGGTGGCGCAGGTCTATCTGGACCAGTTGTCGCGCTCTGCCGCCGTCGATGCAGCCCTGCTGACGCAGGCCCGCACAGCTGTCGATCAGTGGGCGACGGGTGGGTCGGCCACCTCGTCGGCCGAACTGATTGCGGCTCTGAATGCCGCCGCCGAGAAGGCTGCGGCACCGGATGCGGCGCGTATGAAGGCTCTGGCCGAACTTCTGCAACGCCGCGCTTGAGCCTGCTCACGACCGGATGACGCGATTGCGTTCGAGGCGCTGGAACCGACGGTTTCAGCGCCCGTTCTCAGCGCCTGATTTCGGAGTTCAGTGCGCGTGTTTTCCTACTTTTGCATCGTCAATACCCCCGGCAAGCCAGACAGCGAAATCAGCGTCCTGGCGGCCCGTGACGACCTCTCGGCCCGGCTCGAGATGACGACTTTGGCGGACAAATGGCCGGGATACGAAACCATCTGCCTGTATCAGGGGGAACGGGCTGTCGCGGTGCTTGGCAACCCTCGCATGGGACTGGCTCTCGAGAGCGTGGTCGATGCGGAACTGGGAGCCGCGCTGGCCACAGCCGCCTGAACAGGGCTGGAATTGACCGCGTGCCTGCCCTAACGACGATGATGGAACCGGGCCAAAACCCGTCGTTCAGGGCCACGAATTGACCGCATCGCCTTCCACTTCCGACCTGATCATGGGCAACCCCGTAGCCCGCGCCTTTGCGATCACGGGCGATGCCTGGTCGCAACTGATCCTGCGCGAGGCCTTTTATGGCGTGCGACGCTTCAGTGTCTGGCGCGAACGGCTGGGCATTCCACGCAGTGTCCTGACAGACCGGCTGCAACGCCTGTCGCAGGCCGGCCTTCTGGAACAACGCGAGGCTACCGGGGGCACCCGGCTGGAATATCGTCTGACACCGATGGGACTGGACATGTTCGGCGTCGCCGTCATGCAGGGGCAGTGGGAGCGGGTCTGGGCGCAGTCACCACTGCAGGAACGCTATGCCATCGCCTTCTTTGATCGGCAGACCGGCGCGAGACAGACGCCTGTCATCCTGGGGGCGCCTCAGGGCCAACCTATCGACGTTCGCCATGTCACCAGCGTTCCCGGTCCCGGCCTGAAAGCCATCCCCGCTCCCACCTCGCGGCGACGCCGAACCCAGCCGATCGAGACTGACCGGCCGATCATCGACCGGTCCAGCGACATCATGGGCGACTACTGGAGCTGGGCAGTGCTGGCCGCCGCCTTCTTCCGCCTGCGCCGGTTCGACGAGATGCACGATGCGCTTGGCCTCGCCACCAACATTCTGGCTGACCGGTTGGCACGCATGGTCCTGCACGGCGTGCTGGAGAAGAAGCTGTATCAGACAGCCCCGCCGCGCTTTGAGTACCGCCTGACCGAAGCGGGCCTGGCGCTATATCCCATGATCCTGGCGATGCACGGCTGGAGCGAGCGGTGGCTGTGCCCTCCGGGTGAATCGCCTCTGACCCTGGTGGACAGTCGAACCGGAGAGGCCCTGCACCCCGTCGTCTGCGATGCGGCAACCGGCACCCCACTGGATCCCCGCAATCTGCGCTGGGAAGTCGAAGCGACGAACCCCGCCTGACCTGTGCCAGACGGGGTGCGCTAAGGGTCCGATCCGCCAGATCAGAACGTCTGGGACAGGGCGACACCGAACGAACGGGGCGCGCCGAAGACGCTGAAGCCGATGCCGACGTTCTTGATGATGTGGACCTGATACTCTTCGTCCGTCAGGTTCTTGCCATAGACCGACAGCTTCAGCCCACCCTCTGATTCCCAGGATGCAAAGGCACTGAGCAGGCCGTAGGACGGCACCAGGACCTCGGGGTTGTTCGACGGATCGAAGTAGAAGTCGTCGGTCCACTGATAGTCGATCCGGGTGGCCAGGGCCCCGCCCCAGACATCCCATTCGCCATCGGCATAGAGGGTGAACTGGCTCTCAGGCGAGCGTGGCAGGACATTGCCGTTGTAGGGTAATGTCAGGGCTCCCGCCGTCGCATCGGACGTGAACTCGGCGTCCAGACTTGTGTACGAACCCCCGACAGTGACGTTGTAGGTCAGGGCCAGGGCTGTCTCGATCTCGAAGCCCGAGACCTCCGCTGCGGCATTGGAGGCAACCAGGGTCAAACCCAGCAGCTCATTCACCTGCAAGTCGCTATAGTCGAGCATGAAGGCCGCGGCGTTGAAGCGGATGCGGTTGTCCCAGAAGGTGGTCTTGGCCCCGATCTCGTAATTGTCCAGGATTTCGGAGCGGATCGGAGTCGCGGCCTGCACGCCTGTTTGCGCCGCGCTGGGGAAGGCCCCCGCCTTGTAGCCGCGATCGTAGCTGACATAGAAGCGCACGTCCTCGACCGGCTCGACCGCCAGAGCCAGACGCCAGGTCGGCTCCTCGAACGTCTCTTCGGCACTGATGGAATAGGGTCCGCCCGTCGGACCCAACGGAATACCGGGAGGGGCGGCACCACCCGTATCGTTGTCGAGCGCAATCTGGCGTACCTCGCGCTTGTCGTGCGTCCAGCGCGCGCCGACCGTCAGCTCCCAGATGTCCGCGAATTCGAACGTCGCCTGACCGAAGGCGGCATAGCTGCTGTTGGTCGCGTCCTGCAGGAAAGTGACGTCACCGCCAAAGCTCGGCGGGGCGATCGGCAGGGCGGTCTGGGTGATGAAGGTCTCCGAGCGGTCGATCTGTTCGTTGAAGTAGAACAGACCCGCCACCCACTGGAACGGTGAGCTGTCGTTGGATGTCAGCCGGAACTCCTGGCTGAACTGGGAGGCCGTCTCGTCGGCCCGATCGTCGACGAACAGCGGAAAGGCCGGAAAGGTCAGCCCGCCCAGATTGTCCCGCCAGCCATAGTCGTTGTGCCGATAGGAGGTCAGGGAGATGAAGTCGAAAGCCTCGGCCTCATACTCGATCCGGCTGGTCAGGCCCCAGTTCTCGCGGTTCTGATAATTATCTGCCGACGAAAAGCTCTGGCGCACATCCAGGCCCGCTCTCAGGCTGTTGATCAGGGCGACAAAGGCAGGCGCGGTCGCCGAGGTCGTCACCGGAATACGGGCGTGTCCGTCCTGATCGTCCTTAGAGTAGTCGGCCCCCAGCAAGACGCGGACCTTATCGAACTGATGCAGATACTGGCCGCGCAACCCGAAGGTCGAGCCCCCCTGAAGTCCACGCCCTGTCGGGACATTTTCGGCATATCCGTCGTTGGTATTGTACCGAAAGGCCAGACGACCGGCGGAATCGTCGCCCAGCTGGGTATTGAAGAAGCCTTCAACGCCGTACTCGCCAAAGCTGCCGACCCGCGCGGTCAGTTGGGTCAACTGTTCGAAGGCCGGAGCCTTGGTATAGACGTTGATCGCCCCGCCCGAGGCATTGCGGCCGTACAGGGTGCCTTGCGGCCCACGCAGGATTTCGACCCGCTCCAGATCCAGGAACGCCAGCGAACTGGCCCCTGCCCGCCCGATCGGCACCTCGTCGATGGACACGCCGATGGAGGGATCGCTGGCGGCTGAGTCGTTGGTCGTACCCACACCGCGGATATAAATCTGTGGCTCGCCGATATTGAACTGGGTCAGGGTCACGCCCGGAGCCTTGCCCGCAATATCGTTCAGTCCGGTAGCGCTGGTGCGCTCCAGCGTCTCGGCACTGAAGGCGGTTACCGCAATCGGCACCTCCTGCAATCCCTGCTCGCGGCGCTGGGCCGTGACGACGATCTCATCCAGAGATGTCGCTTCCTGTGGCGTCGATGCGTCCTGGGCCAAAGCCGGTTGGGCCAGGCCTGCGGCGATGGCCATGACGGCTGCCGACGCGAAATATGCGGTCTTTCTCACTGGTTGCCTCCCTCGTCGGTCCTGGCCCCGTTGATCGGTGGCTCCCCTGACGTCGAGGTAGCTTGCGCTAACGGACCAGATTTGCAAGTCCTTTTACGAAAGCGTCTGCGCCAGAATGCGAATTCACATATCGGAGGTCGACATGAGCACACTTCAGGGACAGGTCGTCGTCGTGACGGGCTCAGGCCGAGGACTGGGGCGGGCCTATGCGCTCGATCTGGCCGCCCGGGGAGCCTTCGTCCTGGTCAACACCCGGGATCGTCCAGCGGGCCAGCCCGGCTCGGCACAGTCAGTCGTCGAGGGTATCCGTCAGGCCGGCGGTATAGCGGAGGCCGCTCCCCTTTCAGTAGAAGAACCCGATTCCGGCGATCGACTGCTGGACGCCGCCCTGTCCGCCTTTGGTCGCATCGACGGCCTGCTGAACAATGCCGGAGCCCCCGAGGCCAGAACCTTGCACAAACAGAGCACTGAACAGTTCCGCCAGAATTTCGAGATCAACTTTTTCGGCAGCCTGACCCCTACCCTGCCGATCTATCGGCACATGCGTGAGCAGGGCTCGGGACGCATCCTGATGTCGACCTCCACGGCCGGTCTGCACGGCGTGCACGGCATGGCAGCTTATTCGGCATCCAAGGCAGCCCTGATCGGCCTGATGCGGGTCATCGCGCTGGAGGGGGCTTCGCGCGGCGTACGCTGCAACGCTATCGCCCCGTTTGCCGCCACCGGCATGACCGGCGACTATCTGGATGCCGATACGGCCGCACGCATGGCACCCGAGCGAGTCGCTCCGGTAGCCAGCTGGCTGATGTCGCCCGACTGCCCGCTCAATGGCGAGACGCTGACGGCAGGCGCCGGCCGGGTGCGTCGTGCGGCCCGGATCGAAGGGCGCGGTCTCGAATTGCTGCCCGGGTATGGCCCCGACGACCTTGCCGCCCATGTCGACGCCCTGCTGTCACTCGACGGCTGGGCGACCTTCGATGAAGGTCAGGCAGGGTTCGATCACCTGATGGCCGCCGACCTGCCCCGGATCAAACCCGATTGACTTGCGTTAAGCGACCGAACTGCGCATAGTCACATTGCACCATCCCGTCAGGAGTTTTCCCATGGCCGACGACGCGTCGATCGCACGCCGTATCGAGACCGGAAACCTGTCCGATCTCAACCTGTTGAACCCTTATGTTCAGGGCGCATACGAGCCTGTCGCGAGGGAGGCGACCGCCGACGACCTGCCTGTGATCGGCGAAATTCCGCTCGATCTCTACGGGGCCTTCTACCGTAATGGCCCCAATCCGGCCGCCGCGCCGCAAGGGCTGCATCACTGGTTCGATGGCGACGGCATGCTTCACGCCATCTGGTTCGAGAACGGCAAGGCGCGGTACCGCAACCGCTTCATCAAGTCGCCCGACCACGTCGCAGACCTGAAGGGTGGCTGCGGGGCGGGCGGCGTCCTCTACCCCTCGACCCGCGCCGACCCGACCTCCACACGGGGTGACCGGGTCTACAAGGACACAGCCAATACGGACGTCGTCCTGCACAACGGCAGCCTGATGGGGCTGTGGTACATTTCTGGCCAGCCGGTCCGCGTCGACGCCCGCACCCTCGAAACCATCGGCGTGGAAAACTTCGGCGGAGCCTTGCCCCGCCACGTCTCGGCCCATTCCAAGGTCGATCCGGTGACGGGCGAGTTCGTCTTCTTCGACTATTCGCTCTACGAGCCCTGGATGACCTTCGGTACGGTCAGCGCCGACAATCGGCTGACCCATTTCCAGAAGGTCGACCTGCCTGGCCCCCGCCTGCCCCACGACATGGGCCTGACGGAGAACTATGTCATCCTGCACGATCTGCCCGTGGTGTTCAGCGAGGGTGGTCTGAAGCGGTCGATGTGGCAGATCCATTTCGCCGATCAGCCCGCCCGCTTCGGCGTCGTCCCCCGCACGGGCCGCGGCGACCAGATCCGCTGGTTCGAGACCGACAGCTGCTACATCTATCACGTCGTCAACGCCTGGGAGGATGGCGAAGAGGTGGTCATGACCGCCTGCATGATGGTGCCGAACGGCTATCCACCCAACCTCGCCTATGGCCCCTATGCCCCCATGGTGAATGTGCTGGCCCTCAATGCCGTGCCCGTCGAATGGCGCATGAACATGAAGACCGGCCAGGTGAAGAAGCGCCAGCTGGACGACCGCATCGGCGAGTTTCCGGCGATCAATCAGGATCATGCATCGCGCAAGACCCGCTGGTCCTATCACGTGGCCATGTCAAAGACGGAGCTTCAGCGGTTCGCGGGTCTGTACAAGTACGACCTCGTCACCGGCGAGGCGAAAACCCATCTGTACGAGCCATCGATGTTCGGCTCGGAACCCGCATTTGCCCCCCGCATCGGTGCGAAGAGCGAGGACGACGGCTATGTCATCGCCTTCGTCACCGACGAGAACACCGGCAAGTCAGAGGTTCAGGTGATCGACGCCCAGAATTTCGAGGCGGGCCCCGTCGCGCGGGTCATGTTGCCCGCCCGCGTTCCCGCCGGTTTCCACGGGACCTGGGCGCGCGGCGATCAGATAGCAGCCTGAGTCCAGAGAGCATCCATGACCGCCTATATCCACGACGCCGTCCGCTCCGCCCGCGGCAAGGCCCGGCCCGACGGGGGTCTGGCCAGCCTGAAACCGCATGAGCTGGTCGGTGGCCTGATCGACGCGCTGGAGGCCCGAGGTCACCCTGCTCGCAACGCCGAGGCCCTGATCCTGGGCTGTGTCGGTCAGGTCGGGGCGCAAGGGGCCAATGTCGCCCTGGTCACCAAACTGCATGCGGGCCTGCCTGACGACAGTCCGGCCTACAGCCTCAACAACTACTGCGTCTCGGGCCTGACGGCGATCGGTCAGGCGGCCGGTCTGATAGAGACGGGTCAGGCTGACAGCGTCCTGGCGGGCGGGGTCGAGATGATGTCGCGTGTCGGCTTCATGGCAGACAAGGCGGATTACTATGAGGATTCCAGCTTCCCGACCCGCACCCGCTACGTCCCTGTGGTCGTGGCAGCCGACCGGTTGGCCGAGGACATCGGCGTCAGCCGCGAGGAGATGGACGCGGCGGCCCTGAGTTCCCATCAGCGCACCGCCGCAGCCGAAGGCACGCCTCTCATCGCATCACGGATCGTCGTGAACGGCCTGGACCGCGAAGAAGCCGCGCGTGCCACGACCACGGCCGAAAGCCTGGCGGCCATGCCTGCAGCTTTTGCGCCTCTGGGTGAGCAGTACGTCGAGGCCCTGGGCGGTCGAACCCTCGACCACCGTCACACCGTCGCCCACGCTCCGCCCATGTGCGACGGGGCGGGCCTGGCACTGGTCACCGGCAAAGCCAAAGGCGCACGCGCACGAATAGTCTCCTGGGCCGAATCTGGCGGCGATCCCGTCGCCTCCTTGACCGCTGGCTTCACCGCCATGGACAAGGCGCTGGAGCGGGCGAAGCTGACCCTGGCAGACATGGACCGGATCGAGTTCATGGAGGCCTTTGCCGTCACCATCGTCAAATTCATGCGCGAGCGTGAGGTCGATGCAGACAAGGTCAATGTTAGCGGTGGGCATCTGGCCAAGGGCCATCCCATGGGGGCGACCGGGGCCATCCTGGTGTCCTCCCTGCTGGATGCGCTGGATGCCTGCGACGGTCGCTATGGCCTGGTCGTGGCAGCAGGGGCCCAAGGCGTTGGCTCGGCCATGGTGGTGGAGCGTATGTCCTGACCATGGACGGCTCCAGCCCCCTCGCCAATCGCCGTACCGCCCTCATCGCCAGACACGCCCCCTTGATCGACGCCGCCATTGCCGCTGTCGAGACGCGCCAGGCCTGGTCGCCGTTCAAGGATTCGCCGTCCACGAAGATCCACGGCCCGGACAAGCCGGTGGCGGGCAAGGCAGCCTTCGAAGCCCAGCTGAACCGGCCCTTTGACCTCGATCAGCCAGGCATCAGGGGCCGTGCGGGTGAAGAAGTGTCGCCCTACACCCAGACCCCTCTGGGCATCACCTACCCGGTCAGCGATCCTCAAGCTCTGATCGACGCCGCCCACGCCGCCTGGCCGGCCTGGCGCACTGCAGATCCCGAACTGCGTGTCGCCCTGTGCGCCGAGATGGCTCAGCGGCTTTATGAGACCAATTTCGAAATGGCCCATGCCGTCATGCATGTGGCCGGTCAGAGCTATACCCAGGCCTTCAGCGGTTCGGGTCCAAACGCACTCGACCGCGGCATCGAGGCCCTGGCCTTTGCCGCCAAGGCCATGCGCGCCGTCACGCCGCACGCCACCTGGCACCGCGACTTCGCTGGCGAAGCGGTGACCTTGGACAAGACCTATGTCCTGGTTCCGCGGGGTATCGGCCTAGTCATCTGCTGCGCCAGTTTTCCGACCTGGAATGCCTATCCGGCCATGTTCGCCAGCCTGGCGACCGGCAACCCCGTGATCGTCAAACCGCATCCTATCGCCGTCCTGCCCATGGCCATCGTGGTGCGCGAGTGTCGCCGCGTGCTGGCCGATCACGGCTTCGACCCGAACCTGGTCACCCTGGCCGTCGATACCCTGGCCGAGCCGGTTGCCCAGATCCTGGTCGATCACCCCGCCATCCAGATCGTCGACTTCACCGGCAGCCCCCGATACGGCGGCCATCTGGAGCGGACGGTGACGGGCAAGCTGCTTTTCACCGAGACGGCGGGCGTCAACTCGGTCGTGATCGAGTCGGTGACCGACCTGAACGCCGTCGCCCGCGCCATCGCCCGATCTTCCAGCCTGTTCTCGGCCCAGATGTGCACAAGCCCGCAGGTGCTCTACATCGCCCCTGCCCTGGCCGATGCCTTTGGTCGGGCCCTGGTCGAACAGATCGATGCCATCGCCGCCGACCCGGCCCAAGCCGCCAGTATCATGGGGGCCATTCAGGGCGACGTCAGCCTGAAGGCCGTCGCCGATGTCCGTGCCGCCATCGAGACACGCAATGACGTCCGCGTGCTACGTGAGGCCGCACCCTATGCCCACCCGCAGTTTCCGAACGCCCGCACCCTGACACCCCTCGTCGTAGCAGTTGCGGGCTCGGCCCCCGACCTCTACGCCGAGGAGCATTTCGGTCCGGTCCTGTTCGTCGTGACGATGGAAGGCGAAACGGCGGTGCACGAAGCGACGGAACTGGCCCGCACTCACGGGGCCATCTCGACCTATCTCTATTCGACCGACGAAGGTTTCATCGACCGGGCGACGCCGCTCTACGAAGCAGCCGGGGCCAATCTGTCGATCAACCTGACCGGGGCGATGTGGATCAACTTTGCCGCCGCCTATAGCGACTACCACGTCACGGGGCTGAACCCGGCGGGTAATGCCTGCCTGGCCGACGCGGCCTTCGTCGCCTCGCGCTTCCGCATCGTCCAGCGACGACGGCCTGCGGCCGCATGAGCCGACCTGCGTTCATTGCCGGCATTTCCATGACCGCGCTGGGCAAGCGCCTGGACGACAGCGTCAAGACCCTGACCGCCGAGGCTGTGACGGCGGCCTTGAAGGATGCAGGTGCCACCACCGGCGATATCCAGGCGGCCTGGTTCTCCAACACGCGTCAGCCCATGCTGGAGGGACAGAACACGGTACGCGGCCAGATCGCCCTGCGCGCCATGGGCATTACCGGAATACCCATCGTCAATGTCGAGAACGCCTGCGCCTCCGGCTCGACCGCGCTGCTTCAGGCACTGCACTGGATCCGCGGCGGCGCGGGCGACATCGCCCTGGTGGTCGGTGCCGAAAAGATGGTCTTTCCCGACCGCCCCGATCGTGTCGCCGCCGCCTTTGCGGGCGGAACCGACATCCACGACCGCGAGGGTGTGCTGGCCTATATCCAGAGAATGGGTGGCGAGTCGCCGGGTGAAGGCCGCAGCCTGTTCATGGACCTGTATGCCGCTCAGGCCCGCGCCCACATGGACCGCTATGGCTCGACCCAGATCGACCTGGCGAGGATCGCTGCCAAGAACCATACGGTCGCTGCCCGCAACCCGAAATCTCAATATCGCACGCCGATGACGGTAGAACAGGTCCTGGCCGACAAGCTCATCGTCTATCCTTTCACGCGCGCCATGTGCGCTCCCGTCAGTGACGGCGCTGCGGCCACGATCGTGTGTTCCGAAGCGGGTCTGGCGCGACTGTCGGCCCAGTCACGCGCCGTGCGCATCCGCGCCTGCGCCCTGGTCAGCGCCACTGATCGCGCGCCAGACGATTTCGCCAATCACATCGGCCGTCGCGCCGCCCTGGCCGCCTATGAGGAGGCAGGTCTGGGCCCCGAGGCCGTCGACGTCGCCGAGCTGCACGACGCCACCAGCTATGCCGAGCTGCAACAGATCGAAAACCTGGGCCTGGCCGAGCCGGGCAGTGTCGGCACACGCCTTGCCGCTGGCGACTTCGCGCTCGGGGGTCGCTCGCCTGTAAATGTTTCCGGCGGTCTGGTCGCCAAGGGGCACCCGGTCGGCGCCACCGGCATCGGCCAACTGTACGAACTCGTCACCCAGCTCCGTGGCGAGGCCGGGTCGCGTCAGGTCGCAAGCGCCCGTATCGCCATCGCTGAAAATGGGGGCGGCTTCCTGGGCGTCGAGGAGGCGGCCACTGTCGTGATCATTCTGGAGCGCTCGGCATGAACCCGGTTCATGCGCTCTATGACAATCTGCCCGCCAAGGCCGAACGCCCGGCCATCCATGACGGCGACTTCTACCTCACACACGCCGACCTGATCGCCCATGTGGAAGCAGCGGCCGGCGACCTGATCCACCGCGGCATCGCGCCGGGTCACCGTGTGGGTCTGTGCGCCAAAAACAGCTGGCGACACGTCGTCGGCTATCTGGCCATCCTGCGTGCCAATGCCGTCTGGGTGCCGCTCAACCCTCGCAATGGTGCGGGCCTGAATACCGATCTGCAGGCGCGCGCCGGACTGGCCCTGACGCTGCACGACACGGCCTCCGTCATGGCGGCGGGCCGGACGACGACCGCCCTGAATATCGACGACTGGATCGAAGTATCCTTACCGTCAGACACCCCCGTCCTGCCCCCGATCCTCGACGACCGGGACATCACTTTCGCCATCAAGTTCACCGGCGGTTCGACCGGCACGCCCAAGGGCGTCGTCCAGAGCCAGGCCAGCGCCGCCGCCGCCATGGCCTCATTGAACACCTTCTATGGTTTCACGCCTGACGATGTGAACCTGGCCGTCGCCCCCCTGACGCATGGAGCGTCCCACTACATCCTGCCGGTCCTGGCAGCGGGCGGGGCTCACGTGCTGCTGGCCGAGCCATCGCGCGAGGCCATCCTCAACGAACTGAAAGCCCGCGTCAGCATCGTCTTCATGCCGCCCACCCTGATCTATCTGCTGATGGCCGAGGCGGCATTCCGACCGCAAGACCTGCCCCGACTGCGTCACCTGACCTATTCTGCCGCCCCCATGCCGCCCGCCCGCATCACAGAGTCCATCGCCCGTTTCGGCCCCGTAGTGGGTACGCTGTATGGTCAGACCGAGGCCCCCATGACCATCGCGGCCCTGACGCCGGAGCAAATGCAGGATCCGGCACTGCATACCTCTGTCGGCCGGGCCTTCCCGGGCACACCGATGGGCGTCCTGTGCGAAGATGGTCAGGTTTGCACCGCCAATGCCGAGGGCGAAGTTGTCGTCTCGGGCGACCTGGCCGCCACCACCTATCTCGACGGCCCCATCCAGACAGCCCAGGCCCGCCACGGCGACTGGCTGAAGACCGGCGACATCGGACGGCTGGACGCAGAAGGCCATCTATTCTTGCTGGGCCGCTCGAAAGAGATGATCATTTCCGGCGGCTACAACATCTATCCGGCAGAGGTGGAAACCGCCCTGGCGGCCCATCCCAATGTGCGCGAGGCCTGCGCCTTCGGCGTCGAGGACGCGACGTGGGGCGAGCGGCTGGAGGCGGCCGTGGCGCTGCACGATCCATCCGGCGACCTGAGGGAACTCACCGCCTTCGTGCGGGACCGCATCGGCCCGGTCCGCACCCCCAAGACCCTGCATCGCCTGGACGCCCTGCCCCGCAATCCGGTGGGCAAGGTCGTACGCGCGGACGTGATACAACTGGTCCATCCGGCGACAAGACCGGCAGACCTCAGGACGGAAACACTGGAGACAACCCCATGATCGTGGTCCCTCAGAAACGCATTCAAGACTTCAAGGCCAGGGGCTGGTGGGGCGAGACCACCCTGGACGACCTGTTCCTGAAGCACGTCCGAGAGCGACCTGACGACGAAGCCTGCGTCGATCCCGTCAATGCCGCCGCCATCGTCGGCGGCGTCGGCGACCGGCTGACCTGGCGCGAGACGGGCATCGCCGTGGACCGGATGGCCGCTGTCCTGCACGCCCATGGCATCGGCAAGGACGATGTGGTGGTGATCCAGCTGCCCAACATCATCGAGCTGGGGATCGCCTATCTGGCCCTGATCCGCCTGGGCGCGATCATCAGCCCGGCCCCGGTGCAGTATCGCGAACACGAGCTGGGCTACATCATCGAAAAGACGGGGGCCGTCGCGGCCATCACCGCCGACCGCATTGGCAAGCATCAGCACGGCGACATGCTGATGGCGGTCAAGACCGGGGCCCCGACCCTGCGCCACGTCTTCGCGCTTGGAGAGACCTGTCCGGCCGGGGCCATCGATCTGGAACCCCTGCTGGACGCGGTTGATGGCAAACAGCATCGCGCGGCCCAGAAGGCGTCCAAGACTGCCCGCATCACCGCCGACGACATCGTCACTATCTGCTGGACCTCGGGCACCGAGGCCCAGCCCAAGGGCGTCCCGCGCAGCCACAATGAGTGGATCATCATGGGCGAAGGCGTGGTCGATGCCGCCGACCTGACGCCGGGCATGCGGCTGTTGAACCCGTTTCCCATGGTCAACATGGCCGGCATCTCGACCAGCTTCGTCAGCTGGTTGTTGTTGGGCGCGACCCTGGTCCAGCACCAGCCGTTCGACCTGCCCGTCTTCCTGCAGCAGATCCGCCACGAGAAGATCGACTACACCGTCGCCCCGCCCGCCATCCTGAACCTGCTGCTTCAGAACGAGGCCTTGCTGGAGGGCATCGACTTCGGGCGATTGAAATCCATCGGCTCCGGCTCCGCCCCCCTGTCGGAATGGATGGTTCGGACATTCCACGAGAAGTACGGCGTCCAGATCGTCAACTATTTCGGCTCCAACGAGGGGGCCTCCTTCCCCAGCGCCTGGCAGGACGTCCCCTCCCCCTCCGACCGCGCCGTATTCTTCCCTCGACTGGGTGAAGGCCGAAAGTGGAAGGCGAAACTGCACGACCGCATCTTCACCCGCCTGGTCGATCCCGAGACGGAGCAGGAGATCACTGAGGGCGGCAAACCCGGCGAGCTGCGCGTCAAGGGTGCGACCGTGTTCTCGGGCTACTGGCGGGCACCCGACATCAACGCCCGCGCCTTCGATGCCGAAGGCTGGTTTCGCACCGGCGACCTGTTCGAACTGGCCGGAGACGAGCTGCAGTTCATCCGCTTCGTCGGGCGGCTGAAGGATGTGATCATCCGCGGCGGCATGAACATCTCGTCCGAGGAAATCGAGGGCCACCTGGCCGGTCATCCGGCCGTAGCCGAGGCGGCCGTCGTCGGTGCACCAGATCCCAATCTGGGTGAGCGCCTGGCCGCCTTCGTCGTCTTCAAGCCGGAACAGACGGCGAGCCTGGAAGAGATCAACCGCTTCCTGACCCAGGACAAGCAGATCGCCGTCTACAAGCAGATCGAGCGACTGGAGACCATTGCCGCCCTGCCCCGCAATCCCGTCGGCAAGGTGCTGAAGCGAGAGCTGCGGGACCAGTTCGGCAGCGGCGTGTCTGCGTGAACCAGGGGATCGATCAGGCCGAGGTCACCTTCCATCTCGACCCGTCAGAGGACGGGCTGACGCTTGCGCGGCGCTGGATGGCGCTGGGGTATGCGGGCGGCTTTCCCGAGCGACTGCGCTCGCGCCCGGTAGCACTGGAGCGGGGGTATATCCGGCTGGAATGCACTCTCGATCCCGGCCACGCCAACTTCGTAGGCCTGGTCCACGGCGGGGTGACCGCGTCTCTGGTCGACATGGCCGGCGGCGGGGCGGCCATGACCCTGCTAAAACCGGGCGAGACTTTGCTGTCCACCGACCTGACCCTGCGCTTCATCAGCGCCGCCCCGATCAGCGGCAATGCCCTGATCGCGGAAGGCCGGTCCGTGCATCAGGACGCGCGCAAGGTCGTCGTCGATGTCACCGTCACCACACCTGAGGGCCTGCTGATCGCTCACGGCACGGTCGGCGTCTCAATCCGCCGGCCGCGCGCCTGATCTAGTCCGCGACCACCACCAGTGGACCGGGCGGATCGGCGTACAGCGCTTCCAGATCAGCGGGTCGATTGTCCAGCACCGCCCGGCGGTTGACCGTGCCCTTGTCCGACAGCTCATGCGCATTTGGATTGGGCGGCGTCAGCAGCAGGCCAAGCCTGGCAATCCGGCTGCTGCTGCCTTTCTGGCCCGCATTGTGGCTGATCAGACGACTCTTCAAAGCCTGGGGCAGCGCCCCGGACTGCAAGGCTTCGGCCACTGTCACGCCCAGCTCCCGTGCCACCCCATCCGGCGATGGCCAGGCCAGCAGGCCCAGATAAGGTCGGTTGTCGTCGCATACCGCCACCTCGGCGATCAGCGGCGACAGCGCCTTCAGCGCCGCACCCCGCACGGCCCCACCCGACACCCAGACACCCGAATCCAGTTTGAACTCCTCGGCTGCCCGACCGGCGAAGGCCACACCTCGTGTCGGGTCTGCAGGATCGACGAAAGTGACCAGATCGCCGGTGCGGTAGAAGCCCTCCTCATCAAAGACCTGTGCATTGCGCACCGGGTCGTCCAGATACCCGACCGTGACGCTGGGCCCCGCTATGCGCAGTTCGTAGCGATGATCGTGCGGCACAAGCTTGATGACCGTCCCCGGCAAAGGCAGCCCCAGGCTGACCCGGTCGGTATACTCATACTCCGCCATGATGCCCGAGGTCGTCTCGGTCGCGCCGTAAGCCGAGGGCATCAGGATGCGGTGTCCCGTCTCCGCCACCGCCATGGCCTGAATGCGATCCATCACCGGCTGGGCCAGGGCGGCACCGCCGAACAGCATGATCCTCAGCTCCGAAAAGAACATCCGGCGCAGGTCCGCATCCGCCTCCAGCGCATCGGCCAGCAGGGCATAGCCCAGCGGCACATTGACGTAATAGCGGACCGGCTGCTCCTTCAGATTGCGGATCGACAGATCGAACAGTCCCGGCATCGGCTTGCCGTCATCGATGTAGAACTCGCCGCCCGACAGCAGCGTCGCCCGCAAGACCGCCGCCCCCGCCACATGGTGCCACGGCATCCAGTTCAGCACCTTGTCCGTCCAGTTCAGCCGCGTCAGCTGTCCTCCCGATGCCGTATTGGCCGCCAGGTTCGACAGGCTGGCCGCGACCGCCTTGGGCAGGCCAGTGGAACCGGACGTCAGCATGTACTGGACGATCTTCTCCGGCTTCAGCGCCTCGATACTGGCCCCGACGGCGTCGGTCGGCTCGGTCTCCAGCACACTTTGCAGGGTCACCGCCTCGCGGCTCAGCACTTCTGGCGTGCCGGTAATCACGATGGCGTCGCCCAGATCCAGCCCGTCGATCGCCGCCGCCACGGCCCGCGCATCCTCGATGAAGACCACCGCCGGTTGGACCAGAGACAGCACATGTCGCAACCGCCCCAGATCACCACCCACCAGCGCCAGCAAGGGACTGACCGGCGCGCTGATGGCGGGCGACGCCAACGTCCCGAACAGAAACGCCGCCATGGCCGGGGAGTTGGAACCCATCATCAGCACCGGCCCTGTTACGCCCCGGTCGATCATCCACTGGGTGACGCCGTCACACTGACGCTTCAGATCGCCATAGGAAACCGTCCGCCAGTCGCCCGTGCCGCCTTCGCGCCGATGCAGGGCCGGGGCTTGCGGCTGACGCGCCGCCACCTCTGCAAAGGCCCGCGGCATGTTGAAATCATGATCCTTCAGCGGAGTACGCGAGGCGATGCGATAGACGCCATCCTGAACCTGCACATCCAGATCGACAGGCAGCAGTTCCGCCTCACGCCAGGGGGCCGTCGATCCGTCCATGAACTCTCTCCCGTGACACTCTGCGATGTCTGGCGACAGCTTCACGGCATCGGCCCCTCACGTCAATTGCGTTGACGGACCAAATCGCACCGATGGCTCACAGCGGCCCGCGAAAGATGAACCACGCCCCGGCGATGATCAGGGCAAACCCCACCGCATGGTTCATCGTCAGCTTCTCGCCCAAGAAGCTGACCGAAAAGACGGCAAACACGATCAGGGTAATCACCTCCTGCATCGTCTTCAGCTCTGCCGTCGAATAGACCGCATGACCGATCCGATTGGCCGGCACCGCCAGACAGTATTCGAAGAAGGCGATGCCCCAGGCGACGATCACCACGAGCCACAGCGGCTTGGACCCGAACTTCAGATGGCCATACCAAGCAAACGTCATGAAGACGTTCGACGCGACCAGCATCAGAATGGGGACGATGTGGGCAAATGATATCGGCATGACAGGCTCGGCTTGCGTCCGGACGTTTGCGCCATCATAAGGGCCGCCGCACCAAGGCAAAGGCCGGCTTAGCTCAGTTGGTAGAGCGCCAGTTTTGTAAACTGGATGTCGCGGGTTCGATTCCTGCAGCCGGCACCACCACCTTCGATCCCCAAAAAGTTAATCAATAATCGAACGGTCATTGCCCGGTCGAGATGTCGCAGCCGGAAACGCCCAGCGCGACATTGGCCAGACGTCAGGCTATCGTTATTGAGTTTCATTTCCATCTTTTAATCAGAGCGGAGACAATCGCCATGACTTTTCGACTGAGGGCTTTGGGCTCGATCGCTGTAGCGGCCGTAGTCGCCGCTTGCGGTCAGGGCGACGCCGGTCAGGCGGACCAGACTGATGCAGGTGTGGTGAATCTGTACACGGCCCGGCACTACGACAGCGACAAGGCCTTGTATGACCGCTTCACCGAACAGACCGGCATCCGCGTCAACATCATTGAGGGCAATGCAGATCAGCTGATCGCGCGAATGGGCAGCGAAGGCTCCGCCAGCCCTGCCGACGTTTTCATCACCGCCGATGCAGGGGCTCTCTGGCGCGCCCAGAACGCCAATCTGCTTCAGACCACGACATCGGACGTGCTGACAGCCGCCATCCCCTCGAACCTGCGCGATCCGGAGGGACGCTGGTACGGATTGAACCGCCGAGCGCGGATCGTCGCGTATGATTCCACCAAGGTTCAGCCCGCAGAAATCGACACCTATGAGGAAATCGCTTCGCCGCGCTTCCGCGGCAAGTTGTGCGTGCGCTCGTCCGATAGTGTCTACAACCTGTCGCTGGTCGGAGCCCTGATCGAGGCCTGGGGTCCGGAAAAGACCGCTGAATGGACGCGCGGCGTGGTCGCCAATATGGCTCGCCCGCCCGAGGGTGGCGACCGTGATCAGATCCGTGCCGTCAATGCCGGGGTTTGCGAAATCGCCCTGACCAACAGCTACTACTATATCCGCATGGCCAATGGCGAAGATGCCGCCGACCGCGCGGTGACGCAGAAGGTCAAACTGTCATTCCCGTCGCTGGACGGTCAGGGTGCGCACATCAATGTGTCGGGCGGAGGCGTCGCCGCCAATGCGCCGAACCGAGAGAATGCCGTGCGGCTGCTGGAATTCCTTGCGTCGCCCGAGGCGCAGACGGCGGTGTCGGCCGGCAATAACGAGTTCCCGGGCAACCCGGCCGTACCGGTTCCGGCACCCACCAATGCCTATGCGGACTTCACGGCTCATCCGATGTCGGTTGCCGTCTATGGGCGGCGTCAGGCCGAGGCGCAAAGCCTGATGAGCGCGGCAGGCTGGCGATAGGCCCCCTTCCATCCTCTGAAATGTCGGCCCGCCGCAGGCTTCGTCGCGGCGGGCCTTCGCTGTTGAGGCTATTGGCCTGGCTGGCCGCTGCGGTTGCCATTGCACCATTGATTGGCGTGGTAGCAGCCGCTCTGGGTGAAGGCAGTGCCGACATCGCGGCTATCGACCTGATCCGTTACGCCATGACGTCGGTGGCCTTGGCTGTCATGGTCGCTGTCGCCACAGCTATTCTGGGATCGGTCTCGGCCTGGCTGGTGGTGATGCATCGGTTTCCGGGACGGTCAGTCTTTGCATGGGCCCTGGCCTTGCCCCTGGCTGTGCCGGCCTTTGCCCTGGCCTACGGCTACGCAGACCTGTTCGATGTGGCCGGCGATCTGCGGACCTGGATGCGCGCCGTGCCCGGCATCGACTGGGCCCCCCAGATACGCAGCCTTCCAGGCGCAGCCTTCGTGCTGTCGATGGCCTTCTACCCTTACGTCTATCTGACCGTCCGCGCCGCACTGGTGAATCAGTCCAGCCAAGCGATCGAGGCGGCGCGCAACCTGGGCTGCACCCCCGTCCAGGCCCTGTTGAGGGTCGGTCTACCCTTGCTGCGTCCTGCCCTGGCGGCCGGGGTCGCTCTGGCCGTCATGGAGACATTGGCCGATTTCGGCGCGGTTCAGTTCCTCAGTGTCCAGACCCTGACCACTGGCGTGGTGCGATCCTGGTTCGTCTATGGCTCATTGGAATCGGCCGCCCGCCTGGCCTTGCCTCTACTGGCCGCAGCCGCCGTTCTGCTGTGGATCGAGCGGCTAAGTCGCAAGGGCCGCACCGACGATAACGCTCGCGCCCGCTGGCGTCCGGTCGAACCCACGCACTTAAGTACAGGGCGCGGCCTGTTGGCCTTCGCCTTCTGTCTGGGACTGTTGACGCTGGGCCTGCTGCTTCCTGTCGGCTGGCTGGCCTTCAACGCTATCGATATCGACCCTGACTGGAGCCGGTTGGCTCAAGCCGCGGCCCACAGCTTGGGTCTGGGCCTGAGCGGAGCCATTGCGACCGTCATTCTGGCGACTTGCCTAGCCCTCAGCGCACAGCGGATGCCCGTCACCGCCAGGATCAGCAGCCTGGGCTATGCGACCCCCGGTGCCGTCATGGCCATTGGTCTGCTGGCCCCCGCCTCGATCATCTGGCAAGGCGTTCCCGGTGCGGTGTCTGGACTGGGCATCGGACTGATGCTGCTGATCTATGCTTATGCCGCGCGGCTGATGGCGGCAGCACTGGAGCCGATAGAGGCCGGCCTGACCCGCGTCACCCCATCCATGGTCGCCGCCGCCCGCACCCTGGGGCGCGGCGAGGCAGGTGCAGCGCTCTCCGTGCGCCTGCCCATCGCGTCCGGAGCCTTGCTGACCGCAACCCTGGTCGTCTTCATCGACGTGATGAAAGAGCTGCCCGCCACCCTGATCCTGCGACCGTTCAACGTCGATACTCTGGCCGTCATCGCCGACAACTATGCGCGCGACGAGCGTTTGCCGAATGCGGGCTGGCCCAGTCTGATGATCGTTGCCCTGACCCTGCCTGCCGTGATCTGGCTGACCCGCAAGATCACTGCCTCTCGCCCTGGAGACCTGCATGGCCACTGACGACGCCATCGTTTCGGTGACCGGTGTCAGCCGCGCCTATGGCCGCAAGTTGGCGGTTGATCAGGCCGATCTGAACCTGTCGCGCGGGCGGATTCTTGGCCTGCTGGGGGCTTCGGGTTCGGGCAAGAGCACCCTTCTAAGAACCATCGCTGGTCTGGAGCCTGTGGATGCCGGTACGATCACCATCGACGGTCAGATCGTCTCCGTGCCCGGTCGCGCCGTCCCGCCGGAAGCACGGCGCGTTGGCATGGTGTTCCAGGACTTCGCCCTGTTTCCGCACCTGAGCGTGGCAGAGAATGTAAAATTCGGACTGAAAGGCCGCGCGGACCAGGCGATCGTCGTTGCCACTCTGCTTGAGCGCATGCGGCTGACTGAAAAGGCCGGGGTCTATCCCCACACGCTTTCCGGTGGAGAACAGCAGCGCGTCGCCCTGGCCCGAGCACTGGCACGCGATCCTGCGGTCGTGCTGCTGGACGAGCCGTTCTCGAGCCTGGACGGTTCACTGCGGGCCGAAGTCCGAGAGGATCTGGTTCAGACCCTTCGCGCTAGCAGGGCGTCTGCCATAATTGTCACCCACGATGCCGAGGATGCCATGATCATGGCTGACGATCTGGCCCTGATGGACGCGGGGCTTGTCATTCAGACAGGCACACCAGAACTCCTCTACACCCGCCCGGAAACCGTCGCTGCAGCTCGCCTGCTGGGCCCGCTAAATCTGCTTCCAGCCCAGGTTCGCGGAGGGGTGGCGGCCTCGATGCTGGGTCACACAGCGACTCATCTGCCGGACGGGGCGGCCTGGATGGCCGTACGCCCCACAGACCTGAGCCTCACTGAGCAGGGGCCAGGGTTACCCGGTCAGGTGCGCGCGGTCGGCTATGCGGGGGCCTATCGCACGGTCCGGGTGGACTGTGGCCCGCATTCCGTCTCGATACACAAGGCTGGCAATGCTCCGGTGCCGGGTCAGAATGTGACCATTGAGGTTCGGCCAGATCGGCTGATGGTCTTGCCGGTTGACTAGTCCGGCGGGGTCTTACCTGTCCTAGCCTCCGCCCAGAGCGACGGCCACGCGATAGGTCACGAGGGCCGCCAGATAGGCCAGGCCGAACATGTAGACGATCATGATCGCCATCCATTTCCAGGAGTTGGTCTCGCGCTTGACCACGGCCAGCGTCGGGGCGCACTGCGGCGCGAAGACGTACCAGGCCAGGAACGCAAGGCCCGTGGCAAGGGACCACTGCGCGGCCAGAAGGCCGGCCAGGCCACTACCAACGGCTTCGGCATCGGCTACTGCATAAACGGTGCCCAGCGCCGCCACCGCCACCTCACGCGCCGCCATGCCGGGCACCAGGGCGATGACCATCTGCCAGTTGAAGCCAATAGGGGCGAAGATGGGCTCCAGCGCTTGGCCGATCATACCGGCAAAACTGTATTCGATCGCCTGACCTGTCGCGCCTTCGGGCGGATAGGGGAAGGTCGAGGCCACCCAGACCAGCACCATCAAGGGCAGGATGATCTTGCCCGCCCGCGTCAGGAAGATCCTGGCCCGAAGCCACAGGTTGATCAGCACCGACTTGGTGCCCGGCAGCTTGTAGGCCGGCAGTTCCATCATGAACGGCTCGACCTGCCCGCGCCACAGGATGCGGCGGATGACGAAGGAGACGGTCAGGGCGCTGACGATGCCCGCCGCATACAGGCCGAACATCACCAGGCCCTGCAGATTGGCAAAACCCCAGACAGTCTCGTTCGGAATGAAGGCCGCGATGATCAGGGTGTAGACCGGGATGCGCGCCGAACAGGTCATCAGGGGAGCCACCATGATGGTGGTCAGGCGGTCGCGCTTGCTGTCGATCACCCTCGTCGCCATCACGCCCGGAATGGCGCAGGCGAAGCTGGACAAAAGGGGGATGAAGGCGCGGCCATGCAGACCCGCCCCGCCCATGATCCGGTCCATCAGGAAGGCCGCGCGGGCCATGTAGCCGAAGTCTTCCAGCAGGATGATGAAGGCGAACAGGATCACGATCTGGGGCAGGAAGATGATCACGCTGCCGACGCCGGCGATCAGGCCGTCGACGATCAGGCTCTGCAACAGGCCGTCCGGAACCACGGTCGCAACCAGTCCACCCAGGCCGATGAAGCCGGCATCGATCAGATCCATCAGAGGCGTGGCCCAGCTGAACACCGCCTGGAACATGACGAACAGCAGGGCCAACAGGATGACCAGTCCGCCGACGGGATGCAGAAGCACGCCGTCGATCTTGCCTGTCAGGGTGTCGGGGCGTTCGGGCGGACGCACACAAGCCCGCATGATGCGTTCGGCATTGCGGTGGGCAGCGCGCAGTTCGGCGGCGTCGGGGGCGTGCCATTCGCCCTCGGTCGCGGTGGCTACGTCGGAGGATGTCGCCAGCGTCTCGACCTGAGCGATCAGGTTGTCGATGCCACGCCGCCGCGTCGCCACCGTGGTCACGACCGGCACGCCCAGCTCGCGCGACAGGCCTTCCAGGTCGATGCGCAAGCCCTGACGCTGAGCGATGTCGTACATGTTGACGGCCAGGACCATCGGCCGCCCCACCGCCTTCAGCTCCAGGATCAGGCGCAGGACAAGCCGCAGATTGGTCGCATCGGCCACGGCCACGATCACATCCGGTGCCGCCTCGCCGACCAGCCGGCCCAGGATGGCATCACGGGTGACTTCTTCATCGGGGCTGCGGGCACGCAGGGAATAGGTGCCGGGCAGGTCGAGAACAGACAGGGTCCGACCGCTGGTTGCGCGGATCAGACCTTCCTTGCGCTCGACGGTGACGCCCGCATAGTTGGCCACCTTCTGGTGCGCCCCGGTCAGGGCGTTGAACAGGGCGGTCTTGCCACTGTTGGGATTGCCGACCAGCGCGATCCGCGCCGTACGCAGGGCCATGTCCATCAGGCGGCGACCGAAGTCTGGAGCTGGATTGTGATGCTGGCGGCCTCGTGCCGACGAAGTGCTACGCGCATGTCGTCCACCTTCATGGCGATCGGATCAGCTCCGAACAGTCCCTCGTGCAGAAGTTCGATGGCGGCCCCCTCGACGAAGCCCAGCTCCAGCAGACGACGCTCCAGCTCCAGCGCATGATCCTGATGGTGGCAGTGATCGCCGACCTTGACGATGACGCCGCGGTCACCGGGGCGGGCCTGGCTCAGCTTGGTGGGTTCGGGCATGGGCACTCTAAAGAGATCGATGCGGGAGGTGCACGGTCAGTTGACAGTGATTATCAGGTGCGAAGGGTCCGCGTCCACCCCGACGCGGCGTCATGGCCCGCTTGCCCGCACGTGTAGTTGCGTTATCACCGGCCCGTCGCCCTGGAGCCTGGAGCCCTGCATGACCCGCGTCCTCACTGTCCTGACGATCACCGGACTGGCCGCCACGACCCTGGCCCTGAGCGCGTGCAGCCAGGAGGCCTCGAAGGAGCCGGTCCGTCCGACCCGCCCTGCCCTGACCGCCGAGCAGAAGACGGCTTTGCTGGCCAGCCTGCCCGCGCCCTACAACACTGCCGATCTGGCCAATGGCCAGCGCGTGTTCGCTCGCTGCCGCTCGTGCCACACGATCACTCAGGGCGGACCGAACATGACCGGCCCGAACCTGTATGGCGTCTTTGGGCGAGCGGCGGGTGCGGCAGAGGGCTACAACTACTCGGCCGCGGTCAGACAGGCGGGCTTCGTCTGGGACGCGGATCACCTGAACAACTGGCTGGAGAACCCGCGCACCTTCCTGAAGGGCACGAAGATGAGTTTTGCGGGCATCCCTGACGCCACCGACCGCCGCGACGTCATCGCATTCCTGAAGGTAGAGACGGGCTATGCGGCTCCGGCACCCGCTCCGACTGACGCGGCCCCCTGAAGCTCGCCAAAGCCGCTGTCATGACAATGGGTTGGGGTGCCAAACGTGACAGAAGGTGCCATTTTCAGAATCCGTGATCTCCCCCCGCCCACCATGAATCTGGGAAGATCATGGTAGCCCGGTCGGAACGCATGGTGGACAAAAAGCCCCCGGCAGTCGCTACTCCTTTGAAATCCTGCACTTTTTGTAGCGTCCATATGCGCAGGATCTCGAGTATGCCGTTGCGATCACTCCGCCGGAGCCGGCGGCGCGCCCCTGACCTCTTCCGCTTCCCACGCCTCGATCCTGCGGGCGGTGTATTCCGGCGACTTGGTAAAGCGCGCCAGAACGCCATAGATCACCGGCACCACGAACAGGGTCAGTACGGTGGCGAACATGGCCCCCGAGAAGATCACCACACCGATGGTCTGACGGCTGCCCGCGCCCGCCCCCTGCCACAGCGCCAGCGGCAGGGCCCCGAAGGCTGTGGCGATGGAGGTCATGATGATAGGTCGCAGACGCAGGGTGGACGATTCGATAATCGCCTCCTGGATCGACCGGCCCTGGTCGCGCAGCTGGTTGGCGAACTCCACGATCAGGATGCCGTTCTTGGCCGCCACCCCGATCAGGATGATCAGCCCGATCTGGGAATAGATGTTCAGGCTGGAGCCCGCCATCACCAGGCCGAACAGACCGCCCGCCGCCGCCAGAGGCACGGTCAACATGATCACCGCCGGCGTGATCCAGCTTTCGAACTGGGCCGCCAGCACCAGGAAGACCAGCAGCAGGGCCAGGCCGAAGGCCGCAGCCACAGCCCCGCCCGCTTCCTGCTGATCCCGCGCTGCGCCACCCCACTGAGTAGCCACGACGCCTTGCGGCTGTTCGCGCGAGACCCGCTCCAGAAACTCCGTTGCATCGGCGATGGTCGTGCCAGGGTTCAGGTCGGCCGATAGGCTGATGGACCGCTGGCGATCGAGACGACGTCGGTCAGGCGTGTCGCCGCTCGTCTGGGTCGTGACCACCGCCGAAAGGGGTACAAGCTGTCCGCTGCCGGTCGCAACATACAGCGACTCGAGATCTTCGACCGTTCGGCGGCTATCGCGTTCGGTCTGCAGGATGACGTCATATTCCTGACCGCCGCGCAGATAGGTGGTGGCACGGCGCGAGCCGAACATGGTTTCCAGTGTCCGCCCGATCGTCTGGGCCGAGACGCCGAGCGCCGCCGCCTTCTCTGGATCGACGTCGACCAGCAGGCGGGGCGAGTTCGGTTCATAGTTCAGGCGCGGACGCGAAAAGCCGGGGTTTTCCAGCGACGCGGCCAGCACGGGCTGAAGCCAGTTGTAGATGTCCTGATACTCGGAGCCGGTCACGACCATCTCGACCGAGTTGGAGTTGCCGCCACCGCGCTGAAAGGCTCCCGGCACGCTGGCATTGACCTGGGCATCGGTCTGGGTGCGCAGACGCCCGTTCAGTTCCTGGGCGATCTCGTCGGCCGAGCGATCCCGCTCCGACCAGTCGGCCAGGTTCAGGTTGGCATTGCCCGAGTTGAAGCTGCCACCGCCAAAGCCCGGCGCGGAAATCAGATAGCTGTCGGCTTCGCCATTGGCACGGTATTCAGCCAGGATGGGTTCCAGACCCAGCATGATGCGACGCGTGTAGTCGAAGCCCGCGCCTTCAGGGCCTTGAACCCGGATCTGCACACGTCCCCTGTCTTCAGGTGGCACGAGCTCGTTCGGCAGGGTCAGGAACATGGCGGCAGCCCCGCCGCCGACCAGAAGGATGACACCCGCCACTCCGACCACGGCAATCCGTTTGCCCAGCAAGGCTTGCAGCGAGTTGCCATAGGAGGATTTCAGCTTGTCCATGCCCCAGTCGACCTTGCGCGCAAGCCAGCCGCCGGTCGTGGCGGGGCGCAATATCTTGGACGCCATCATGGGTGACAGAGTCAGCGCCAGGAAGGCCGAAAACGCCACGGCTGCGGCAATCGCCGCCGCCAGCTCCACGAACAGACGACCGACATATCCGGGCAGGAACATCAGGGGCGCAAACACGGCCAGCAGGACGATGGTGGTGGCGATGACCGCAAAGAAGACCTGCCGTGCCCCCCGCTCAGCTGCCACCAGTGGCGGCTCGCCATGGTCCAGACGACGCTGGATGTTCTCGGTCACCACGATGGCATCATCGACGACCAGGCCGATCGCCAGAACCAGCGCCAGCAGGGTCAGCAGGTTCAGCGAAAAGCCCAGCGGTGCCAGAACGATGAAGGTGGCCAGCAAACAGATCGGCGCCACGACCGAAGGGATCAGCGCCGCCCGGAGCGAGCCCAGGAAGACGAAGTTGACAAGGGCCACCAGGGCCATGGAGATGCCGATGGTGATCCAGACCTCGTCGATAGCGTGCGAGGTGAAGACGGAGTTGTCGGAGCCGACGACCAGTTCGGTGCCCTCGGGCAGGCTGGCCCGGACGCTATCCAGAAGTTCGGTCACGCCGTCGGAGATGGCCAGGTCGTTCGACTGGGCTTGACGGGTGATGGCCAGGCCAATTTGATCGAGACCATTGCCGCGGAACAGTCGGCGGTCTTCCTCGGGTGCTTCCTCGACGCGGGCGATGTCCCCCAGGCGCGTGACATAGGCCCCGGTGCCCTGAATGGCGGTGCTGGCACCGCTGGGCAAGGCCGTGGCGGTCGAGCCGGCGGCAGCGGCCCCGGTCGCAGCGGTTGGCGTTGCCGATCCCCGCGTGCCGATCGGCAACTGACGGAAGTCGTCCGCCAGAGCATAGGTGCGCGCCACGCGAACTGTGTAGTTCTTCTCGCCCGACTCCAGCGAACCGGCGGGCAGTTCGACGTTCTGGGTCGTCAGGGACGTCTCGACGTCCGTGACGGTCAGGCCGCGTGCAGCCAGAGCAGCGGCATCCAGCCAAATGCGCATTGAATAGCGCTGCTCGCCATAGATCTGTACCTGGGCGACACCCGGAACGGTCGCCAGCTGATCGATCAGATAGCGGTCGGCATAGTCCGTCAGCTCCAGTCGGTTCATGGCCGTGGAGCGCAGGAACAGGATCATGATCGGCTGACTGTCGGAGTCGGCCTTGGCCACCTCGGGCGGATCGGCTTGATCGGGCAGATTGCCGACGACGCGGCTGACGCGGTCGCGCACGTCGTTCGCAGCGTCGTCGATGTTGCGGTCCAAGGCGAATTCGATGGAGACGCTGGAACGGCCGTCGCGGCTGGTGGAGTTGATACGTTCGACGCCTTGCAGGCCAGCGATCTGCTGCTCGATCGGCTCGGTGATCCGGCTTTCGATCACCTCGGCCGAGGCCCCGGCATAGCTGGTGCTGACCGAGACGATGGGCGGGTCGACGTCCGGCAGTTCCCGCACCGGCAGGAAGAAGAAAGCCGCTGCGCCGATGACGCACAACACGATCGCCGCCACCGCCGCAAAGACGGGGCGACGGACGGCCATGTCGGACAACATCATTGGGCAGCTCCCTGAGGTGCGGAAGTTGCGCCTTGGCGTGCTCCGCCGCCTTGTCCACCGGCTCCCGCGACAGTCACAGGGGCATTGGGCTGGATGCGGTTCAGGCCCGAGCCGACGATGCGGTCGCCCGCGTTCAGGCCGGACAGGATTTCGACGAAGCCGCCCTCAACCGCGCCTGCCTCGATCTCGACCCGCTGGGCGGTCGAGCCATTCTCTCCGCGCGCGATACGATAAACGAAGGCTCCCTCGCCCTCATATTGCACCGAGGCCTCAGGGGCGGCGATGGAACTGCGCAGACCCTGCTGAACCGCGACCCGCACGGCCATGCCGGGGCGAATGCGTCCGCCGGGGTTGGGGATTTCGGCGCGAGCCGTCACCGACCGCGTCTGCTCGTTCACTCGGGTATCGATCAGGGCGATGCGCCCGGTGAAGGTCTCGTCCCCGAAGGCATCGATGTTGGCCGTGATCGAAGCGCCGGGCCGCAGGGTCGACAGATACCGCTCGGGGATGGGGAAATCGACGCGCACGACATCGATGTCGTCCAGCGTGGCGATGATACCGCCCGGATTGACCAGGGTGCCCGCTGTCACGGTGCTGAGGCCCAGCACACCGGCAAAGGGCGCTCGGATGGTTCGATCGCCCTGACGCGCCTGGGCGGCGGTCAGCGACGCCTGGGCCGTGGCCAGTTCGGTCTCATACTGTTCGACCATCATCTGCGAGGCAAAGCCGCGGTCGCTGAGTGTCTTGTAGCGATTGTACATCGACCGCGCCTGATCGACACGCGCGCGGGCCTCGCCGACACCGGCGTCTTCTTCCCGGGCCTGCAACTGAACCAGAGGCGTGCCTGCCGCGACGCGCTGACCGTCCGTGAACAGCACGCGGGTGATCAGTTCGCTGGTCGAAGAGGTGATGTTGACAGAGCGGCGACCGCGCGCCACGCCCAATACCCTGATCTGATCGCTGAATTCCCGCTCGGCGACCACGGCCTGCGAGACAGCCTGTCCACGCCCACCGCCTGGACCACCAGGACCTCCGCGCCCGCCCGATTGTTCATCGCCGGCAAACGCCATGCGCAGGACGACGGCCAGAACCATCAGGACAAGCAGCGCACCGGCGGCAATGAGGAAGAAATGGCGTTTGATCACGCGATAGGCTCTCCGGCGGTCATTGGGCATGCCGACTTAGCGGCTTTCGCCATCGACGCAACTTAAGTGGATGTAACGCAGACTGTTCCGGTTTCCGTCGCGGCAAATGTGCGTAATTTCGCCGCGCTCAGAACCGTCGCCAGAGCGCGACGACAGGACCGGATGCAGAAGGCGTCTCACGGCCCAAAACAGTTTGTCGCCAACCGGCCTGAACGCTCCAGTTGCCCAGGTCGCGCACCACCGACGTTTCGACCGACAGCCACTGAGCGCCATCGTTGTCCGTTTGGCCACCAAAGGCTTGCGCCAGAACCATCCAGTTCTGGCCATAGCGCGATCCCGCCGTGGCGTCGACGCGGGTCTCGTCCGGCAGTCCCTGCCGCACGCGCCGGGCGACCTGCACGTCTATGAAGGAACTTCGCGGGCTGAACCGCTTCCCATTGCCGGCGAAGGATCGTCCCACCGAGGCCCGCACTTCCCAGTCCTGATCGCCGACGCCGGGGGCAGCATAGCCCGCATTTCGCCCCTCCCCGCCATCGGCATAGCCGCCGTACAGGCTGACCGAGGTGCGCTCGTCGTGCCAGACGCGCCAGGTCAGGCCGACTTCCAGAGGCCCGCGACCTTCATAGTCAACAAAAGCATCCTCGCCCGACTGCCAGTCGCCTTTGAATTGAAATGTCAGATCGTCGGTCAGGCCATATTCAATGAAGGCGCTCAGCGCCGTGTCGCGCCGGTTCCCAGGGAGTTCGACCCGGTTGCCGTCGGGGTCGAACGCCTGATCGGCGCGCATTTCTTCGAACTTCAGAATGATCTGCCCGTCACCCTTGAGTTGCGTCCACGGGCCCGCCAGGCAGGGTTCAGCGACCGCGAGCGCCGCGATCCCGATCCAGAGCCCCCCGGCCGATTTCAAGCGTCGTAGCCCGGCGACTTTCGATCCAGCAGACGCAGGGCACCGGGCCAGGCCAAGGATGAGATGAAGCCGATCCCCTTGCCCTGTTCCTTGGTCTCCTCCTGTGCTGCATCAGGAGCCATCAGCACATGCTCGCGCCCGCCCGACAGCGCCGCCACCTGCTGGGCGCAGGCCCGCTCCAGAAAAAACATCCCGACCCAGGCCGCCGCCGCCGTCTGGCCGACCGCCAGCGTGCCGTGATTGCGAAGCAGCATCAGCGGCTTGTCGCCCAGATCGGCCACCAGCCGCTCGCGCTCGTCATGGTTCAGGGCCAGGCCTTCATAGCCGTGATAGGCGACCTGATGCTGCAACAGGCAGGCGTTCTGGCCGATCGGAAGCAGCCCTTCCGCCTGCGCGGCCACGCCCACACCCGCCACCGTATGCAGGTGAATGACGAACTTCGCATCGTCGCGCGCACCATGGATCGCCGAGTGGATCGTGAAACCGGCCGGATTGATGAAGCTGGTCGTGTCCTGAACGATGTTGCCGTCCAGATCGACCTTGACCAGCGACGAGGCCGTGATCTCCTCGAAATACCAGCCATAGGGGTTGATCAGGAAGTGATGCTCCGGCCCCGGCACCCGCGCCGAAATATGGGTGAAGATCATGTCGTCCCAGCCGTGCAGGGCGACCAGACGATACAGCGCGGCCAGCTCGACGCGGGTCTGCCACTCTTCCGCAGAGACACGAGATTTCAACGATTGGACAACGGTTCCGTCGGCCATAGCGACACTCCCTATCGACATCTGAGTCAAGGTCGCCTCGCAAGCGGTCGCCGTCAAGATTCAGTTTCCGTTAACCCTGTCTTAGCTTGGCCGGAGTAATCATTGATAAGCCGAATCGTCCGGCGTGCCGGAGACGTCCGTGACCGTACTCCCCATGATGCGTGCCGCGCCTCCGCCGCCCCTGCCCGATCTGCTGGTGCTGGCCCGCAACCCCAGCGTCGACGCACGACAGCGCTTGCTGATGGGCGTGCTGACCTTGTGCGAGACACAAGGGGCCAGCGAGGAGTCGGCCAAGGCTTTCGGCGACATCTTCCTCACCGTCGCCGACCAGATCGAACGGGATATCCGCAAGGTTCTGGCCACACGTCTGGCTCAGGCCGACTGGGCACCTCGGGCCGTCGTCGAACTGCTGATGATGGACGAGATCGACATCGCTCGTCCCCTGCTGGCCACAAGTCCTGTTCTGCAAGACGAAGACATGATGCGGGTCTTGCTGGAAGCGACACTGGAGCATCAGATCGAAGTGGCCCTGCGACCCAGGCTCAGCGGGCGCGTATCCGACGCCATCATCGACCGTGGCGAGCCTGCCACCCTGACGGCCCTGGCCTCCAATCGGACCGCTCAGATCAGCGGCGAGGGCGTGCGTCGCCTGGTTGAGCATTCACGCCGCATCGCCGCCCTGCGCCTGCCGCTGACACGCCACCCCGGCCTGACGGGGCCGCTGGCCGAGCAGATGTACCAGTGGGTCGGCACGGCCCTGCGCCAATCCATCGCCGCGCGATTCGAGATCGACGAGGAACGCCTGGCAGGTCTGGTCGAACAAGCCGCCACTGACGCCATGACTTCTGCCGTCAACGATGCCACCACGGACAGTCCGGAGCGTGACGAGAACGAGCGCCGTCTGATCGACAAGCTGCACACGGCAGGACAGCTGAAGGCTGGCTATCTGGTGCGGGCCATCCGCGAGAAGCGTCTCGGACTGTTTTTGCATGGACTGTCAGCGCTCAGTGGCCTGCCCGCCGACGACATCCGCAAGGCCCTGGCCGCCAACAGTGCCGAAGCGTTGTATTATGCCTGCTCCGCCGTGGGCATGGACCGCGCGGTCTTCCCCGCCATCCTGGCCGAAATCCGGCACCTCAACGACGGCATGCCAGCAGGCGACGGGGGATCAGTCTGGCATCGGGGTCAGCTGTCCACGACCTCGGCCATCCGGTCGTTCCGCGCCCTCATCCCCGCCTGATCGGTATGAGCGTTTGACACGCGGCCCCCGCTCCGCTTGCGTAGGGCCGTGAGCCAGCCCGAACTTCAGATCGCCTTCACGGCGTCCGACCGCCCGGAGGCCCAGGCCGCCTGCGACCGGCTGATCGGCCTGTATGGCGGTGTCGATCCTGCCGTGGCCGACGTCATCGTGGCTCTGGGTGGCGACGGCTTCATGCTGGAGACGCTACACACCAATCTGGAGCGTCGCACGCCCGTCTTCGGCATGAACCGCGGCTCGGTCGGCTTTCTGATGAACGACTATGAGGAATCGGGCCTGCGCGAACGGCTGGCCATGGCCGGCCGCGCCGTCATCCATCCGCTGCAGATGGATGCCTGGACCGAGGCCGGTCAGGTTCACAGCGGACTGGCCATCAACGAGGTGTCCCTGCTGCGCCAGACCCGTCAGAGCGCCAAGCTGCGGATCAGTGTGGACGGTCGCGTCCGGCTGGACGAACTGGCCTGCGACGGCTGTCTCGTTGCTACCGCCGCAGGGTCGACGGCCTACAACCTGTCGGCCCACGGTCCGATCATTCCGCTGGATGCACCCATCCTGGCGCTGACTCCGATCAGCGCTTTTCGCCCCCGGCGCTGGCGCGGGGCGCTGCTGCCGCACACCGCCAAGGTCCGCTTCGAGGTGCTGGAGCCCGACAAGCGGCCGGTCAGCGCCACGGCCGACAGTTTCGAGGTTCGGCGGGTGGCGGCGGTCGAGGTGCGCGAGCGGCGCGACATCGCTCTGACCATGCTGTTCGACGCGGGTCGGTCGTTTGAAGAGCGGGTTCTGGCCGAGCAATTCACGGCCTGAACAGGCCATGCACCGGTTCTTAAACCTGTCCGGCCACAGTGAAGCATCCTCCCAGGAGTTTCGACGTGTCCAACCCGGCCCAGATGTTCACCCCTCCCAACACCCTGCGCATGAAGGTCGGCGGCGGATTCGGCGGCATCGACGCCGGAGCCATCGCCAAGGCAGAGGAAGCGCTTAAGGCCATGTCGGCCCAGTTCGGCCAGTGGCTACAGGACGAGATCACCAAGCTGGACGCTGCCCAAAGCGCCATCCGCACACAAGGCCTGACGACCGAGACAGCCGAGGGGCTTTATTTCCGCGCCCACGATCTGAAGGGTCTGGGCTCGACCTATCAATATCCAATCGTGACCCGCATGGCCGGCTCGCTTTGCAAGCTGCTGGACGATCCGGCCAGGCGAACCGAGGCCCCGATCGTCCTGCTGGACGCCCACATCGACGCCATCAAGGCCGTGGTCCGCGACGAAATCCAGACCGACGAGCATCCTGTCGGACGCGAACTGGCAGAAACGCTGGAAACGCGGGTCGCCGAGCTTCAGGGCTAGCTAGCCTTTCCGTCCGCTCAGCCCGGCGAATGCTGGGACCCAGATGCAGAATGTCTGCTGCTTCGGCAGAAGACACGAGACCAATGCCTGTCGACGGTGTCCGTGATCTGGATCCCGGCATTCGCCGGGATGAGCGGTTCAGAAGGTTGGCGCTACGCCGCCGCCACGTCGTTGGCTTGCTGCGGCGCGGCCGTCTGATCCAGTCGCTCCAGCAGATAGGCCATGTCCTCGCGCGGTGCATGCGGGCGCTGGGTCAGATAGCGCTCCAGCATTTGCTGGCGGAACAGGTCGCCGGAGGTATCGATGCCTTCGGCCTGCAAGGTGCGCCAGGTGTCGACGCCTGCCCGAAAAGCCTGGAACAGACGCGGCGGCAGCCCGGCCCGGTCATAGATGGCCTTGAGCCCCAGCGGCCCCGCATCGTGGATCATCAACGCCGCACGTGAATGCGGCGCACCGGCCAGCTCGGCAATCCCATGCTCGAACAGGGCCATCTGACCCCGCGCCAGGGCTCGCAGTAGCAGTGATGCCGTCAGGACCCGTCGCGCATTCAGCCCGGCGACGAAGCCACCCAGGTCGGTCTGGCCCATCGCCTGATCGACCAGATCGATCGTCGCCCGCTCGCGCGCGAAGTTCGCCAGACGGATGGCCGTCTCCGGGGCCACGGCATGACGGGCAATCAGATGCTCGCGCACCGCGTCCGACGCCAGATCGACCAGACGCTCGGTGACGCTCAGCGGCAGCACCTGACGATAGGCCAGGGCCGTCACGGTCTCCGACGATCCGCCGAATCGATCGACGCAGCGCCCCAGGGCCGCCTCGGCGATATCGGCATTGTCATTGGACGCCAGCGCCCGCACGGCCTGTTCGCTGCCGATCTCGGCCAGCACAGACGCCACGTCGCGCCCGACGCGAGGGCGAGAGGCCACGGCGACCTGACGTACCGCCGATCCGGCCGTCACGATCTCGATCAGGTCCTCGTCGGTAAAGGCAGGCGAAAAGTTGATGACCGGCAGCGCTACACTGTCCACATCCGCCGCCAGTCGCCGCGCCACGTCATGCGGGATCAGGTCCGACGCCTTGAGCGTCACCGCCATGGCACGGCGCACCAGTTCGGCGGCATCCTCGGCCAGCAGACGCAGGATCTTCTGGGCTGCCGCTCGCCCCTCGTCGTCCAGCTCGGCCTTGTCCATGTTGCGACACAGCTTGTGTGCCGCCGCCGCGCGCTCGTCCTCGTCCGTCGCCTTGATCAGGCGGCGGATGTCGATCTCGGTCAGGCGGGCGCGATAGACGGTCATGTGAGTGCGCTTTGCATGCAGGCGTTCGCGGCCAGCATCAAGCCACTATGGTTAAGGTCCGGTTTACCATCGATGATCAGGTGCGCTTGCCTTCGGGGCTGAAGGCCCCGCCGAAACCCGTGCTGGCTCCACCCTGCCCGTCCTGACCCAGCAGCAGGGCCAGCAGGCTTTGATCCTGTTTCAGCCGATCCAGCCGCGCCGCCAGCATCTGATCGCGCTCGGACAGGTCGGGAACTTTCTGCGTCTGAGCACCCGAACCCGCATCGGCGGCGGGCGCACCGGATCCGGCAGAGCGTTGCAGATTGGCATGCACCTCGGCCACCGTCGTCGGTCGACCACCGCGATAGAACAGCGACCGATTGGCGGCGGCGGCCTGCGGAAAGATCGAGGCTGCGCTAGCTCCCGGACGCGTGCTCATTGCCTCCATCAGCTGGGCCGCGCCTGCGGGCCCGAGGAAGTGGGCCGCGTACAGGTCGCCCGCCCCCGGCTCACGCCCCGTACGGCCGCGCAGATAGGCGGCGTTCTGCGCCGTCAGCTCGCCCGCCATGGTCGAGGCAGCCTGGGGGTCGAAACGCAGGTCCAGCACGACATTGCGGGCCGAACCCTGCACCTTCCAGCGGCCGTCGTTGCCGCGATAGATCAGATCGGCATACTGGCCATAGCCGTGCTTGGCCCCATGCTGCTTCACCGTGGCCAGCCAGGTCTGTTCGATGAACTGGAACAGGCCCGAAGCCGTCGAGGTCGGGGCCTTCGCCGCCGGGTTCATGGAGCTTTCACGCCGCGCCGTGCGCAGCAGGAAGTCCGCGTCCACGCCGGTCGCGCTGGAGGCACGGCGAATGGCCGCCTCGACACCGCTGGATGAGGGAATCGCTCCTACCGTCATGGGTATCAGGCTGGGGTTTCGTGGTTAATCAAACCCTAATGTGTCGCCCGCGCTCCACAGGCGAACAATGTTCGAGGCCCCACGATCTCCGCCGTAAACTTGCCGCAAGGTCAGCGCTGCATTCGCTCGTGGGTTGCTGTGGGGACGGCGATAGACAGGGAGTTACGGCCATGATGATTAGAACCGCAGGCGGCCCACACGGTGTCAGCCCCCTCGACTTCAATGAACGACGCAAGCCGGGTCTGTCCCGGACCAGCTGGATGGTGATCGGCGTCGTCGCTCTGGCCCACATCGGGGTCGGAGTGGCGCTCTATAACCAGCGGTTCGAACTGCAGCTGGCACCGACTGAGGAGACACCTCCGACGGTCATCACCTTGGAAAGCCTGCCCAAGCTGAAGCCGGTTGAGCCGCCAAAGCCTCAACCCAATCCGGCGGCCCCCAACCCCGTCGTCAACAAGACGCCGCTGCCGACGCAGCCGACGGAGACCATCACGGTAGCTGCCACCGACCCGAGGCCGACCACCGGGACCACCCTGACGTTCAACCAACCGGTCATGGACCCGGTCCCGGACCAGCCCCCCGCCCTCCAGCATCAGCCGGAGCCCCCGGCCGTCATCTCGCGTCCGAACTGGATCCGCCAGCCGACGGGCGAACAGCTCGCCCGCGCCTTCCCGGACCGGGCCCTGCAACGCGGCGTGGCAGGGTCGGCTTCCCTGAACTGCCTGGTCGAAGGCAGCGGGCGGGTGACCGACTGTCGGGTCACGGGTGAAACGCCCGGAGGCTATGGCTTCGGACGGGCCGCGCAGAGTGTGTCGCGCTACTTCCAGATCAGTCCGCAGACCGTGAACGGTGCCGCGCAGGGCTCACGCGTGGCGATAAACATGCGGTTCAACCTGCCGCAGGACTAATCGAAGCGGGCGGGGTCGAGGGCGGCGGCATCAGGCACAGGTGCTGCCCCCTCGATCCCATCGGCCACCACCCGCGCCACCAGCGGCCCCAGCAGCCAGCCGTTGCGGCGCGGAGCCAGGGCCAGATGTAGACCCTCCTCCTGCGTCGGGCCGGCCAGAGGCAGACCGTCCGATGTCGCGCCGCGTATGCCGACGCGTACGACCCCTTCGCGGTGGTCCAGCCCCAGAAGGCCGAGGCCCCGCGAAGCCTGATCGTTTGCAACATAAGGGTCGGGGGTCAGATTCCGATCACCGGCCTGCATGGTCGCGCCGATGACGACGCCGCCATCCGAGGGCGCGACATAAGCCCCCTGTGTGCGAATGACAGCTGACGTCGCCAGACCCGCGAAATAGCTCAGTTGGCCCTTGATGGGCTGGATCGCCGCGATGCGACCGGCGACCGCAGGCGGCAGCCCCTCGACAGCCGCCGCAGCCCCGGTTGCGACGACCACGGACGGCGTGAACCAGACCCGGCCATCCCCCGCCTCGGTCCGCCAACGCCGGCTGTCGCCGCTGACCCGCGCGACTGTCGCCCTCACCACCGACACGCCCGACACCCGCGCCAGAGCCGTCAGGCCCGGACCGACATCGACACGCCAGTCCTCGGAAGTGCGTACGCCGCCGTCGATGGCCTCCGCTTCAAAGCCCAGCGCGCGCATGCGATCCAGGGCCCCCTCGGCATCGTCGCCCCGCCACTCAGCTCCCTCGCGCCGCAGCTTCAGCCCGTGCATCTCGGCAAAGGCGGGCCACAGATCGCGCGCACGGCGAAGCAGCGCCGCACGCTCGGGCGTCGTCTCTTCCAGCAGGGATTCCATGGCTGGGGCAATCATGCCCGCCGCCACCGCGCTGGCATTGGGGCCGCCGGGATCGATCACCGTCACCGCATGCCCGCGCGCAGCCAGTTCCGCTGCCGAGCAGAGGCCCAGCACGCCGGCACCGATCACGATCACATCAGGGGAGGACGCCACCCGAACCAGATCGACCGGTCGCCGTCCTTTTGCAAGAGCGAAGCCTATTCCGCTGCGATGGCCGCCGCCCGGTTCTGCTCGATCCGCGCCGTCAGGGCCTCGTGCTGCTGCCACAGGGCCTGGGGCAGACGATCGCCGAACTGGGCGTAGAACTCAGGGATCAAAGCCGCTTCCTCGGCCCAGACCTCGGCATCGACATCCAGCAGGGTCGACAGATCGGCTTCGGTCAGGTCCAGACCCGACAGGTCCAGGCTGGCGCGCGTCGGCACCCGACCGACCGGCGTATCGACGGCTTCCGCCTCGCCATCCAGCCGCTCGGCGATCCACTTTAGGACGCGGGCATTGTCGCCGAACCCGGGCCAGACGAACCGACCCTCGTCGTCCTTGCGGAACCAGTTGACGAAATACAGGCGCGGCAGCTTGCCGGCTTCGGCCTTGCCGTCCATCGACAGCCAGTGCGCGAAATAGTCGCCCATGTTGTAGCCGCAGAACGGCAGCATGGCGAAGGGATCGCGGCGCAGGGTGCCGATGGCGTTCTCCGCCGCCGCCGTGCCTTCCGATGCCACGCTCGATCCCATGAAGACGCCATGCTCCCAGTCAAACGCCTCGGTCACCAGCGGCACGGCACTGGCCCGGCGGCCGCCGAACAGGATGGCGTCGATCGGCACGCCCTTGGGGTCTTCCCACTCCGGCGCAATGGTCGGGCACTGGCTGGCCGGCGCGGCGAAGCGGGCATTGGGATGGGCCGCAGGCTCGCCGGACGCCGGGTCGTGCGGCACGCCCTTCCAGTTGGTCAGCCCCTCGGGCACGGGCTTGGACAGCCCCTCCCACCAGACGTCGTTGTCATGCGTCAGCGCCGTATTGGTGAAGACGGTATTGGTCGCCATGGTCGCCAGGGCATTGCCGTTGGTGTTGCGGCTGGTCCCCGGCGCGACGCCGAAGAAGCCGGCTTCCGGGTTCACCGCATACAGACGCCCATCGTCGCCGAACCGCATCCAGGCGATGTCGTCGCCGATCGTCTCTGCGGTCCAGCCCGGAATGGTCGGCTGGAGCATGGCCAGATTGGTCTTGCCACAGGCGCTGGGGAAGGCGGCGGCGACATATTTGGCGCGGCCCTTCGGATCCGTCAGCTTCAGGATCAGCATATGCTCGGCCAGCCAGCCCTCGTCGCGGGCCATGATCGAGGCGATGCGCAGCGCATAGCATTTCTTGCCCAGCAGGGCGTTTCCGCCATAGCCAGACCCATAGGACCAGATTTCGCGCGTCTCGGGATAGTGGACGATCCACTTGTCCTCATTGCACGGCCAGGCGACGTCGGCCTGCCCCTCGGCCAGGGGCGCGCCCAAGGTGTGGACGGCGGGCACGAAGACGCCATCGGTGCCCAGCACGTCCAGCGCAGGCTGGCCCATGCGGGTCATGATGCCCATCGAGACGGCCACATAGCCGCTGTCGGTGATCTCGACGCCCAGGGCCGAGATGTGCGAGCCCAGCGGCCCCATGGAGAAGGGCACGACATACATCGTCCGCCCGGCCATGCAGCCGTCGAACAGCCCCTGCATCCGCGCCCGCATCTCGACCGGATCGGCCCAGTTGTTGGTCGGTCCGGCATCAGCCTGATCCGCCGAGCAGATGAAGGTGCGGCTCTCGACCCGGGCGACGTCCTTAGGATCGGAGGCGGCATAGTAGCAGCCGGGGCGCTTCGTCTGATCCAGTTCACGCAGCGTGCCCTTACCGATCAGGTCGGCGACGATCTCGGCCTTCTCGGCCTCCGACCCGTCGCACCAGTGGACCCGGTCCGGCTTGGTCAGGGCGGCGATCTGCTCGACCCAGGCGATCAGCCCGGCGTGCGCGGTCGGGGCCGGGTGCAGCCCGGGGATGGTGGATGAGGTCATACTAATCTCCTGAACGTCGTTGGCCCGGCGATCTGACGTCGTCGTGACCCCTCCCGATGCGCAAACGATCACGCATTGTTACGCGCGGAATGACACCTCAGGTGCCGCTCCGTCAACTGACGCAAAAATCATTCGCCGATGAGCGATGACAGGGCTCGCCTCGGCATCTTTCCAGTCGCGGATCGTGGCCGGGCAGGCTATCGAAACGGCCATGCAGACGATGGACACGATCACCACCCTGCCCGACGGGGCCGCAGCCTCGCCGGCCGTCGCGCGCAATACCGGGCCGATCCTGGAGGTGCTGCGGGCCCATCTGCCCGCGCGGGGTCGCGTGCTGGAAGTCGCCGCCGGGTCTGGCGAGCATGCCGTGGCCTTCGCTCGCGCCCTGCCCAGCCTGATTTGGACGCCCAGCGATCCCTCGCCTGAGGCCCGCACTAGCATCGCCGCCTGGGCCGGGGCCGCAGACCTGCCCAATCTGTCCGCCCCGCTGGCGCTCGATGTGCTGGACCCGACGACCTGGCCGACGGAAACCGTTCACGCCGTTGTTTGCATCAACATGATCCACATCAGCCCTTGGGACGCAACGCTCGGCTTGATGCGGCTGGCCGGTCAGAGCCTGATCCAGCCCGGCGGCCTGCTGGTCCTCTACGGCCCCTTTCGAGAGGCTACCGTGCCGCTGGCCCCGTCCAACGCCGCCTTTGACGACAGCCTGAAGGCCCGCAACCCGGACTGGGGCCTGCGCGATCTGGACGCGGTGGTCGAGGCGGCACGAACCGAGGGCCTGCGCCTGACGCTTCGCCGGGAGATGCCGGCCAACAATCTGATGCTGCTGTTCCGGCGGGTGCCATGAGCTTTTCCCGCACCTATGACGGCACCGAACCGGTCCGCATCAACAAATGGCTGGGCCAGACCGGCGTCTGCTCGCGGCGAGAGGCCGATGCCCTGATCGCCGACGGTCTGGTGTCCATCGACGGCGCGGTCGTCACTGATGCGGGCCGCAAGCTGGAGCCCGGCCAGACCCTGACCTTGAACGAGCGGGCCACGGCCACCTTGGCCGAGGGCATCACCATCGTGATGAACAAGCCGATCGGCTATGTCTCCGGACAGCCGGAGCCGGACAAGATCCCGGCCGTTCGGCTGCTGACAGCCGCCAATCTGATCGGGCCGGGCGAGCCCCCGCCCGAGGACATGTCCCTGCCCCCCATCGGCCGGCTGGACGAGGATTCGCGCGGCCTGCTGCTGCTGTCGTCGGACGGCGTAGTGGCCAAGGCGGTGATCGGGCCGCAGTCCGATCTGGACAAGGAATATCTGGTCCGCGTCCGCGGAGACGTGACCGAGAACAAGCTGAAGCTGCTGCGCTACGGCCTGCGCCTCGACGGCCGTCAGCTGAAGCCCGCCCGGGTCAGCCGCATGGACACCTTCCGCCTGAAAGTCATCCTGCGTGAGGGCCGCAACCGCCAGATCCGGCGCATGTGCGAGCTTCTGGACCTGGAGGTCACCGACCTGATCCGTATCCGCATCGGCCCCCTGCGACTGGACAATATGCCGGAGGGCCGCTGGCGCATGCTGACGCCCGAGGAGCGGTCGGCCCTGGTCGGATAGCGACGGCTGATCCTGGGGGAACCGCGAGGACCGCACAGACTTATCGCCTCCGCCTGCGGAGACGACCATGACCGACACCCTTCCCCCCGAAACCTTCCAGTGGCCTGCCATCCTGCTGGCCGGCGACGTGGACTACAATCTGTATCAGCGGTTCCGCACCCAACTGGTCGCCGCCCCGCGCGAGGGCCTTGTCGTGACTGAACTGTCGACCTTGGGCGGCGATCCTGAGGTGGCGCGGATGATGGGCGAGGACATCCGCTTCCACTCCGACACAGACACAGCCTGCCGCTACGTCTTTCTGGGCAAGGCCACCGTCTATTCTGCGGGTGCGACCTTCATGAGCTTCTTCGCGCGCGAGAACCGCTATCTGACCCGCGGCACGCGGCTGATGATCCATGAGCGCAAGATGGACAAAACCCTGCATGTCGTCGGGCCGCTGACCAACTGCGTCGCTTCGGTGAAGGCGCTTTTGCACGAGCTGGAGCACTCCATCCGCATTCAGAATGAGGGCTTCGACGCCCTCGCGATCGGCTCGTCCCTGACCGGCAACGACCTCAAGGCCCGCGCTCCGGAGAACTGGTATCTGGAAGCGCAGGAGGCCAGGGATCTGGGCCTGATCGAAGGCGTGATCTGACGCTCCCGGTGGCCCAGACCCCCTCCTCGTGCCTTCAGCCCACCTTGCCGGCGGCAGAGGCGACCGCAGCGATATCCTCCAGCGGCTGGATCGTCTGACCGCTGACCATGATGGCCGGTGCCTCCGCCAGATCTTCGCGGATCTGGTCCAGCGCCCGCAGGGTCGCCGACACGCCCTCGCCGAAGGCGAAGATAGGCGTGCCCTTGGCATTGGCGCGCAGGATGGCGTCATTCAGGGCATTGGCGCCTTCGGGATCAGCCGATCCGGCCGGAACGACGAGCGCCTTCAGCGCCCCGCTGTCGATGTCGGCCACCTCCGCCGTCGCCAGCACGCTGGTGCCGCCGACATTCATCCCGGCCTCGCCCACGGACATCGGTGCCAGCGACAGGCCGTTGGCTCTCAGGACGGCCTCGGCGTCCGGCATGGGGCCGAATGTCATGGCGCGACGCATGGCCAAGCCGACACGCGCGCGGATCGGTGCAGGCCGATAGCCATAGCGCGAACCGGGGTTGGAGCGGGGGGTAAACGGGGCTTTGCGTTGAGCGAACATGGCGTCTCCTGGGTTGGTCCTCGGGTTCTGACATCAACGGCCAAATAGACGACGACCACCCGTCGAGGATGCGGGCGGCGGTATGGCTGGATGTCTGGGAACGATCGAGATGGGAACTATGTCCAATGATTTCAAGGCTTGGCCCGCTGACGCACCCGCCAACGTGACAAATGCTTCCTTCTGAACCCGCCTTGCGTAAGGTGATCGCGGGAGGGCCGCGCATGAACGCCATGAAGATCCTGCAGTCGGTGGAGGACCTGCTCTACGAGGTCATGTCCTGGCTGTTGTTCTATCCGCGCACACTGGCGATGACCCTGCGCCATCCGATCCGGACGATGCGCTATTCGGATGGTGAGCAGCGCGACAAGCCCGAGAAACAGTATCTGGAGACCCTCAGCCCGCCACTGTTCCTGGTGCTGAGTATCCTCCTGGCGCACGGGCTGGAGCTTTGGCTCGGCGTGCCGGTGACCAACGAGCCCAATCCGGTCAGCCGCTTCATCACCGCCAATGAGCAGAACCTGCTGGCCTTTCGCGCCCTGATGTTCAGCCTGCATCCCCTCGTCTTCGCCTGGGCCTTCTTGAAACTGTCGGGGCACAAGGTCGATCGCGACAGCCTGCGCACCCCCTTCTTCGCCCAGTGCTATCTGGCGGGCGCGACCTCCATCCTCGTCAGCCTGGGGGGCCTGGGCCTTCAGGACCCGGAGATCTGGACGACGCTGGCGGCGATCGCTCTCGTTGCGGCTGTCACCGTCTGGTACGTCGCCATCCAGCGGCTCTGGCTGATGGCCATCCCCGGCATGGTCCAGCGGAAGGCCTGGGCGTGGGCCTTCGGCCTGTATTTGATCACCACCGGCCTGGTGGTCGCGGCCAACGCCCTGATCGAATAGCCGGGTCTATTCGTCGCGATAGGTTTCGCCGCCCTTCATCACGAACACCACCCGCTCCAGTTCGGTGACATCGCTCAGGGGATCGCCGCCGACTGCGATCAGGTCTGCCGGCATGCCCGCAGCAATACGCCCTGCGTGATCACTGATTTTCAAGTGTTCTGCCGCGCCCACCGTCGCCGACTGCACGGCCTCCAGAGGCGTCAGCCCTGCCCGGACCAGCAGAGCGAACTCCTGGGCGTTGTCCCCGTGCGCCGAGACGCCGCTGTCCGTGCCGAACGCGATCCGCACTCCGCCGTCATGAGCCCGCGTGACCATGTCCAGCATCTTTGGCCCGGCCTCCAGTGCCTTGGCCGTCTGGGCGGGGGTGAAGAAGTTGTCCGGCCCCGAGGCGATGCGCGCCACATAGTCACCGGCCAGCAGTGTCGGGACCAGCCACACCCCCTCGCGCCGCATCAGCCGGATCGACTCGGCGTCCAGATAGGTGCCGTGCTCGATGGAATCACCACCTGCGCGCAGGAAACTGTTGATGCCGTCCGCGCCGTGGGCATGGGCAGTGACCTGACGCCCCATCCGGTGCCCCGCCGCGACGATGGCGGCCAGTTCCTCGTCCGAGAATTGCTGACCCAGCCCCGCCGCCGTATTGGACAGGACCCCGCCGGTCGCCGTGATCTTGATGATGTCGGCCCCGGACCGGACCTGGGTCCGCACCGCTCGCTGACAATCCTCGACACCCGAGCACACGCTCTCCGGCGACAGGATGTGCATGACATCCTCGCGATAGCCGTTGATGTCGCCATGCCCCCCGTGGATCGACACGGAAGAGCCCGAGGCGATCACCCGCGGCCCCGGCACATCCCCGCGCCGGATCGCGTCGCGCAGGGCAAACACGGCCTCGTTCGATCCGCCCAGATCAGCAACTGTCGTGAATCCCGCCATCAGGGTGCGTCGGGCATAGCGCGCGCCGACGAAGGCCTGTTCGGCATTGGATTGGGTCACCTCTTCCAGCCGCCCGTTGGGGTTCTGCTGGCCGGTCAGATGCACATGGCTGTCGATCAGGCCGGGAAGCACGAATGAGTCGCGCAGATCAATGATCCGACCTTCGCCGACGAACCCGTCGCGAACTTCGACGACTTGGTTCCCTCTGATCACGATAGTTTTATCGCGCTGCACAACGCCGTTCGATGGATCGGCCAAGAGGCGACCAGCTTGAACAAACGTCGTTGCCTCTTCCCCTGAGACGGGAGCGGTCGCGGGGCTTTGCGCCGCAACGCTTGTGCCGACCGCCAGAGCGACCGCCGCTATTACCGACGCCAGAACACGCATGAAACCCCTCCCAAGGACAGCGGCTACCATAGCCTGCGCTCGCTAATCGCCAAGGCCGAGGTTGAAACCGGCGTCACACTTTGAAACAAACCCTCCCTTCGATGAAACCGCACGAAGGGCGTCGTATGCGGCTTGCGAGACGAGGATTCATTCTGGGCGGTGCCGCCCTGCTGTCGGGATGCGCAACAGCGGGCGCTGTGCAGCAGCCCCAACTGGCGACCACACCCGGGATCGTTCCGCCACAGCCGGCGGCCCAGCCCATCGTCGTCGCGGCCAGTCAGGTCGCTCCGCCCCTCGACCCCCGCAGCATCGTCCGCAAGGACCTGATGGACCGCGCCATGGCGGCGCTGGACATCCACCATCACAAGGTGCCGCTACGCGACCGGATGTATCTGGTCGATTTCCAGAAGTTCTCAGGCGAAGAGCGGATGTACGAGGTCGACTTGGTCGCTGGACACGTCACGCCCCTGCGCACCAGCCACGGGCGCGGCTCAGACCCGACGCACACCGGCTTTGCCCGCCGCTTCTCCAACGAGCCCGACAGCCACATGTCCTCGCTCGGGGCCTATGCCACCGCCGGGGCCAGCTACGGCTCCCAGCAGGGGCCGAACGTGCTGCTGGACGGGCTGGAGTATTCCAACAACCTGGCCCGCGACCGCGCCATCATCATCCACGGCGCCGACTATGCCGATCCGCGCTTCCTGGCGCGCGAGGGCAAGCTGGGCCGCTCCTACGGCTGCTTCTCCGTCGCCCACGCCGACCTGCCGGCCCTGCGTGAGCGCATGGGCACCGGCCGCCTGCTGTTCGCCTACACCTGAGGTTGACAAGGCAGCCTAGTCCCGCTCCACCGCCCGCCAGCCAATATCGGTGCGGTGAAAACCACCGGGCCAGTCGATCTTGCGCACCGCCGCATAGGCCCGTTCGCGCGCCTCGACGATGTCGCGCCCCCTCGCACAGACGTTCAGCACGCGCCCGCCGGCCGCTGCCAGTTGGCCGTCGTCCCGGCGCTTGGTGCCCGCGTGAAACACCTGCACATGCGGGCCGAAATCCTGTTCTGCGCCCCGGATGATCGATCCTTCCAGCGGGCTGTCAGGATAGCCCTTGGCCGCCAGAACCACACAGATCACCGTGTCGGTAGAGAACGTCGGCAGACGCGCCTGGGTCAGGTCACCCTTGGCGCAGGCCAGTAGCAGGGGCACGATGTCCCCGTCCATCCGCATCATCAGGACCTGGCATTCCGGGTCGCCAAAGCGGGCGTTGAACTCCACCACCTTGGGCCCCTGTTCGGTCGCCATCAGCCCGGCGTACAGCACACCGCGATAAGGTGCCCCCTCCGCCGCCATGGCCGCGATCACCGGCTGCACGATCAGCCGCTCGGCCGCCTCGACCAGGTCTGGTGTGAATACGGGGGCCGGTGAATAGCTGCCCATGCCTCCGGTGTTGGGGCCCAGGTCGCCGTCATAGGCGCGTTTGTGATCCTGTGCCCCGCCCAGTAAAAGCGCGCTCTGGCCGTCGCAGACCGCGAACAGCGAGCCCTCCTCGCCGTCCATGAACTCCTCGATGACGACGCGGGCCCCGGCGGTGCCGAAGCGGCCACCCAGCATCCGCTCGATCTCGGCTTCGGCATCACGCTTGTCGGGACTGATCGCCACGCCCTTGCCTGCCGCCAAGCCGTCAGCCTTGATCACATAAGGGGGCTTGAAAACCGACAGCGCCTGCCGCGCCTCGTGCAAGCGCTCATAGACGCCATAGCCAGCCGTGGGGATTTCGTGCCGCTCCATGAACGCCTTGGAAAAGGCCTTGGAGGTTTCCAGTTGCGCGGCGCGAGCCGTGGGGCCGAAGCACGGGATGCCCGCCGCCGCCAGCTTGTCGGCCAGCCCGGCCTCCAAGGCAGTTTCCGGCCCCACGACCACCAGACCGGCTCGCATCTCGCGTGCGAGGAGCGTGAGAGCATCGGCGTCCGTAACTTTCAGATCAACCCGCTCGCCCAGCCCGTCCATGCCAGGATTTCCCGGCGCGATGACCAGCCTACGCACCAGTGGCGACTGGGCGATCTTCCAGGCCAGGGCGTGCTCGCGCCCTCCCGATCCGACGAGCAGAATATTCATCCCCGCGACATGACCGCACCTGCGAACACGGTCAAGTCGCAGGCGCGGTTAGCAAGGTCTTATCGTTTGTTCAGCGGGCGGGCGGCGTCCAGCGAGGCATTGCCGCCAGTTGCGCCGCCGTCAGGTCGGTCATCAGGTCGCGGTCGTCGGACCCATTGGTCGGAACCGGCGCGGCCCGCACGTCACCGACCGGCACCACGACCTTCACATCGCCCGGCCCTTCCAGCTCGACGACCAGCTGCGTCAGCTGACCCCCCGCATCCAGAACCAGGGTCTCGACATCGCCCAGATCGGTCCCGTCCGCCGCGTGCAGGTCGGCATCCTCCAGCTGATCGCGGGTCATGTCAAAAGCCACTGCCGCACGCGCTGTAGCAGCATCGGCGGTCTGCTCGCTTACCTGGGCTGGCGCAGCGCCCGGCGCAGGAGGCTGGACCACATCGTCGGTGCTGTCCGAGCATGCGGCGAGGCTGATAGCTCCCAAGGCGGCGACGGCGGCGAATGTAAAACGGCTCATGGTGTCTCCTTGTGTCAAAGCATGGCGGACAGGGCATAGACCCCGACGCCGATCAGCAGGATCACGCCCACCACCAGCCACAGGCTGACGGCGGGCGCGGCACTTCTGCGACCCAGCTCCCGCTCGCTGGGGTTCTGGTCGACGGGATCGGTATCTTGGGGGTCAGCGGGCATGGTGACGCTAACGACCTGTGCCGAAAGCCGTTCCCGCTTCTGCTAGGTGATGAAAACGTTTATACGTCGTTCTAACGAGGAGACCGTCATGGCCAAGGAATCCGTCTTTACCCTCAAGCTCGAGCCCGAGCTGCGTGACGCCTTCATGGCCGAGGCCGAGGCTAGCCACCGCCCTGCCTCTCAGGTCGTGCGTGAGTTGATGAGGGAGTTCGTCCAGAAGCAGCAGGAAAGCCGGTCATATGAAGCGTTTGTGGCTTCCAAGGTCGCGGAGGGACTTGCATCGGTACGCAGGGGCGAGGGTGTTTCTAATGATGTTGTCGAGGCTGAGTTCACCGAGCGACGTCGCCGCGCTCGCGGCGAATGAGATTAATCTGGACACCGCCAGCGCTCGCTGACCGCGAGGATATCTGGCTTCATATTGCGCAAGATAATCCGGATGCCGCCGCCCGCATGGATGATCGGTTCAGCGCTGCCGCTGACAGGCTTTGCGCGTTTCCAAATGCTGGCAAGCTGAGCGCGACGCCGGGCACTCGAGAAGTCGTTCCTCACCGAAACTACCGCCTCATTTACACAATGGACGCAGACACGATCTGGATCGTCGCCCTGATCCATGTAGCGCGACAGTGGCCGCCTGTGCGAATGGACGACGCATGACCGACGACTACGTCTTTGGCGGACCGCCTGAGGCCGCCGCCCCGCCGCATGACAACAACCCGCCGCAGTCGGTGTCGGAGCTGTCGTTCGCGCTCAAACGCACTCTGGAGGACAGGTTCGGCCACGTCCGCCTGCGGGGCGAGGTGTCCAAGGTCAATCACCATGCCTCGGGCCACGTCTATCTGACGCTGAAGGACGACAAGGCCGCCATCGACGGCGTGATCTGGAAGGGCTCCGTCCGGGGCCTGGGCGTCCGGCCCGAGACGGGACTGGAAGTCATCGTCACCGGCAAGATCACCTCCTACCCGGCTCGCTCCTCCTATCAGATCGTCATCGAGAGCATGGAGGCCGCGGGTGCCGGTGCGCTTCTGGCCCAGCTCGAGCGGCTGAAGGTCAGGCTGCAGGGAGAGGGCCTGTTCGATCCGGCCCGCAAGACGGCCATCCCCGCCTTCCCCGCCACCATCGGCGTGATCACCAGCCCGACGGGCGCGGTCATCCGCGACATCCTGCACCGCATCGCCGAGCGCTGGCCCTGCCGCGTCATTGTCTGGCCCTGCGTGGTCCAGGGCGATGCTGCCGCCGCCCAGGTTGCGAACGCGGTGCGCGGTTTCGATGCCCTGGGTGCAGATGGCATCATTCCCCGCCCCGACCTGCTGATTGTAGCCCGGGGCGGCGGCTCGGTCGAGGATCTGTGGGCCTTCAACGACGAGGCCCTGGCCCGCGCCGTCGCCTCGGCGACCATCCCGATCATCTCGGCCGTGGGGCACGAGACCGACACCACCCTGATCGACTTCGTCTCCGACCGCCGCGCCCCGACCCCGACGGGTGCCGCCGAGATCGCCACGCCCGTCCTGGCCGACCTGCGTTTCGCCGTGGCCGATCTGGAGCGGCGGCTGGACCGCGCGGGCGGCCGTCTGATCGAGGAACGCCGCATCCGCCTGCGCGCCGTCGCACGCGGCCTGCCGACCCGCCCAGAAGACCTGCTGGCCCTGCCCCAGCAGCGTCTCGACCTGGCCAGCAACCGACTCAGTTCCGGCCTTCAGCGCAATGTCTCTATCCATGGCCAGCAACTGGTCTCCGCCTCGGCCCGCCTGGGCCGGCACCTACTCACCCAGCGTCTGACCCGCGCGGACGAACGCCTGGTCGTGGCTGACCGTCGTCTGCAAGGCGGCCTTTCCGCCAATGTCGCGGCCCACCAGCATCGTCTGCTGAGAGTCGCCAGTCGCCTGTCGCCCGATCCGCTGCACCGACGTCTCGATCAGCGGCTGGCCCGCCTGTCCGCCGTCTCAGATCGCCTGACGCCCACCCTGCCCCGCCGCCTGGACCGAGACGAAGCGCGCCTGGCGGCCCTGTCCCGCGCCCTGACGGGCCTGGATCCCAAACGCCCCAAGCCCGGCTTTGCCCGCGTCGAGACGGCCGACGGTGCCTTGATCAGCAGCGCAGCGGCCCTGACTGCCGGGCAAGCCGTCAGCCTTGTCTTCGCCGATGGGTCACGTGGGGCACATATTGACTCTGACGACGGCACCCAGGCACCTGCCGTCGGCCGCCCCCGGCCCCGACCAGCGCCATCCCCAAAGCCCACACCCGCTCCACAGGGCGATCTTTTTTAGCCGACAAGCTCTGCCTTGTGGGCCTAACTCGCGCTATACGAAGCCATGACCCAGACCGCACCCGGCCAGGCCACCCTGCACTATGGCGACGGCGAGTTCGCCGTCCTGAAGCCCGGCCGCTACGTCACCTGCGCCGTTTCTGGACGCGGCATACCACTGGAAATCCTGCGCTACTGGTCAGTCAGCCTTCAGGAAGCCTATGCCGGTCCCGATGAAGCGTTCAAACGTCTGGCTCAGGCGGAATAGTCCGAAGCGTCACGGACCTGTTGAATGACGGCGATGGACGCCGATTCCGTTCGCGCCTACCGTGAATGTCCGTTTCGACGCCTGGTGATTCAAGCTTTCGATGTCCTCGTACAAATCCGTCAAAATCCTGCTGGTCGATGACAATCAGCACATGCGAGCCATCACCTCCGCCGTGCTGCAATCGGCCGGTGTACGTGACGTGCATGAGGCCGGTGACGGCCCCTTGGCGCTGGAAATCCTCAAGGCCCACGACATCGACGTGGCCATCGTAGACTTCAACATGTCGCCCATGGACGGGGTGGAGTTCACCCGCCTGGTCCGCAACAGCCCCGGCAGCGCCAATCCCTATCTGCCCATCATCATGATGACGGGCCATTCGGAGAAGAGCCGGGTGTTCGAGGCCCGCGACGCTGGCGTCACCGAGTTCGTGACCAAGCCGCTGACCGCCAAGGCTCTACTGGACCGGCTTCATGCGGTGATCTTCCGGCCCCGGCCCTATGTGAAGACCGACAGCTATTTCGGTCCCGACCGCCGTCGCCGCAACGACGACAACTATCGCGGAGAAAAACGCCGCGTCGCGGATCATCAGGTCGCCTGATCGGCCTCGCGCAGCGCCGCATAAACCCTGTCAGGCCAGCGTTTGTGCACCCAGAACCAGTCCACGGGATTTTCCCGCACGCGGTCCTCGATAAAGCGCGTAGTCGCCTGAACGCCACGCGCGATATCCGCCGACCGATCGCCGGTTTTCTCCAGCGCGATGGGATCATAGACCGTCAGGCGGAACCGCACGCCCGGCAGACGCACCACCGACATCGGCTGTAATACCGTGCCGAATTTCAAGGCAAGGCGGCTGGGCCCCGGAGCCGCATTCACCGGCTGACCAAAGAACGTCACCTCCGGCCCTTCGGAGAATTTCTGGTCGTTCATCAGCGCGACCGACTCTCCCCTTGCCATGCCCGCCAGAAGCTCGCGCGCCCCATCTCCGCCCTTTGGTGCGAACAGGGTGATGCCGTAACGCGCTCTGGCGGCGATGATCTGGGCGTCGACATAGGGATTGTTGGCCGCGCGATAGGTGATCTGGCACGGCACGCCCGAGCCGATAATCGTGGCCGCCAGCGTCTCGATATTGGCGAAATGCCCGCCGACGAAGACCACCGGTCGCCCACTGTCGCGGATGGCATGCAGCCGCTCCAGCCCCACCACCTCGATCCGGTTCTGGGCTACGATCCGGTCCATCAGCGCCGTCTCGGCAAAGGCGCGGCCTGTCTGCTCCCACTGATCCAGCGCCAGCCGCTCGCGCACGGCCAGCGGCATGTACGGAAAGGCAATCCGCAGATTGCGCATCACGGTCCGCTGCGTACCCGTTTTCGGTCCCAGGGTTCGCAACAACCAGCCGCCCAGCCCTGACGCCCGCTGCACTCCCAGCAACCGCATCAGCCCGATAAAGGCCGCGAACCCTACGGCCTCCAGCCGCCAGATCAGATCCTGGCGCATCTTTCTTGCGCTACCGCCCTTCGGGCTACTTGAGCGCGACGTGTCGCCCTCACCAGGCAATCGTCAGCCCGCCATCGACCACCAGGGTCTGGCCGTTCACATAGGACCCGGCCCTGGAGCACAGATAGACCGCCGTCCCCGCGATCTCGTCCGGCTGGCCGATGCGCTTCATGGGATTGGGCTCGACCGTCACCTTCAGCACCTCTTCGTTCTCCCACAGATAGCGGGCGAAGTCGGTCTGGATCAGGCCCGGCGCGATACAGTTGACCCGCACATTCGACGGCCCCCACTCCACCGCCAGATTACGCGCCAGCTGCATGTCCGCTGCCTTGGAGACATTGTAGGCCCCAATCAGGGCATTGCCGCGCAGGCCGCCGATGGACGAGATGATTACGATCGCCCCGTCCTTGCGCTCGATCATCTGCGGCGCGACCATCTGGGTCAGCCAGTGGTTGGCCAGCACATTGTTGTGGAAGATCTTCTCGAACTGCTCGTCGGCAATCCCCGCCATCGGACCGGCATAGGGGTTGGACGCGGCGTTGCAGACCAGGATGTCGATCTGGCCGAAGGCGGCATTGGTCTCGTCCACCAGCCGCTGCAGTTCATCCTTGGAGGAAATGCTGGCGGGAATGGCGATGGCCGTGCCCTCGCCGTGTTTGTCGTTGATCGCCGCGGCCACCTCGTCGCACGGCCCGGCCTTGCGCGACGAGATCACGACCCTGGCCCCATGTTCGGCCATCCGCTCGGCGATGGCCCGGCCGATGCCCCGCGACGAGCCCGTGATGACGGCGACCTTGCCGGTCAGATCGAACAATTCCATGCATATCCCCGTATTCTGTGCGTTTGGCCTATAGGCGTGCGTCTCTGATACCCTGATACTCCAGCGATTCCATCCGGGAAGGCGGAACAACCGTTTCCATGCGCGCACTGACCCAGGGCTTTCTGTTCTTCAGCTATCTGTTCGTGGCCATGACTCTGGGCACATGGCTGTGGAGTGCCAACCTGGGTCTGGGATCGGCGGTGGCCGGTTTCGTGGGGGCTGCGGGCCTTCTGGTCGCCATCCACGTCCTGATCGCGTCACGCGCCGACAAGGCTGCCCTGCGCAAGGAGATCGAGACCGTCCGTCAGGCCCATCGCCTCCTGGCCGATGCGATGGAGTCGACTCAGTCCGCCCTGACAGACCTCGCCGGGGCCATCGAGGCCGGCTCTCTGACCTCGACCGAAAGCCTGACCGGCGAGGTCCGCATGCTGGAAAGCCTGATCCAGCAGATGAGCGAATCGATCGATCAGCGCATGGCGTCCCAGGCACCCGCCTCCGGCCCGTTCGAGGCGCGCTGGCAACAGCAGTCCAACGTCCTTCTGCACACCATCCACGACGCCCTGACCGAAAACCGTGTCGATCTGTATCTACAGCCCGTCGTCTCCCTGCCCCAGCGTCGGACGATGTTCTACGAGAGCTTCACCCGCCTGCGTGCCGCCGACGACCGGGTCATGATGCCCGCCGAATACCTGTCGATCGCCGAGGGCGAGGGTCTGGTTCCCGCCATCGACAATCTGCTGCTGTTCCGCTGTGCCCAGATCGTGCGCCGTCTGGCGCGTCAGGACCGCAAGGTCGGGGTCTTCTGCAACGTCGCCCTGACGTCGCTGGCGGACGAGGCCTTCTTCCCGCAGTTTCTCGATTTCCTCAGCGAGAACCGCGACCTGAACCAGGCCCTGATCTTCGAGCTGGGTCAGGCGACCTTCGATGCGCGCGGCGCGACCGAGGCCCGCAACATGGCCAAGCTGGCCGACCTCGGCTTCCGCTTCTCCATCGACAAGGTCCAGACCCTGGACCTGGACTTCGCCGATCTTCAGCGGTCCGATGTCAAGTTCATGAAGGTGTCGGCCGAGCTGTTGATCGAACAGCTACTCGACCTCGACACGGCCTCGCCCCTGCCGGGCCGGCCAGATATCTCCGCCGTCGATTTCGCCGACCTGACGCGCCGCTACGGCATCGAACTGATCGCCGAAAAGTGCGAGACTGAGCGCCAAATCGTCGACATCCTCGAACTCGACATCGGCATGGCCCAGGGCCACCTGTTCGGCGAACCCCGCGCCATCAAGGAAGCGGTGCTGGCCGAAACCGACCCACCCGCCGAATTCCTGCGCTCCACCCTACGCAGTGCCGATCAGCGGCGACGGCTGCATTAAACGAACCAGCGCCGGAAAGTTTTGGCGATCACACGATGGCGTACAGCCCGCTAAGCTCTCAGAGAGCGCAGCATCAAGGCATGACGATAGGCCGCCACGTCGGCCAGCGCCGCATCGAGGGCGTTGCGAACACGATCCAGCAGGGGCGAGACCGTGGCCTTCTCGCCGCCTTCGGCCTCGGCACAGACGTCAGCCAGCGCACCCGCCCCTATGCCCGCAGCTGCACCACGGATCGTATGCACGGCGTCGCGCCAGCCTTCCTGACGAACATCCAGCATGGGCGACCACAGCGACGCCTGCTGAACGAACAGCCCCAGAACCTCTTCGCCTATAGCGTCGTCGCCAGCGGTCATGGCTTCCAGAACGGTAAAGTCGACCGCGCCGGAGACGTCGCGCAGCGCCATCAGCCCTCGACCTCTTCGCCCTTGGCCAGGCGCGAATTCCAGGCCAAACAGGCGAAGTAGACGACAAGGCTGCCTACGTTCCAGATCAGTAACCAGACCTGGGTGTTCACCGGCAGGCTGAACAGCAGATGGATGCAGCCGGCGATGCCCAGCGGGCCGATAACCCTAGCCATCGGGGCCCGGAACACTCGAGTACGCACGGTCTCGCGGACCCTCAGCACAAGCAGGCTGGCACAGACGGCGGTGAAGGCCGCCAGAGTCCCCGCATTGGCCAAAGCCGCAATCTCGTCCAGCGCCACGCCGGTGCCGACGATGGTCCCTATTCCCAACAGCATCAGATGCGGCCAGCCCAGTGTCTTTTCAGCGCGGGTCCGTCATGCGGGGCCAGCATGGCGTCGATCGAACGACGGCGGTTCCAGAAGGCCATATGTTCGTTTCCTCGCGCCGCTCCCCGGCGGCTGATTCCAGACCGGAGCCTAAACGGTACTGCGACAAAGCGGAACGGCGGATCAAAACGCCTTGCCTTGACCGGCGTTCGCCTTTATTTCCGCCCGTTCTCGCCGATCCAGCAATGGCACAGGTGAAGACGGCACGGGTCTTGCGGGGCTCTGCCCGGACGACATGGTACGGGTGATTAGCTCAGTTGGTAGAGCAGCTGACTCTTAATCAGCGGGTCGTAGGTTCGAACCCTACATCACCCACCATCGTTTCTTATTAATATCAGATAGTTGACTGCAAATCTGCCACGAGCGGCGGCCTTTTTTGTGAGACTTTGAAGTCTCACAACTGCCTCAACCGATCCTGCTCGCGGGCCGAGCGATGGAATGCCCGTAAAGCAGACATTCCAGATGACTGCTATGGGTGGTGGTCTCAACCGGTGACCGCACACGTCGGCTTCCAGCCCAGAACCGGACATCTCCGCCCTGGTCGGCGAACGGACATTTTGAACGTCGGTTACGGGTGGAAGGCGGACGTCCCGATAGACGTTCGGTGTCTGCTAGCTGACCAAGTGGACTCCGGTGTGAGCGATGACGGCATTTATTGCTCCCGCATTAGCCTCTCACCGCCGAGATACTTATACTCGGCTACCTCTCCTTCTCTGCGGGCGGATTGGTGAGTGAACGATTCAAGGCCAAGCCCATAGACGTAAGTAAACCCGTAGGATCGACTGCGAGGGCCGACACAAACCACATCGATGGACGTGCCCACATCATCCGTCGTGCATGACACATCACCCCTCACCCAACGATGGTTTGGGTCTCGCGGAACAAGCAACTCGCTCTCATCGACCCACATGCAGAGAAATCGTTCATCGCTGCACTCGCGATAATTAAAGCCGAACTCGGACCCGTAGGCGTCGAGGTAGGCTTCTTCCAGGTCCCCGGTGAAGACGAGAGCCGCAACTCCTTCCTGATGGAACAGATAACCCGCGCCATCGGGGCTACGATAAAGTGATCGGTTTACGAGCCCTGTATCCAAGGTGGCGCAGGAGGCGACCGCTGTAAGTGCGACGAACCAGATTGATCTAATGATCTGTTGAGTTGGTGAACGCATAAGCGAGCATCGCCCCCATTTTGGATGTCCGCAATGGGTGGCGGGTTCAACTGATAGCCGCAACACACTGGGCGAAGGTCTCTGCTGGCGTTCGATAGAGCAAGGTCTTTCTGGGCCGTTCGTTGAGTTGTCGGGCGATGGCGTTGAGCTGGGCCTGGCTGTGCAG
>JAESGX010000103.1_pt1 | contig 99443 bp, 95 predicted proteins | sample 9269801 | NCBI WGS metagenome assembly JAESGX01 (sample SAMN16773122, study PRJNA677054) | algae metagenome | isolation source: Pleurocapsa minor GSE-CHR-MK-17-07R and co-occurring heterotrophs from wet... | place: USA: Lower Calf Creek Falls, Grand Staircase Escalante National Monument, UT ... | reverse complement strand
TTGTGCTTGTGCAGGTATTCGATCGGATCCTCGATGGTGAGGATGTGCCCGGTGGTGGTGCTGTTGCGGTGATCGATCATCGACGCCAGCGAGGTGGACTTGCCCGAGCCGGTTGAGCCGACCAGCAGCACCAGCCCGCGCGGGGTCATGATGATGTCCTTCAGCACCTGCGGCAGGTTCAGTTCCTCGATCGACGGGATCACGCTGCGGATCGCGCGGATCACCATGCCGACTTCGCCGCGCTGCTTGAACACGTTGATGCGGAAACGGCCCGCGTCCTGCAGAGCCAGGGCCATGTTCAGTTCCAGCTCGCGCTCGAAGATCGGCACCTGGCCCTCGTCCATCAGCGAATAGGCGATCTTCTTGACCATGCCGGCCGGCAGGCCGGTGTTGCCCAGGGGATAAAGCTTGCCTTCGATCTTGATGTAGACCGGCGCGCCCGTGGTCAGGAACATGTCCGAGGCGTTTTTTTCCGTCATCAGCTTCAGGAAGTAGCCGATATCCATGTGCGATGTTCCCCAACATTGGCCTCGCACCGTTGCATGTGCGACGCAGGCTTCCGACAATAGCCGCGCAATCCCCTCACGCCACGGCACTCTCAATGAATCGTAGCTTCGCACAATTCCGCCGGATCCTGTGTGTGCCGGTTGGCGTATTCGCGCTGTCGGCCGCATTCGCGGCGCCGGCATGGGCCCAGATCGCGACGCTGCCGGAGCTGGCCGTGGCCCAGCAGGCGGTAAGCCGCGCCGACCAGGCCGACGCCGACCAGTACGCGCCGGAACTGTTGAACGCCGCGCGCGCCGTTCTGGCCCAGGCGCAGGCCGCAGCGGTCAGCCGCCGCGACCGCAAGCTTGCGCCGGAGCTGGCCCTGCGCGCCGCGGTCGACGCCGATCTGGCGCGGGCGCGCAGCGAGGAAGCCGTGGCCAGCGCGCGGCTGCAGCAGCGCCGCGCGGAAATCGCCGATCTGCAGCGCGCGCTGCAGGAACCGCAGCGATGAGCGTGCATCGGCTGGCGCTGATGCTGATCCTAGTCGCGCTGCCGGCGCTGGCCGCGCATGCCGCCGAGCGCCCGGAAGTGACTGCGCTCAATCAGCGCCTGATCGCCCTGCAGTCGGATCCGCAGCTGCTCGATTTCGCCGCCTACGAAAAACTGCAGGCGCAGCAGGCCGTGGCCGCGCTGGCCAAGGCGCGAAGCCGGCAGCGCGAAAGCGCGCTGTACGTCGCGCAGCGCCGCGTGGAAATCGCCGAGACCGCCGCGCGCGCCGAATCGGCGCGGCGCGAGGCCGAGCGCCTGGATCGCACCCGCAGCGAGCTGTTAGTGGAAGCCAGCCGCCGCGACGCCGCGCGCGCGCGCCAGGAAGCCGAGCGCCTGCGTATCCAGGCGCAGATCCAGACCGAGGAAGCCGAACGTCTGCGTCTGGCCGCCGAAGCAGAGTCCTTCGCCCGGCAGGAGGCCGAGGACACGCTGAGCACCGTCGCCGGCCAGCAGACGGTGCGTCTGAGCGCCGCGCGGCAGAAAGAGTCGCAGCTGGCACGGCAGGAAGCGGAGCTGATGTCCGGCGCCAAGCTGCCGGCGTCCAAGTTCGATAACCGCGGCGAGGTCTTCACTCTGGGCGCCGATGCGTTCGCCCCGGGCCTGGCCCAACTTTCGTCGTCGGGCGCGTCCAGGGCTTCGGCGCTGGCCGCGTATCTACAGGCCAACCCCAAGGCCAAGGCCCGGATCGAAGGCTACGGCGATCCGCAAACGCCCGCCCAGCGCCGGGCCGATGCGGTTCGCGACGCGCTGGTGGCCGCCGGCGTTTCGAGCGCCCGCCTGCAGACGGCCGGCAAGGGCAACGGCAGCCGCAGCCGTGCGGTGGAAGTGATCGTCGCGCTGTAATAATTGCATATAAATCAATGCTTTGTACGTATCTTCTGCGTTTCCGAGCGATGCAGGCTACTTTTTAATCGCTTCGTTTTTCCAAACCGATCAAACACTTGCGGTCAGGCTTGCCGCGTTCCGTTTCGAGGAGTAGGGTCGTATTCCCAAGCGGCCCCCGTCGCTTGGTTCACCGGAGAATCGAGCCGATGACGCCGACCCACCATCCCGAGGAGACCGCTGCCGGCTGCAAGGCCCGTGCGGGTACTCCCCATGGAGGTGCCCGCCGCCCACGCCCGATGTTCCGCTCCCAAGCCAACGCCCCGCGCCTGTCAAGGCCGGGGCGTTCGTATTTCCGCTGGAGGAGGTAATCCAATGTTCGAAGGACAACCGCAAGCCGAGATCGACGCAATGATGAAAGCCGACCCCGAGTTCAAACAGCTGTACCAGCGCCACCGAGAACTGGACAAGAAAGTGACCGACGCCGAGCTCGGCGTGCTGCCCATCGACGACGCCCGGCTGGGCCAGATGAAGCGCGAGAAACTGGCCGCCAAAGAACGGTTGATACGAATCTACGACGCCAAACCCCACTGACGTCCCCGCGTTCCCATGTCGCGGGCGGCGGCGGCCTCCTCGTCGGTCGTCGCCGTCCGCGTCACTTACGTTGCTCATGAAAACCCGCGAATCGTTTCGCGGGTTTTTTCATTGGCGCTGAATTGCAGAAACATACCTGCATGGCCGGGTGTCCGGCCGGTCGCCCGCGGATGCGATAATCGCGGCTTCTTTCACGCTGCACGCGAGGCGTACCGCCGGCATGGCCATCCACTCTTCCGTCCTGGAACTCATCGGCGACACGCCCATCGTCAAGGCCCAGCGCCTGGATACCGGCCTGTGCGAGCTCTACCTCAAGCTGGAAAGCGCCAATCCCGGCGGCTCGATCAAGGACCGCATCGGCCTGTCCATGATCGAGGCGGCCGAGCGGCGCGGCGACCTCAAGCCCGGCGCCACCCTGGTGGAAGGTACCGCCGGCAACACCGGCATCGGCCTGGCCCTGGTGGCCCAGCAGAAAGGCTACAAGTTGGTGCTGGTGGTGCCGGACAAAATGAGCCGCGAGAAGATCTTCAATCTCAAGGCGATGGGCGCCGAAGTGATCCTGACCCGGTCCGACGTGGCCAAGGGCCATCCGGAGTACTACCAGGACCTGGCCGCGCGCATCGCCAGCGAGACACCGGGCGGCTATTTCATCAACCAGTTCGGCAATCCCGATAATCCCGCCGCACACGAATTCGGCACCGCGCCCGAGATCCTGCGGCAGATGGACCGCGACCTGGATGCGATCGTATTCGGCTGCGGCAGCTCCGGCACCGTGACCGGCCTGTCCCGGCACTTCGCCGAGCACGCGCCGCACATAGAGCTGATCCTGGCCGATCCGGTGGGTTCGATCCTCACCGAATACATCAACGAAGGCACCCTGAGCGACAAGTCCGCCAGCTGGATGGTGGAAGGTATCGGCGAGGATTTCCTGCCGGATATTGCGGACTTCACCCGGGTGAAAAAGGCCTATGCGATCAGCGACAAGGACAGCTTCCTGACCGCGCGCGAGCTGCTGGCCAAGGAGGGCATCCTGGGCGGTTCCTCCACCGGCACCCTGCTGGCCGCGGCGCTGAAATACTGCAGTGAACAGACCACGCCAAAGAAGGTGCTGGTATTCGTCTGCGATACCGGCAACAAATACCTCTCGAAGATGTACAACGACTATTGGATGCTGGACAACGGGTTCATCGAGCGCGCCCAGCACGGCGACCTGCGCGACCTGATCCTGCGGCCCTACAGCCAGAAGGACACCGTGGTGGTCAGCCCGACCGACCTGCTGACCACCGCTTACCAGCGGATGAAGCTCTACGACGTCTCCCAGCTGCCGGTGATGGAGGGCGAAAAGCTGGTCGGTATCGTCGACGAAAGCGACGTGCTGCTGCACGTCTACGGCGACGAAGCGCGCTTCCGCGATCCGGTCGCCACCGCCATGGTCAGCAAACTCGACCGCCTGGACGTGCGCTCCCCGATCGAGGCGCTGCTGCCCGTGTTCGACCGTGGCCAGGTCGCCATCGTCACCGACGGGGAGGCTTTCCTGGGCCTGATCACCCGCATCGACCTGCTGAATTACCTGAGACGGCGGGCACAGTAGCGCCCGTTGCGGCCGCAGGGCCGCTGAAAATCGGTCGCCATGGACGGTACGTTAAGACACAGCTGCTAAAATTGCCGGCTGATTGAAGGATGCAAGATGTCCGAAAAGAATTCCAAATCCGAAACGGGCCAGCCCCGCCTTGCCCTCGGCACGCTCGCCATCCACGGCGGGCAGTCGCCCGATCCCAGCACAGGCGCGGTGATGCCGCCCATCTACGCGACGTCCACCTACGCCCAGAGCAGCCCGGGCGTGCACCAGGGTTTCGAGTATTCGCGCACCCACAATCCCACCCGTTTCGCCTATGAACGCTGCGTGGCGGCGCTGGAAGGCGGCAGCCGCGGTTTCGCGTTCGCCTCCGGCATGGCGGCGACCTCGACCGTGCTGGAGCTGCTGGACAGCGGCAGCCACGTCATCGCCATGGACGACCTGTACGGCGGCACCTACCGCCTGTTCGAGCGCGTGCGCAGGCGCAGCGCCGGGCTGGATTTCAGTTTCGTCGACCTGACCGACCTGTCCGCGCTCGAGGCCGCCATACGCCCGGAGACGAAAATGGTCTGGGTGGAAACTCCCACCAATCCGATGCTCAAGATCGTCGACATCGAAGCCGTAAGCCGCATCGCCCACAAGCGCGGCCTGCGCGTCGTGGTCGACAACACCTTCGCCTCGCCCATCCTGCAGCGCCCGCTCGAATGGGGCGCCGATCTGGTCATGCATTCGGCCACCAAATACCTCAACGGCCACTCCGACATGGTCGGCGGAATGGTGGTGGTGGGTGATGACAGTGAGCTGGCCGAGCAGATGGCGTTCCTGCAGAACTCAATTGGCGCGGTGCAGGGGCCGTTCGACAGTTTCCTGGCATTGCGTGGGCTGAAGACGCTGCATCTGCGGATGAAGGCGCATTGCGAGAATGCGTTGGCTTTGGCCGAATTCTTACAAACACATCCGGCGATTGAGAAAGTCATCTACCCGGGACTGTCCTCGCATCCGCATCACGAACTGGCCAAGCGCCAGATGGATGGTTTCGGCGGGATCATCTCCATCGTTTTGCAAGGCGGCTTCGAGGCTGCGAAGCGCCTTTGTGAAAACACCAGGCTATTCACTCTGGCCGAGTCGCTCGGTGGCGTCGAAAGCTTGATCAACCATCCGGCGGTTATGACGCATGCGTCGATTCCGCCGGAGCGGCGCATGCAATTGGGTATTACGGATGGCTTGGTGCGGTTGAGCGTAGGCGTGGAGGACCTGGCTGACCTGCGCACGGAACTGCAGGACGTGATGCCTTGATAGCGCTTGCTTGCCGTCACTCACCGGCCGGCGACGCGAATGCGTTGCCCTTCTTCTTTCGCGTCGCCGGCCAGGGTTCGTTTGCCACGAGGGGGGGGTGATGAATCCGCACTCCGGGCATCCGTCAAGCTTGCTTGAAATGATCCGCAGCTTCCACCGCAACCGTGCGCTCATCGTGCAGATGACACGCCGCGATGTGGTGGGACGCTACCGGGGTTCACTCATAGGCTTGGCGTGGTCGTTCTTTAATCCGTTGCTGATGCTGGCCATCTACACGTTTGTGTTTTCGACAGTGTTCAAGGCACGTTGGCCTATTGGCGATGACAGCACGCGGGCCGGGTTTGCAGTCATCCTGTTCGTGGGTCTGATCGTGCATGGGTTGTTGGCGGAATGCATCACCAAGGCGCCAGGTCTGGTGCTTGGCAACGTCAGTTACGTGAAGCGGGTCAGGTTCCCCCTGGAAATCCTGCCTTGGGTGACCATTGGTTCGGCATTGTTCCATGCCATGGTGAGCTGCATGGTGTTGCTGTGCGTACAGCTGCTTGTGGGCCATGGCATTCCCGGGACTGCGATGCTGTTTCCGCTGCTGCTGTGTCCGCTGGTGCTGGTGGCGGCGGGATTCACCTGGATACTGGCCGCTACTTCGGTCTACGTGCGCGACATCGGCATGCTGACCGGCCTGCTTGCAACGGCCTTGATGTTCCTGGCGCCAGTATTCTATCCCTTGTCCGCGATTCCCGAGGAATACCGCTGGATCGCCATGCTGAACCCGTTGACGTTCATCATCGAGCAAGGGCGTGGCATGCTGATAGCAGGAGAGTTGCCGGATTGGTCTGGCCTGCTCGTCTATTCGATCCTTGCCGTCCTGTTCGCGTGGCTCGGATTCTGGTGGTTCCAGAGGACGCGCAATGGGTTTGCAGATGTCACCTAAACAGCCAACTCCCGATCACGCTGCCAATCTGCCCGTTGCTGCTGCAGGTTCGGGGAATGGCGTGATGGTGCGCGTGAACCAGGTGTCGAAGTGCTATCAGGTCTATGCACGTCCCGAAGATCGCCTGAAGCAGTCCATCATGCCGCGCCTGCAGCAACTGGTAGGCAGGCCTGTCAAGACCTATTTCGAGGAATTCTGGGCGTTGCGCGAGGTATCGCTGGAGATTCGCAAGGGCGAGACGATCGGCATCATCGGGCGCAATGGCTCTGGAAAATCCACCCTGTTGCAGACGATTTGCGGCACGCTCATGCCCACCAGCGGGAGCGTCGAGGTGCATGGCCGCGTGGCGGCCTTGCTGGAGTTGGGTGCAGGCTTCAATCCGGAGTTTACCGGCAGGGAGAACGTGCTCATGAATGCCGCGATCCTGGGCCTGACCCCGGCGCAGGTGCGCGAGCGGTTCGATGACATAGTTGCTTTTGCTGACATCGGCGATTTCATCGGGCAGCCGGTCAAGACCTACTCCAGTGGCATGTACGTGCGCCTCGCCTTTGCCGTGATCGCACACGTGGATGCCGACATCCTGGTGATTGACGAAGCGCTTTCGGTGGGAGACGTGTTCTTTGGCCAGAAATGCATGCGCTTCTTGCGCAAGTTCAAGGAAAGCGGCACGGTGATTTTCGTGAGCCACGATGCGAGCTCGGTGATCAATCTGTGCGAGCGCGCGGTGCTGCTTGAGTCCGGGCGCGTGCGGATGACAGGTGACGCTAAGAGTGTCTGCGAGGCCTATCATGCCAGCGGGTACGAGATGGAGGTGAGGACGCCGCAGCCACGCGTATCCACCGTCAGGGTCGAGCTGCCCGGGCGTGATTTCCGCGCGGCAGACGTGGATGCATCCACACTGCGCAACGACATCGAAGTGTTCCGCTTCAATCCGGAGCGATCCGGCTTCGGCAACGGCGCCGCCAACATCGTTTCGGCGAAGCTGATGGATGCCGATGACAATGAAAAACCCTGGGTCACCGGCGGGGAGTTGGTGCAGCTTTGCGTCGAGGTCAAGGCGCATCGTGCGCTAGAGCGTCCGATCATTGGATTCTTCCTGAAGGATCGCCTGGGACAGCCCTTGTTCGGCGACAACACCTATTTGAATTATCAGCACGCGCCGGTCAGCATCGTCGCGGGCGAGACGCTACGGGCGACATTCGAATTCGCCATGCCAATCCTGCCGCAGGGGCATTATTCCTTCGATATCGCAATCGCCGACGGCACTCACCACGAGCACGAGCAGGCGGATTGGGTGCATGACGGCCTGGTGCTGGAGTCGCACAGCAGCAGTGTGTCGACCGGGCTGGTGGGCATCCCCTTCAGCAACATCGCGCTCACTCGAGACGGCAACTCATGACCACCGCCCGGCTCGCGCGTGACAGTAGCGGATGCGCATGTGCGCGTCATACTATCCACAGGAGCACTTAGTGCACGTCAGTTCTTACCAGCACATGCAGGACGTGGTAGCCCGCTACCTCTCTGCCCAGCAACCCCTTTCGGTCGTGGATATCGGCGCCTACGATGTCAATGGCTCGTACCGCAGCCTGTTCGGCAATGCCGGCTGGTCCTATGTCGGGATCGACCTGGAGGCCGGCCCGGGCGTGGACATCGTATTGACCTCACCCTATCGCCTGCCCTTCGCTAGCGGCTCGGTTGACGTGGTCATCTCCGGACAAGCGTTCGAGCACATCGAATTCTTCTGGATGACCTGGCTGGAAATGGTGCGTGTCCTCAAGCCGGGAGGCATGATCTTCCTGATAGCCCCTTCACGCGGACCCGAACATCGGTACCCGCAGGATTGCTGGAGGTTCTACCCCGATGGTTACCGCGCATTGGCCAAGTACGGTGAATGCGAGCTTGTTGAAGTGAGTACGGACTGGGAGCCGCACCCCGATCCGGGCAGCAGTGACTGGGGTGACACCCTGGGTGTGTTTCGCAAGCTTTCGCCAAGTTGGCGCATGCGCGCCTTCCACGCCATGACGCGGATCGCCAATCGAATGCATACGAGCCCACAACGATGACCACATTACCTCTCAACGCCAGCATGTGCATGCGGCCCGACATCGTGCCGCAAAGCGCCTGGATTGGTCACATACCCTTCGCGGCCTGGATCGTCGAGGAACTGAAGCCCGGGATGCTGGTGGAACTGGGTACGCACAATGGCGCTTCCTACCTTGGGTTCTGCCAAGCGGTGCAGCTCAACGCATTACCCACCGCGTGCTTCGCGGTTGACACATGGGCGGGTGATGAACACGCTGGGCTGTATGACGAAGATGTGTTCACCACGCTGTGGAACTACCATCAGAAGCACTATGCGGGTTTCTCCCAGTTGCTACGGATGACCTTCGATGAAGCGCTTGCCTGCTTCGACGATCGTTCGGTGGATCTGCTGCACATCGATGGCCTGCACACCTACGAAGCCGTCAAGCACGATTTCGAAACGTGGCTGCCCAAGCTGTCACCACGCGGGGTCGTTCTGTTCCACGACACCATGGTCAGGGAACGGAACTTCGGGGTCTGGCGACTGTGGGACGAGGTTTCGCAGCGCTATCCGTCGTTCGAATTCCGGCACACGCATGGACTGGGCGTATTGCTGGTCGGCAGCGACCTGCCGGATTCCTTGAAGAAGCTTTCAATGCTTGGGAAAGACCAGCCTGATACCGTGGTCAATCGACTGTTTGAGAGCCTGGGTGACAACGTACGTTATGCGCAAGGCGCAGAGGCGCTGGCTGCGCGGCTGGTGCAGCGTGACGGTGAGGTGACGCATTACGCTGGTGTGTTGCAGGAACGCGAAGTACTGGTGGGCCATCTCAATCAGCGCATCCAGGACCAACAGGCCGAGTTGGCCACCCATAATCGCGATGCCGCCGGCCGCGAGCAATCCATTGCCGTGCTGACCAGCGCGGTTGAGGGGCGTGATTCCGAGCTCGCGGTGCATTGGACCGCACTGCACGGTCTTGCCGCGCAGCTTCAAGGCGTGCTGCCGAAGCTGCAGTCGGACCTGGACGCCCTGCAAGGACTGCATGGTCTGGTGCACAACCAGGAGCAGCGCCAGGCGGAATTCAGCCAGACCCAGGCCGTCCTGCTGGATACGCTGGGACAGCAAGGCAGCCGCCTGGATCAACTTCGCGATCACGTCGCCGAACTTTCCCCGCAGCTTGCAGCACTCACAGCCCACAACGTGGAAGCGCTGGTAGCACTGCAGCAAACGCACGTGCAGCTGACCGCGTCCCATCAACAGCAATCGCTGCAGCAGCAAGCCCTGATCGAGCAAGCATTGCGGGAGCAGGAACTGATGAAGCAGGAACTGGTGAAGCAAGACTTGGTGAAACAGGAACTGGCCAAGCAACTGGATGCACTGGCGCAAATGCACAATTCGCTGAGCTGGCGCCTGACTAAGCCGTTGCGCTGGATCAGGCGCAGCGTGTTTGGGAGTGGGAATGCATAACCTGAAGTCACGGATTGGCTTCGGCTTGCATGCCGCCTACCTGCGACTGCCGTTCGGATGGAAGTTCCGGCTGGCCGTGAAGGAGTGGTTGTTCCGTGGATTTCCTGGTGTCTTCGAGCAGACCAATGCCTACAGGCGTTGGCGCGCATTTGGCACGGGACAAGCCGTTCTGCTGCTGCGCGAGAATTGCACATCCGCCGCACAGCCGGCAGTCATTGCCGCGCTTGCACCTTATATAAAAGGGCTGCTCGCCCAGTCGGACGTACAGGGTGACGACTATGTCCCGTTGGCGGAAGACTCCGTCATGCCCACGCGAATGGCCGCAAAGGCCATCGCTTTCTATCTGCCGCAGTTTCACCCTGTTGTCGAAAACGACGAATGGTGGGGGCTTGGATTCACAGAGTGGACCAACGTATCCAAGGCGTTGCCGCAGTATGTGGGGCACCACCAGCCACACATGCCCGGAGAGCTCGGTTTCTATGACTTGCGCATAGTGGACGTGATGCGCCGGCAGGCCGCGCTGGCCAAGCTCTACGGCGTCCATGGCTTCTGTTTTCATCACTACTGGTTTTCCGGGCGACGCCTGCTCGAGCGTCCGTTAGACCAGCTGATCGCCAACCCCGACATAGACTTGCCGTTCTGCCTGTGCTGGGCGAATGAAAACTGGACCCGCCGTTGGGACGGTCATGACGAGGATGTGCTGCTGGGGCAAAACTATACTGTTGAGGACGACCTGAACTTCATTCGCGACGCGCTTCCCTATTTGCGCGACCCGCGCTACATCCGGGTCAATGGCCTTCCAATTCTGGTCGTCTACCGCCCCTCCTTGTTGCCGGACTGCAAGCGCACCTTGGAAATCTGGCGCCAGCATTGCCGCGATCAAGGCCTGGGCGAAATATTCCTGGCAATGGTCCAATTCGACGTGGACGATCCCCGCCTGCTCGGTTTCGACGCAGCGATCGAGTTCCCCCCGCACAAGCTCGCGCGCGGGCTAACATCCATCAACCACACACTTGAAATCATCGATCCCGCATACAACGGGTACATCGTCGACTATGCCGAGTTGGCCGAGCGCGGCATGACTTGGCCGGCGCCGGAGTACCCGCTGTTCAAGGGCGTCGCCCCACGCTGGGACAACGAGGCACGCAAGCCCGGCAAGGGCTACACGTTTGCGCATTCCACCCCCGCGCGTTACCAAAAATGGCTGGGTAGCGCGGTGGAATTTGCCCGCAGCAATCCCGTCGCCGGTGAGAGCATGGTTTTCCTGAACGCGTGGAATGAATGGGCGGAAGGCGCACATCTGGAGCCGGATCGCCGATTCGGCTATGCCTACCTGCAAGCGACACGCGATGCCCTGGCTGGCAGCAAGGCAAAGCCGAAGGTACTGGTGGTATCGCACGATGCGCATCCGCATGGGGCGCAGTACCTTGCACTTAACTTGGTGCGCGAATTGAAGCATGGCTGTGGTGCGGAAGTGGATGTGCTTCTGCAAGGCGGTGGTGTCCTGGAGGTAGAATTCTCGAAGCTTGCAAACGTGCACAAGCCGTACGAAGACGGCGGGGATATCCGGGCGTTAGCCCGCAAACTGCATACGCAGGGCATCGATCTGGTCATCGCCAATACTGCGGTTTCCGGTCATGTTGTTGGTCCGCTCCGTGAAGCGGGCATGCGGGTCATATCACTGGTCCATGAACTGCCAGGTGTGATCCGACAATACGGCCTAGAGCAAGCACTGAGATCAATCGCAAAAAACGCTGACTATATCGTCGTGGCAGCAACAGCAGTCAAGGATGGGTTGCAGGAATTCATTGATCAAGACCAGCTGAAAGCTGCGGTGATCCAGCGACCGCAGGGATTGTTCACCCGCAGCCGTCACCGGGGACAGCGCAACCTTGTCGAAGTGCGTTTGCGATTGCGTAAGCGATTGGGCCTGCCGGCTAACGCCAAAGTCGTGCTGTCGGTTGGCTATGCGGACAGGCGCAAAGGCGTCGACTTGTTGACCAGGGTGGCAGTGGACGCATGCCGTCGTGACCCCGATCTGCATTTCGTGTGGGTGGGCCATCATGACATAGCCGTGCAGGACGAAGTGGCCGCGACGTTGCGCACCGGCAACTGTGAATCACGCTTCCATTTCACTGGGTTGGATTTTGACACTGACGACCATTACGCAGGCGCAGATGTCTACGCACTCGCTTCACGCGAAGATCCGTTTCCCTCGGTCGTACTGGAAAGTCTGTCGGTCGGCACGCCCGTGGTAGCCTTCGCGGGGACTGGCGGGGGTGCGGACCTGGTTGCAGTGACAGGCGGTAGGGTGGTGAAGGCTTTTGACACCACGGCCTACGCGGACGAGCTGCTGCGCGTGATCAACGACACGGCCCTGCGCATGCAACTGGGCAGTGACGGCATGGCGTTGATTGATAGCTCCTTTTCATTCCGTTCCTATGCGATGGACCTGCTTGCGCTTGGCGGGGTGGGTTATCCAAAGGTGTCGGTGGTGGTGCCCAACTACAATTATGCGCACTACCTTGCGGAGCGCCTGGACACCATCACCAGGCAGACGCTACCCCTCTACGAACTCATCGTGCTGGACGACGCGTCCACCGATGACAGTCTTGCAACGTTGCAGCGACTGCGCAGCAAGATCAATCCCGAGCCAATGGTTGTCGAAAGCGGCAGCAACAGTGGCTCGGTCTTCCGGCAGTGGTTGAAGGGTGTCAAGCTGGCGCGCGGGGAATATGTCTGGATTGCAGAAGCCGACGATCTGTCCAAGCCGGAGTTCCTCGAAAGCCTCGTCAAGCTACTGGAAGCGCATCCGGATGCAGTAATGGGCTATTCGCAATCAGAACAGATCGATGAGTATGGACAAGTGCTGGCACCAGATTACCTCGCCTATACGGACGATCTCTCACGCACGCGCTGGTCGAAAACCTACGTTGCCGAGGGTGCCGCCGAGGTTGAGGCAGGGCTTGCCACCAAGAATACGCTGCCGAATGTAAGTGCTGCCCTGTTCCGTCGTGCTCCTCTGCTGGAAGTATTGGAAACCCACATTAATGAGATTGCGAGCTTTCGCATTGCCGGCGACTGGCTGGTCTACCTGAGGCTGTTGTTGAAAGGTAAGCTAGTATTCGAGTCCAATGCCTACAACCAGCATCGTCGCCACGCAGCAAGCGTCACCCTTGGGTCGGCGGCACAACAACACTTTGATGAGGTAATGCGAGTCCAGAGTACAGCCCAGGCCCTGTTCAAGCTTGACGGGTCCACGCGGGACTCGGCGGCAGCTTACAGGCGGGCGCTTCGCACACACTTGGGGCTCTCGGATCAGGGTGGGGAGGCCACGGGCTAATGCACGTATTGATCGTCGGCGGAAACGGGTTTCTCGGCTCAAGCTTGGCCATAGGCTTGCGTGCTTGCGGCTGCCGGGTGCGCGTGTATGACCGCACGCCAGCGCGATCGGACGTGGACTGGAGCGAGATTGACTATCGTACAGGCGGCCTAGATGAGCGTGATGCACTTGCCGCAGCGCTGGATGGCGTCACGTTGGTGTACCACCTTGCAAGTTCAACCGTGCCCAGCACGTCCAACAGCGATCCCTCCTACGACGTCAACAGCAACCTGATAGGTAGCCTGAACCTGATTGCGGCAATGGTAGCTGCAAGGATCAGGCGCATCGTTTTCTTCTCATCGGGTGGTACGGTCTATGGTGATCCTGATTCATTGCCCATCAATGAGGATCACCCACTCCGTCCGATCTCCTCCTACGGTGTCGTCAAGATAGCTATCGAGAATTATCTGTCGATGTATGCACGGCTCGGGGTACTAGAGCCGCTCATCCTTCGGCCGTCCAATCCTTATGGGCCGCGTCAATCGACCGCCGGTGTGCAGGGCGCTGTAGGTGCCTTCCTCGGCAAAGCATTAGCCGGGGATGGGGTCAAGGTCTGGGGAAATGGTGAAACAGTACGCGACTATATTTACGTCGACGATTTGATGGAGCTGGCCATCAAGGCGGGACTGAGCAACCAGTGCGGCATCTATAACGCAGGCAGTGGGACGGGCTATTCCCTTAACCAGCTTTGTACCTACGTCCGGGAGTTGACCGGTAGCCTGTTGCCTGCCGAGTACCTGGAAAAACGGGATTTCGACGTTTCAACTATTATTCTTGACATAAGCAGTGCGTGCCGGAATTTCGATTGGACGCCACGGGTCACTCTCCGTGAAGGCTTGGATCGTACGTGGCGGGCGCTTCAACCAACTTAAGCAGGGCGGTAAAAAAGATGAGCCATATCGACACAGCTGCACACACTCACGCGAGCCAAGGCAATAGCTGGATCGACACATTGATCCATAGCCTTGACTCAGAGCAGTCGAGTCCGCTTGGCGAAAAACTTCCCGAGTTCCCGTCAGAGGAATTGCAGCGGAATACTACCGGGCTCTCGTCAGAAGCGGCTATTCGTCAAGCCTATGCTTTCTACGAGAACGTGGTAGATGCCTCGAACCAAGCTGGCCTCGTTCTGAATTCCAAAACGAAAGCACTGGATTTCGGATTTGGCTGGGGACGCATCTCGCGTGTGTTCATGGAGAAAATAAGTGTAGAGAATATCTACGGCGTGGATGTTGATCCATCATTCGTGGAGATAACGCGGGAGATGTTCAAATCAGATAAATTTCAGCTTTGCGAACCGTTTCCCCCGACCAAGTTCGAGGATGCCTCATTTGATCTGGTCTACGCCTATTCGGTTTTTTCGCATCTATCTGAGGCTGCCTGCCAAGCATGGATGCAGGAATTCGTTCGCATACTGAAACCAGGCGGATTGGTCGCCTTCACCACTAGGCATGAATCTTTTTTTGATTTTTGTGAGTGGGCCAAGAACCAGCCAGCTAAAGACTCTTCGTACATACACGCGCTGGGCCAACTGTTTCCCGACATAAAAATTGCACGGGAGACTTACAGGCAGGGAAAAATCGTCCATGGATCATCCAGTGGCGTGGGTGGTGGTGGACCGCGGGACAGCAGCTTCTACGGTGAAACCTGGATACCGGAGCTCTACGCCAAAAGCAAGTTCGGTGATCAGCTGGAGTTCGTGGCTGGCTACTTCGACGGAAGCAAATACGATCAAGCATGTTTTGCATTGAAGCGCGTGAAGTAAATTCAAACTTTACAGGATAGGCAATGTACAACTTCGATTTGATTAGCAAGGTTGTTGCCAACTACAACAACGCTCCTGTAGACCAAGACGTGTCGCCGAGCGACATGATGAACAATCAATGGTATTTCGATGTGGGAAGGAGTGCGGTTGAAGTCATTCTTGCCGGCATGATGTCGAGCTACGTGCATAGAGTTGATCGAGTTCTTGACTTGCCTTGTGGCCATGGGCGAGTGCTCAGGCACTTGGTCAAAATGTTTCCTGATGCAGAGTTTCATGCGAGTGATCTTGACCAAGGCGGAATGGAGTATTGCGCCAGCAAATTCAACGCGATTGCGTGCCCTTCCATGCCTGAACTATCCGAAGTCGACTTCGGCACCCAGTTTGACCTGATCTGGGTAGGGTCTCTTTTCACTCATGTGAATGAGGTCCAGGCCGCCAAATGGCTGGCTCATCTTGCCCGCTACATAACGCCGTCTGGGATTATTGTAGCGACCATGCATGGCAGATGGAGCGAGGATGTCAATCGGCATCACCCTTACATAGGCACTGATAGATGGGAGCTCGTGATGAAGGGTTACATAGAGCACGGTTACGGCTACAGCGACTATGTGCCAGAAGAGTCGAGTGAGCATGTTTCCGGGAGCTATGGAATATCCATGGCGCGCCCACATAAAATGATGCGCATGCTTGAGAGCATCCATGGCATACGAATTTTTTCCTATAACGAGCGCGCATGGGCAGACCACCAGGATGTAATCGTCTATGGAAAGCCTGCATTCAATTCACCATGGGAGTGAATCTACATGCGCACGCCAAGTATTTTTTGCATGCTGGTAGCACTTGAAATCTAATTCTCACAGTCAAACAGCGATTAAGGATACACACATGAAGATGTTCCGCTTTCCTATCGGGGTCGTTCTAGTTGCCACCATGTTGCTGTCCTTGGGGTGCAATGTGCAGGATCCGTCCAAGCAGGATGAGAAAACTACGCAAGCGACTGAGCAGGACTCAGTTCCGCCCGTCGTTACGCCGCCTGTCAGCGAGCCGAAAGAAGACGCGGCCAGCGTTGCAGACCTCGATGCCGGGCTCAAGCTGATTCTTCCGCGCATTCAGTTACTTACCGATGCCCATAAAAAAATAGAACCCAGGTATTCACGCCTCTTCATGCATCCAGACGAAGCCAAGAACGCTATCGTGGAGATCGACACGAAAGGACTGACCTCGGTCACGCTGTCCCCCTACATGTTCGACCTGAAGGGTCAAGCGGATTGCGAAGCGAACAAAGACGCGGGTGTGGTTGACGTTGCCTGGTCAATCGACGGCGGCAAACCCCAGAAAGTGACTGTTGATCGCAAGTACCATGAGCTCGCAACGCTTGACCTAACCAATACGTCGCGCCTGAAAATTGAAGTTAGCGCGGGCAATGACGTCATCTGGTGTGATTGGGCAGGCATTGGCTTCACCAACGTCAAGCCTTGATCGTTCCGGGTGTGGGATGCGCCACCTTCCAAATCCTTGCCTTGGCTAACGTCCACTCGTACTGCGCTGCATGCCACCAACGGCCGCACCTACCTTACTTGCAAGAGATTCCCTTGATGCTTGAACTGACAATTCTCATGCCGTGCCTCAACGAAGCAGAGACCGTAGAGACCTGCGTTAAAAAGGCAATGGTATTCCTGCACAGCTCGGGTATCGCGGGCGAAGTGCTGGTGGCAGATAACGGCAGCACCGATGGTTCGCAGGCATTGGCCATGGGGGCGGGTGCAGTCGTAGTGCCTGTAAAGGATCGCGGCTACGGCGCAGCGCTACTGGGCGGTATTGGGGCGGCCAAAGGTCGTTTCATCATCATGGGCGATGCAGACGACAGTTATGATTTTTCCAACCTGATGCCGTTCGTACAAAAATTGCGCGAAGGTGCCGATCTGGTCATGGGTAACCGGTTCAAAGGAGGCATCGAGAAAGGCGCGATGCCGTTCCTGCACAAATACCTGGGCAATCCGGTATTGAGTTTCCTCGGGCGACTGTTCTATGGCATCGAAGCCCGCGACTTCCACTGCGGGCTGCGTGGATTCAACCGCGAACGCATCCTGGCTTTGAACCTGGTCACGCCAGGCATGGAGTTTGCCAGTGAAATGGTGGTCAAGTCGGCCATCGCCGAGTACAGAATCGTCGAAGTTCCCACCACGCTCAAACCCGATGGTCGTTCCCGCCCCCCTCATTTGCGCACGTGGAGGGACGGCTGGAGGCACTTGCGATTCCTGCTGATTTTCTCGCCGCGCTACCTGTACGCCATTCCTGGCCTCACCTTGCTGACGATCGGTCTGGTGGGCAGTGGCATGTTGCTGTCTGGCCCAAAGCAGATCGGCACCGACACGGTGCTGGACATCCATAGCTTCATCGCCTTTGTGCTGGTGACCGTGCTAGCCGTGCAGGTGCTCTTGTTTGGTGCATTGGCCCGCTCATTTGCCTCTGCGTTCGGCATACGCCGTGGCAAAAAAAGATGGTTCGGCGCAGCACGCAGCCTGGAAGCAATGCTGCTTCTGGCCCTGTTCTTGCTGCTCGGCGGAATCGCCGGCGCGTCGTGGTGTGTGTGGAAATGGGCTGCAACCGGATATGCAGACCTGAGCTATAACGAATTCCTGCGGCCCTTCGTGGTCTCGCTGGCGGCCCTGCTGGTGGCCAGCCAAATGTTCTTCACCGCGTTTTTCTCGGCGACGTTCTCCGAATTCATCAGGCATCGCGCAGATGGCGAGTGATATGGCGCCAAAATCAGCCAAGCAGGCGTTTTATTTCCTGCTTTCCGGGGCCACGGGCTTCGCCATTTACTACGTGCTTTCCAACGCGCTGCATTACCTGCTGGACATGGCCGCGGTGCCTGCGGCGCTGCTGGCAATGCTGGTGTCTGTGTTCCCTACGTATTACATGCAAAAGAACCTGACTTTTCGCAGCCAGGCATCTTCACACAAGGCATTACCCCGCTACTTGCTTCTGCAGGTTCTAAACGCGTCCGTTATCGGCAGCGCCACCTATGCCTTTGACCGCATGCAGGTCCCGCAGGCCATCAACTTCGCGTTGGCAGGATTCATGAGTGTAGTGGTGTCGTTCTTCGTTCAAAACAAGCTTATTTTCCGCGACAATCACTGAACCAGACAAGAGCAAGTCCACGCTTCTATTGCGGACAGACACAAACGTTGGGTACCGAAAAAATGAGTGAAGACAAGATCCAGGCAGGAACGCGCATCGATGACCCGAACGCGGTACGCGATGTCATTCCCGATAGCGGCCTGAGACCCGTGCTGGCGCGCGTGCTCGGCAAGGGACGCAAATGGTTTGGCGGCGATCGTTTTGGCGGCGTGTGCACGGCCGTGCAGACCGCAGTGCAATACCTGCAACCACGTCTTGGCAAGCCTGCGTCGCTGCTCGACTTCGGCTGCGGCAACATGGCGATCTCGTCGCTACTGCTGGAGAATGGCGTGGTGGGCAGCGTGCGCGGAGTCGATACCTATGCGCCGTCAGTGGCGGGAGACGAGAAGTTCGGTCGCTACACGCAGATATCGGACGCCGCGAAACTGCCTTTCGGTGCATTGGATTTTGACGTGGCGATCTGTGTTGACGTACTGCACCACATTGGCATCTCACAGGCTCCGGGTGTTTTGCGCGAGCTTGGAAGGGTTTCAAGATTCGTGGTGACCAAGGACCACTTTGAATATGGCTTCATTTCCCGCCAGTTGTTGAGGCTTGCGGACTGGTATGGCAATTATGCCTACGGCGTCAACGTCCCGGATCGCTATTTCGACCCTGCCGCGTGGCAGGAAATAGTCGCGGCGGCCGGAATGGACGAGATCCGGCTGACCTGTCCAGTGCGCATCCATGATGGATTCTTTGGTTGGATAATCTTGCCGAAGAACCATTTCGTTTCGATCCTCACCGCCAGGTAACGGCCTGGGTTAATCCCGCCGCGCCCTGCAGCAGCAAGGGCAGACAGCCCGGCTTCTTCACATGGACAGGCGGCATGAATCACACGCAAGCCAGCAGCACCATTCATTCGGACCGCCAGAAGTATTGGCTCCCGATGATCTTCGCAGTCGCAACCACCGCCTATTTTTTCGTTGCGATGAACATCCCCCTGACGATCATGGTGTGGCAATCCTACGACGACCAACTGTTCATGAGACTGGGGAAAACCCTTGCCGACGGACGCTGGCTGGGCCCGTTCGATGCGCTTACCTTGGTCAAGGCGCCGGGCTACCCGCTGTTCCTGGCCGCCAGCCATTGGACAGGGTTGCCGGTGACGCTTGCGCAGGCAGCGTTCTATGCTTTTTCACTGGCAGCCCTCGCCTGGGTGATAAGGAAGAAGACAGGATCCTTCTGGCTGCCCTTGGCGGTTTTCCTGCTGCTGCTGTGGCACCCCAAGGTGCTGGAGCCGGCGCGGATTCTGCGCGACAACATCTACATGAGCCAGTCGATCCTGCTGGTAGCCTTATTTTCGTATTGCCTGTTCGTGGCTGAGCGCAGGCGTCAGCTGTGGTGGGGCGCAGTCACCGGGATATTGCTGGGCTGGTTCTGGCTGACGCGTGATGAAGGCATCTGGCTAATCCCGGGACTGGCGGTGCTGGTGTGCTTCGCTATTTTTTACAACCGTGGTGATGCGGACGGCAGGGCGTGGTGGCAACCGACGTTGATGGCAGGCGCGACCTTCATCTCGGTGTTGCTGCTTTTCATGGCGGTGAATTTCTTAACCTACGGCAAGTTTGTAGGCGTGGATTTCAAGGAGAAGAACTTCCAGGCCGCCATCTCGGCCATGGAGGGCGTCCAGCAAGCGAACCCGGTGCCATTCGTTGCAGTACCACGCGCTACGCGTATGCAACTCTATGGTGTCAGCCCCGCCTTCGCCAGTCTCAGGCCCTTCCTGGATCCACCAAATAGCCATTCCGTATGGGAAACCGGCGCATGCCCGTTCCGCCCCACCGCATGTGGGGACATCGGCAACGGATTCTTCATGTGGGCCTTGCGTGATGCCGCAGAAAAGCGCGGGCACTACCGTTCGCCCGTAGCTGCATCCGAATTCTTCGCCGTGGTGGCGAAGGAAATCGAAGTGGCTTGCGTTGACGGTCGCCTAACCTGCGAACGTGACCACATCCCGTTGTTGCCGCCCATGACCGATGCGCAGATTGCATGGATTCCAATATCGCTTCGACAATTGCAGCAGACCATGTTGCATCCGGGTGCGTATCCGGGTCTTCCCCAACATGCGGAGGAAGGAACCAGCGAACGCTTTGCCAGCGCGCTGGCATTTCTCAACCAACCGTCGCATTACACAAGACAGGATGCGTTGACCACGCGAGTCGATGTTGCCGGCTGGTATTACAACCCCCAGTCGGGCGATGAATGGTTTGAACTCAGGGTTTCAGACCGGTCCAATCCGGATCTGGAATTCACCCTTCATCGTGCGGATAGTCCCGACCTGGTGGAGCATTTCCACGACATCACAGCAGACCGGCAGCGCTTCCGCTTCAAGGGTCAATGTGGCGAAGGCTGCACCTTGCACTTTACTAATGCATCGGGTGCTTCGGGCCAGCTCAGGTTGACGGACACTCAGGGCCTAACGTCGAGCAACGTTGCGATTGGAACCGGCCTGATGTTGTTCGACCAAGGCAGTGCGGTCGAGCCCAGACGCACGCTGCAGGACGACAACCGGGTCGTGCTCGCCGGACAGGTGCATGCGCTGCTCTACCTTATCTACGCGATTCTCATGCCGGTGCTGTTGGTCGGTGGACTCGCTGCTTTTGGCATTGCGGGTTTGCTTTCGATTCGCCGTAAGGACTATGGATTCACTTTTGTACTGGCATGCACCTGTTGGGGGCTGGTCCTGTCGCGTGCGGTTATCCTAGTGCTAGTCGATATCTCTTCGTTCCCAGCCATAATCACGCCATACCTACTACCCATGTTTGTCCTGGCCATGATCGCAGCGCTGCTGTCGCTGCATGCGGCCAGCGGGTTGCTGTTGCCTGGCCGAGCGCAGCGGTGACTGGCTGAAGCGGCCATCGCGCTTGGCCCCCGTAGCCTCGCCAAGCCCACGCCTCGATCCTTGGGATCGGTCGCGACTACCATCCCGCGACGTCCCCCAAGTTTGAGTGGAGTTATTACTTGGAGTTCAATTCCCTGACCCAAGGAGATTGGACGTCGAAAAGCGTTTTTTCAGAAGAGCAGATTATCGGTCTCCTGCGTGAAGCCGAAGCAGGCATGGCCAACCACGACGTGGCGTCACGAGCTGATTTCAATGGAGACGGCAGGCTGGACGTGCTTTGGTACCGTGCTTCGGACCGGAACTTGGTGCTCTGGCAGGGCAATACGACAGGTGGCTTCGACACCATCGGGTCGGTGGCCTTGGTAGCGGCTGGACGGTTTCCGCCGACTGATCGCTGCGTAGCCATTATGCAATGACCTAAGTAGACACCGCATCCAGCGGTGCTTAACTCAGTGAGGTAAGCCCCCGGCATTGCCGGGGGACTCACCAAGGTTTGACCTATTCGACGGTAGTTGTGAACCTGAAATCTCCGCCAAGAGACGAGGTTCACGATGAAAGAGTATCAGAGCTTGTAAGCACCACGTCGTATACATTCCGAAGCGGCGCAAAAAAAGAAGGTGTTTGGCGCCGTCAGACGGCATCTTGGAGAAATTCTCCACGAGCTTGCGGCGCATATGAAATCGAAGATCGTAGAGGGGCACTTGATGTCGGATCACATCCACATGCGCATCAGCATTCCGCCGAAGTATGCGGTGTCAAACGTGGTGGGATCAAGAGCAAGAGCGAGATTACGATCGCGCGGAAGTTTGGGAGGACGAGAGCGGAACTTTACGGGAGAGAACTTCGGGGCCCGAGGCTATTTCGTATCGACGGTAGGGTTGGAGGAGGCGATGGTCCGAGCCTACATCCGACACCAAGAGTCGGAGGACGCACGATACGATCAGATGAAGCTGGGCGTGTAGTCAGCCGCCTTCAGGCGGCTCACGTTGTTATGGCGCCTTCGAGTTGCTCACCCAATAAGCCCCCGGCTTTAACGGGGTCATTTAACTAGCTTTAGGTCATTACAGCTGGCTATCCAACTCCGGCAGCAGCTTGAACAAGTCTCCAACCAAACCAATATCCGCAATCTCAAAAATCGGCGCCTCCGCATCCTTGTTGATCGCCACGATAGTGCCTGCGTCCTTGATGCCTGTCAGATGCTGGATCGCCCCCGAGATTCCGATGGCGACGTACAACTCCGGAGCGATGATCTTGCCGGTCTGTCCAACCTGCATTTCGTTGGGGCAGTAGCCGGCGTCGACGGCGGCGCGGGAGGCGCCTACTGCGGCGCCCAGCTTGTCGGCGAAGGCGTAGACGATCTTGAAGTTCTCTTCCGAGCCCACGCCGCGACCGCCGGAAACCACGCGCTTGGCGCTCTGCAGGTCGGGGCGGTCTGACTTGCCGGCCGCCAGGCCGATGAAGCGGGTGTGCGTGGGCAAGGTCGCTTCCACTATTGCGGCTTCGACCGTGGCGTTGCCGCCTTTGGCGGCTTCCGGCCAAGAGGCGCTGCGCACGGTGGCGACGACCACGTGTTCGGTCGGCGCTTCGACGCTGATGATGGCGTTGCCGGCGTAGATGGGGCGCTTGAAGGTATGGCTGCCTTCCACCGACATGACATCGGAGACCTGCGCGGTGCCCAAAAGTGCGGCGACGCAGGGCATCAGGTCCTTGCCGAAGGTGGTCGACGGGCCGAATACGTGGGTGTATCCGGTCGCCAGTTTCGCGATCTGCGGAGCCAGTACCTGCGCCAGCGCATGCTGGTTAGCCGGGTGGGCGACCGTGAGTACTTTGCCAACCCCTGCGATCTGCGCCGCCTCGGCGGCCACCGCAGTCGGATCGGCGGCGAGCACGGCGATATCGATGGAATCGGGCTTAAGCGCCAGCGCGGCGCTGACGGTCTTGGCGGTGGCGGCGTTGAGCTTGCCGTCGGCGTGTTCGGCGATGACCAGTACCTTGCTCATTACAGCAACCCCTTCTGCTTGAGTGCGGCGACCAGTTCGGCCGCGTCCTTGACCATCACGCCCTTGCCGCGCTTGGCGGGAGGGGCATAGTGGGTGGTCTTGAGGGTGTCGCCGCTGTCCACGCCCAGGTCGGCGAAGGCGATGCTTTCCAGCGGCTTGCTCTTGGCTTTCATGATGTCGGGCAGCTTGATGAAGCGCGGCTCGTTGAGGCGCAGGTCGGTGGTGATTACCGCCGGCAGATCGATTTCCAACGTTTCCAGACCGGCGTCGACCTCACGGGTAACGGTGGCCTTGCCTTCGGCGATTTCGAGTTTGGAAGCAAAGGTCGCCTGCGGGCGGCCCCATAGCGTGGCCAGCATCTGGCCGGTCTGGCTGGAATCGTCGTCGATCGCCTGCTTGCCCAGGATCACCAGGTCCGGCTGTTCCTTTTCCACCAGCTTGAGCAAGGTGCGCGCGGCGGTGAGCGGCTGGATGGGTTGGTCGCTGACCACGTGGATCGCACGGTTGGCGCCCATGGCCAGGCCGTTGCGCAAGTGCGCCTGGGCGTCGGCGGGCGCGATGGTGACGACCACGACCTCGGTGGCGATACCCTTGTCGCGCAGGCGCAGGGCTTCTTCCAGGGCGATTTCGTCGAACGGATTGGCCGACAGCTTGACGCCGTCGGTGACCACGCCGGACCCGTCGGGCTTGACCTGGACGCGGACGTTGTAGTCCACCACGCGCTTGTAGGCGACGAGGATTTTCATGGGCGGGCGATTTCCTTGTTCAGCCAAAAGGAGCGGCTACGGCGCTTGCCGAGGCAGAGGCGGGATTTTACCGGTCATGCGCTGCCCGTGCGAGTGCGTACGGTTTCGCTGGCCAGGCATGCGGCCAAAACGGCGGCAAAGCGCTCCGCGCTGCCCGGCGCCTGGGCGAAGAACAGCGAAGGTTCGGTGAGCTCCAGCTCCAGCAGCCGCGGCGTGCCGTCTTCGGCGCGGATCAGATCGACCCGGGCATAGGGCAGGGCTTGCCTGAGATCGAGCAAGCGCGCGACCGCAACGAGGGACTGTTCGGCCAGCGCGTGCTCGTCCGCGTCGGCAATGCGGGCCGCGATCTCGCCGGTGGCCAGCGGCGTCTGGGTGGGACCTTCGTCCGGCCGCAGCAGTGCGCCCTTGCGGATGGAATGGCTGAATCGGCCGTCGAAATAGATCAGCGCGGTTTCTCCGGCTTGGTCCACCGAACGCAGATAAGGCTGCAGCATCACGCTGCGGTTCTGCTCCAGCAGGCGCGCGATGTGGTTGCCGGCGGCGAATTCCTGCGCTCGTGCGTAGCGCTGGGTGTCGCGGGCGCCGGCGCTGATGGCGGGCTTGACCACGTATTCCGGAGCGGACTCGGTGGCCAGGAACGCCTGCAGCGCCTGCAAGGGCTCGGCGTCGGGCTCCACGAAAACCGTCGGCACGATGGCAATGCCGTTCTCCGCCAGATCGGCCAGGTAATATTTGTCGGTGTTCCAGCGGATCACCGGCAGCGGATTGAGCAGCCGGGTCTTGCGGTTCGCCCGGTCGCACCAGGCCAGGAATTCCGGCAGCCGTTCGGTGTAATCCCACGGCGAGCGCAGCAAGGCCGCGTCGAAGCGTCCCCAGCCGATGCTGGCATCGTCCCAGGCGACGGCGCGCACCGACAGGCCGGCATCGGCGCAGGCCTGCAGCAGGATGCCCAGATCTTCGTCGTGGCCGGCCGCGGCGACGGCGGTGACAAGCGCGAGTGTTTTCATTGCCTCAGTTTAAGCGCAGCCGACGGCACGGAATTTCCATTGCCCGAAAGTACCTGTGTGAGGCGTGACGCAATGGGTAAAATGCGGGCCATTGCCCTCAACGGATCTGGTCATGGCTGACACTGTCGTATCCGCACCGCCGCGTAGCGGAGCCAGAAACAAGCTCTTTTCCAGCGCTGAAGCCGCGCTGCAGGGCGTCGTAGCCGATCACCAGACGCTCGCGGTCGGGGGTTTCGGCCTGTGCGGCATTCCCGAGGCGCTGATTGCGGCCCTGCGCGACAGCGGGGTGAAGGGCCTGACCGCCATTTCCAACAATGCGGGCGTGGATGGCTTCGGCCTGGGCCAGCTGCTGGCCACGCGCCAGATCAGGAAGATGATTTCCTCCTACGTGGGCGAGAACAAGGAGTTCGAGCGCCAATATCTGTCCGGCGAACTCGAGCTGGAATTCAATCCGCAGGGCACCCTGGCGGAGCGTCTGCGCGCCGGCGGCGCGGGCATCCCGGCGTTCTTCACCCGCACCGGCTACGGCACCATCGTGGCGGAGGGCAAGGAAACCCGGCAGTTCGACGATGGCCATCACTACGTGCTGGAAACCGCATTGAAGGCCGACGTGGCCCTGGTCAAGGCGTGGAAGGCCGACACCGCCGGCAATCTGGTGTTCCGCAAGACCGCGCGCAACTTCAATCCCGCCTGCGCCATGGCCGGCAAGGTGTGCGTGGCGGAGGTGGAGGAGGTGGTCGAAATCGGACAACTGGACCCGGACCATATCCATCTGCCCGGCATCTACGTGGATCGCATCGTCCACAATCCGAATCCCGAGAAGCGCATCGAGAACCGCACTATCAGCGCCGGCGTTGCCCGCACAGGAGCCGTGTAATGGCCTGGAGCCGCGATGAAATGGCGCAGCGCGCCGCGCGCGAACTGACCGACGGTGCCTATGTGAATCTGGGCATCGGCTTGCCGACATTGGTAGCCAATCACATTCCGGAAGGCGTGGACGTCTGGCTGCAGTCCGAAAACGGCCTGCTGGGCATCGGTCCGTTCCCGACCGAAGAGCAGGTGGACGCCGACCTGATCAACGCCGGCAAACAGACTGTCACCGCACGCCCGGGCGCCAGCTATTTCGGCAGCCACGACTCCTTCGCCATGATCCGCGGCGGCCACATCGACCTGGCCGTGCTGGGCGCCATGCAGGTGACCGACAAGGGCGATCTGGCCAACTGGATGGTCCCGGGCAAGATGGTCAAAGGGATGGGCGGCGCCATGGATCTGGTGGCCGGGGTCAAGCGCATCGTGGTGCTGATGGAGCACGTGGCCAAAGACGGCAGCCACAAGATCCTGCCGCAGTGCGATTTGCCCCTGACCGGGGTAGGCGTGGTGAACCGGATCATCACCGATCTGGCGATATTCGACGTGGCTGCGGCGGGGTTGGTGTTGGTGGAATCGGCAGCTGAAGTGACGGTTGAGGAGTTGCAGGCGAAAACAGGGGTCCCGTTTCGCCATCACGGCTGATTAGCCGTAACCCTCACTTTTCCCTGCAAAAAGTAAGTAATAAAACCTGTATAGGCCTGAAATACCATTAAGAAAGCGCGACTGGCCTCACTATAGTGTGATGAAGCCCTGTTATATAGTTAGTCATCAGGGGCTAGATCGAGTAGAGGTTCGCATGAAGTTTCAAGTCGGCGCTTGCGCCCTGTTGTTATGTCTGGCCGGCTGCAGTGGGAATAACTCCACCGCGAAATTCGGAGATCTGTACGGGTCCGCAGCGGTAAACGCAAAAGGCGGACTGCAGCTTCCCTCGGTCCGGTCACTCCGCAAGGCATCCGGTTCGATCGCCAACGCCCCGGATCGCGGCGCACTGGTCAACTACAAGAATAAGGGCATCGCCACCAAGGTTACGGGCGCCTACACGTGGTACCCGGTTGCGATCAGTGAAGAGCACGCGCTCAAAGCGGTGGTAACCGGTGAAATGACCATCCCGTCGCCGGACGGTTCGCAGGTCAAATTGCGCTACGAGCGTCACCAGGAACATCCCGACGGCAATTGGACCTGGGTCGGCCGCGTAGAGGGCGGCGACCCGAATCAGGAAGCTATCCTGACCTTCGGCGAAAAAGCGGTTTTCGGCTCGATTCCGCAGCCCAATGGCGCCCCGGCGCTCGGTCTGGAAACCCGAAATGGCGTCCTGTGGGCCGTGAAGACCGACCCTTCCAAAGTGAAGTCCGCCAACGAGGGCACGGTAGACGTTATGGTGCCGCCGGCTAAGGCATTGCGCACCTCCCTTGCAGCCTCCACCGCGGTTGCCCAAGCCAACGTCTCGCAGGCCGCCGTTGCCGCTGGTGCCCCGCCCACTTCGGCCAACACCATCGATGTAGCGATCGGATATACCCAAGGATTCGCCAACGCCCTGGGTGGATCTTCAGCTGCAGTCACACGTCTGAACTTCCTAATCGAAGTCGGGAATCAGGCGTTCACCAACAGTCAGATCAATGGCTATTTGCGCCTGGTCAGCGCCACGCAGGTGAACTATGCCGACAACACCGCAAACGGCACTGCGCTAGAGCAATTGACAGGATTCAATGAGGCTAATGCTCCGGTCACCATCCCCGCGTCACTTACGCCGTTACGGCAAGCGCGGGATACTTCGGGTGCCGACTTGGCGGTGCTGATGCGTGATTTCCAGACCCCTGAGAATGCCGGCTGCGGCATAGCCTGGCTCAATGGGGCGAACCGGACTGCGATCAATCCGGCTACCGATGACGACTACGGATTTGCAGTGGTCAGCGATGGCTTCGACACCGGGACAGACAACAAAGAATATTTCTGCGCCCCTGAAACCCTGGTGCATGAGCTTGCCCACCTGATGGGCTCGGCGCATGATCGGGATAATTCGAAGAAGGCCAATGGAGACTTGCAGTACGGCCGCTTCGATTATTCGTTCGGCATGAAAACAACTGCGTCCACCGGCAATTTCTACACGATCATGGCGTATGGAGGCGACGATCAGAATTTCTATCGGACGTTTTCCAATCCGTCGGTATTGAAGTGCGGACCGAGCAATAATTTACCGTGCGGTGTGGTTGATCAGACGGACAATGCACGCAGTTTGAATCAGACAATTCCTGTGGTTGCCAACTTCAGGGTCAACGTGGTGCCATTCCCGAATGGAGCGGCCAACGACATCAACGCCGACGGTCGCAGCGATCTGTTTCTGCGCTACGGCACGTCCGGCGGCTTCGCAGGCTACTGGATCATGAACGGCGCATCGATCGTCGCTGCCTCGTCAGCGCTGGCGGCACCGGCCAACCATGAGGTGGCAGCCAAGGGCGACTTCAACGGCGATGGCAGGCTGGATGTGCTCTGGTACCGCGCTTCGGACCGGAACCTGGTGCTGTGGCAGGGCAACGCCACCGGTGGTTTCGACACCATCGGCGTTGGTGGCCTCAGCCTGGGTTGGCTGGTTTCCGGTGCCGGCGATATCAATGCGGATGGGCGTAGCGACCTCTTCCTGCGCTACGGCACCTCTGGCGGCTTCGCAGGCTACTGGATCATGAACGGCGCATCCATTGTCAGTGCCTCGTCTGCCTTGGCAGCGCCAGCCAACCACGACGTGGCTGCGCGCGGTGATTTCAACGGTGACGGCAGGCTGGACGTGCTGTGGTACCGCGCGTCGGACCGCAACCTGGTGCTGTGGCAGGGCAACGCCACCGGTGGTTTCGACACCATCGGCGTTGGTGGCCTCAGCCCGGGCTGGCTGGTTTCCGGTGCCGGCGATATCAATGCAGATGGGCGTAGCGACCTATTTCTGCGCTATGGGACGTCCGGTGGCTTCGGTGGTTACTGGATCATGAATGGCGCATCGATTGTGAGCGCGTCCTCCGCGCTCGCAGCCCCGGCCAACCACGACGTGTCGTCACGAGCTGATTTCAATGGAGACGGCAGGCTGGACGTGCTTTGGTACCGTGCTTCGGACCGGAACTTGGTGCTCTGGCAGGGCAATGCCACCGGTGGCTTCGACACCGTCGGCGTCGGTGGCCTTGGTAGCGGCTGGACGGTTTCCGCCGACTGATCGCTGCGTGGCTGCTATGCAATGACCCAAGTAGGTACCGCATCCGGTGGCGCCTATTGCTTTAGATCATTACGGTTGCCTGTCCAACTCCGGCAGCAGCTCGAACAAATCCCGCACCGGACCAATATCGGTTATCCCGAAAATCGCAGTCTCCAGTCCTGGAGACTGCGATGGAAGGTCTGGTAAGAGGGAAATTGTCAGGGCAGGTCTTGCCCAACGCGCCCCGGATTGCGGTATCTATAACACTCCATTGAGGACATCGCGGTCTTCGTGCGCAGGCCGCCCACGGCCATCACCTGCTGCGGTCGCTTCGGCAAGAGTGGAGCGATCAATTTGAACCGCCCCGGTTTTTGAGGAGGCTCCAACGCTTGAGAAGATGGAGCTATGAACAAGTCGAACAAGTTTTCCCCTGAAGTGCGTGAGCATGCGGTGCGGATGGTGCAGGAGCACCGTGGTGATTACCCATCCCTGTGGGCGGCCGTGGAGTCGATAGCGCCGAAGATTGGCTGTGTGCCGCAGCCCCTGCTGGGCTGGGTTCTGCGCCAGGAGATTGATGGTGGTGCGTGACGGGACAACCACGGCCGAGAAGCAGCGCATGAAGGAGCTGGAGCGTGAGGTCAAGGAACTGCGCCGGGCCAACGAGATCCTGAAATTGGCCAGCGCGTTTTTCGCCCAGACGGAGCTCGACCGCCGACTCAAGTCTTGAGGGACTTCGTTGACAAGCACCGCAACACCCACGGGGTCGAGCCGATCTGCAAGGTTTTGCAGATCGCCCCGTCGGGATATCGACGCCATGCCGCGCTTCGGCGAGAACCCCACGGACGCTGCGCCAGGATCCAACGCGACGAAGTGCTGGTGGCGCAGATTGAACGGGTCTGGCAGGCCAACCAGCAGGTCTACGGTGCCGACAAGGTCTGGCGGCAGTTGGGGCGTGAAGGCACTGCGGTGGCACGCTGCACCGTGAAGCGATTGATGCGCAGGCAGGGCCTGCAGGGCGTAAGGCGGGGTAAGGTCGTGCGCACGACGATCAGCGACGGCAAGAGCCTTTGCCCCCTGGACCGGGTCAACCGGCAGTTCCGGGCCGAGCGCCCGAACCAGTTGTGGGTCTCGGACTTCACCTACGTCTCGACCTGGCAGGGCTGGCTGTATGTGGCGTTTGTCGTCGACGTGTTTGCCCGGCGCATCGTTGGCTGGCGCGTCAGCACTTCGATGCGAACCGACTTCGTCCTTGATGCACTGGAACAGGCGCTCTATGCGCGCCAGCCCGAGCAGGATGGCAGCTTGATCCACCATAGCGACCGCGGGTCGCAGTAGGTGTCCATCCGCTACAGCGAGCGCCTGGCCGAAGCCGGCATTGAACCGTCGGTGGGCAGCAAGGGCGACAGCTACGACAACGCGCTGGCCGAGACGATCAACGGCCTCTATAAAGCCGAGCTGATCAATCGACGAGCACCATGGAAAACTAGGGAGTCCGTGGAGCTGGCCACCCTGGAATGGGTGGACTGGTTCAATCACCAGCGGCTGCTTGAACCTATCGGCTATATTCCACCTGCAGAAGCTGAGGCAAACTATTGCCGGCAACTCGCCAGTCACGCTGTCCCAATGGCAGCATGACTTAAACCAAACAGCCTCCACGAAAACCGGGGCGGTTCAATTCCTATTGGCCTTCTTGCAACTCTTCATGGCGGCCATAGCCATCTCCGGTCTCTAATCGGGGAAGCCAGTATTTCAGTCCACAATCCTAGGAGCCCGCGCGGCAGAAGAAATTCCGCGTTGTTGACGAGTACAGAATACGCTCCGGGCGACGCGATCACGTCGAGGCAATGCAGTTCGACGCTTTCAGTTTGCATGTAACGGCGCTTCCGAAGGCCCCGTCGAAGCGGTCATGTGAGTTTTTCCCGTTTCGGCTCTTATGCGTACGCCATCCGGCGCAGGTTCAACGCCAGGCACACCAGTTTCCACTCGGCTCGCACCTTCTCGATGCTCCGAAGACTGAACTGCCGGAAGCCCAGTACCGCCTTGATCCAGCCGTTGGGCGCTTCCACGATCGCTTTGCGCCGACGGTACGCCGCCTTGCCTTCATCGCTTTGCAGCTTTGCCGCCATCTGCGCGGTGCGGGGATATTTCTCCGCATCGATGCCCGCGTGCTTCCGGCCCTCCCGGCCCAGCGCGACGATCACTTCACACCGCTTCTTCGCCAGTGCCTCCAGTGCCGCTTCGCTGCGATAACCCGCATCGGCCAGGAACTGCTCCGGCAGTGCCCCCAACGTGCGCTCCACCACGTCCACCATCACCGGCAACTGCCCGCTGTCGGCGGCGCAGTCCGTCAACTCCGCCGCCACGATGATCTGGTGTGCCGCATCCACCGCCGTCTGCGCGTTGTAGCTGTAATCAAAGTCGCCATTACTCTGCTTCATGATCCGGCTCTGCGGGTCGGTAAAGCTGGTCTGATCGCTGTCTTGCGGCACGCCAAAGTCACGCTTGTACGGTTTGCCTTTCTTCGGCTTGCCATCCCGATCACGCGGACGGCGTTCGTCGTCCGCATGACGCCCGCGCGCCGTGTCCGCTTCGCGTTGCTGCGCTTCCAGCCGCGCCTTCGCCGCTTCGATCGCCGCCAGACGCGCTTCGCGTCGTGCGATCTCGGCAGGCAGATCCTGCTCCGGCTCATCGTCTTCCGTCGCGTCCGTCGCACGCGCACGTTCCAGCAGGGCCGCAATCTGCTGCTTCAACTCCGCCTCGGCCTGCTGCATCCGCCCGTAGCTCATCGCCTTGTGGCGCGAGGCATTGGCCTTCACCTTCGTCCCGTCCACCGCGATCGTGCCCAGCTTCACCAACCCGCATTCGCGCGCCAGCTTCACCACTTGCTCGAACAATGCCGACAGTTCCGCAAGGTGCAAGGCGCGGAAATCGCTCAGCGTGCGATGTGCCGGGAAATTACCCGCCGCCAGCACCCGCAACGCCACATCTTCGTGCAGCCGGCGCGCCAGCTTGCGCGAGGAGAACACCCCGGTGGCATAACCGTACACCAGCACCTTCACCATCATCGCCGGATGGAACGGCTGGTTGCGCGGTCCTCCGTTCGCATAGCGGGCATGGAACGCCGACAGATCCAGCAACTCCACAGTGTCTGCGATGAAGTAGGCCAAGTGGCCCTCGGGAAGCCAGTCTTCCGCCGACGGCGGCAGCAAGTGGGATTGCCCGGGCTGGTACGGTAGGTAGGAGGTTGCCATGCCGCAATTGTCGCTCATCAAAACGACGACGGGGCTTCTGCCGCGCAGACTCCTAGCTGCCATTTTTTTGGAGACCGCTTGTAAGTGCGGCGGCTGCCATCCTTGTCCTTTCAATGCCTGCTATGCTCTGGCCTGCTTGGAAGCCTTATTGCGTTGTTTGGGCAGTGTGGAGCTAGGATCCGTCGACAATGACCTCGGAGATGACCATGACTGTGCGATTCCGTTACCACCAAGCTGTAGTGTCGATCGTATTTGTCGCTTTCTCGATTGGTGCATTTGCACAATCCCTTGGCAGTCAAGGCGCCCGCCAGAGTCATGTTGCTGTTGCTCCCGTCGCGTCTGGGGTGAACGCCTCGCCTAAAGAGCGTGGCGAGCTGGCGCGCAAGTTCGTGAGCAAGTGGGGCATGTACGTGCAGCGCGTCTATGGCGTCCGCGTAAACACATGGGCGCAACGGATGGTGCCGAATTTCGTCAGCGTCGATGCTGCCAACTTCCGCAGCGCCCTTAAGCGCGAAACCTTTGAAGGCGCCATGGCCGAGCTGTCAGGCTCGGGGTACAGGCTTAGCGATGACAAGGTGATCACTCAACTTGCCTTAACGGAACGGGAAACTGTTTCGTCCGAATCGCGCGTCACCATCAAGTCGCTAGGCGCGCTTTCCAACGATTTGGTGTACACGCCCATACAGCCCTGCCGCATCATCGATACCAGGAACACGGGTGCCGGCGTCATCGCGGCCAATTCCACCCGTAGCTTTATTGCGATTAATTCCAGCAATTTCACTAGTCAGGGCGGCAGTGCCACCAATTGCGGCACCTCGGGACTCAATGCGACCGCAGTGGCAATCAATCTCACGGCGGTCGCTCCGGCCGGGGCCGGATATGCCACGGTATATCCATTTGGCACGACGCAGCCGCTGGCGGCGAGCGTGAACTACGCGACCGGCGCCATCGTCAATAGCGCGCTGATCGCGCAAATCCCTAATCCGCTGGCTTCATTCGATTTCACCGTTTATACATTCGCCCAATCGCACTATGTAGCAGACATTGTGGGATATTTCGCGCCACCTGTGGCCACGGCTCTACAGTGCGAGCAGACCGGTACGACTACGGTTACTGTCTTCACGAACACGAATGTAACAGCCAGCGCGCCTGCGTGTCCTAGTGGTTATACAAGGACATCTACCAACTGTCTTTCAAGCAACAGGCTCATGCCGTTGTTCGCGCACGGCGATGGCTTCTGTATTGCTTATAACGACACCCTAACAGACAATCAACTCAGTGCTTCAGCTATTTGCTGCCGGGTCCCCGGAAGATAGCGCGGAGCTCGGGACGCAGCGAAAAGAAAGATCAGGCCGTGCCGAACTTTATCCTTCTAGAAGCAGTATAAAAAATAGTTTTGTATATATTTCTTAGTACAACATTCATGCGCTGCAAATTGACACCGCATTAGACCATTTGAGTTACCCATACATATAAGAGCTTATGTTTTTAGTAGTAGAAAGAAACCCGCGCCCTGTGGGCGCGGTCATAGCCTAACTGGCTCTGCCTGTTAGAGCACCTGCCCATGCCGTTACCTTCGAGGTGTTGTCCACACAACACAACAGAAGGAAACAAGCATGAGCAGGTTTACAAAAGCGTCGCACGTGATCTGGCATTGTCAACACCACATTGTATGGGTACCGAAGTATCGATTTCGCATATTGAAGGGCCCCGTAGCGCGGGAAATGCACCAGTGCGTAATGTTGTTTTGCCAGAGGTTACAGGTGCAGGTGGTGGAGTTGAATGTTCAGCAGGATCACGTGCATTTATTGGTAAAGATTCCGCCGAAGGTGTCGGTTTCGGAGTTGGTAGGTGTCCTGAAAGGACGTATTGCGATCCGGATATTCAGCCAGTTCACCTATTTGAAGCGCAGGCCCTTTTGGGGTAACCATTTTTGGTCGAAAGGTTATTGCGTAGATACGGTGGGTCTGAATTCGGAGATGATCCAGAAGTATGTGAAATATCAGGAGCGGCAGGAACAGCATCAGCAGCAACTGGAGTTTGACCGAAGCAGCGAGCCTTCTCAGAAGGGTCGCTAGGTGTGCCCCCTTCTAGGGGGCAGAAGGCAAGACCACGTTCTACGAACGTGGTCGTTTACATAGTTATTTGTCGATATCTGACAGCCAGCCCCAGAGAAACGATCCTCCCGCAGCAGGCTGAAAAGCTTCTGTTCGGATATACGGAATTACATACGTATCGAAGTAATGACTGCGGGTTGTTTTCGCATGTTATAGATTCTCATAGTTCGGCCCCGCACCGCCCTCTGGCGTCACCCAGGTGATGATTTCGTAGGGGTCCTTGATGTCGCAGGTTTTGCAGTGGACGCAGTTGGCGGCGTTGATCTGCAGGCGTTTACCGGCGGTGGCGTCATCGACGATTTCGTAGACGCCGACGGGGCAGAAGCGGGTGCAGGGGTTGTCGTATTCCTCGGCGCAGCGGGTGATGCAGATCGAGGTGTCGGCGACCTTGAGGTGGACGGGTTGGTCTTCGTCGTGCTCGGTGGCAGCGTAGTACACGCCCTGCAGGCGGTCGCGCGGGGGCAGGGTGCGCTGCACGTAGTCGCGTTTGGGTTGTTCGTGCGCGTCCAGCTTGTCCAGCGAGGACCAGTCGGCTTTGACTTTCAGCGTCCACGGCGACAGGCCGCGGGTCGCGGTTTCCCAGCCGGCGTTCAACATGCCCCACCACAGGCCGCGCTTGAAGCCGGGCTTGATGTTGCGCACCTGCTTCAGTTCCCTCATCGCATCGGAGGCGCGCAGCGTGGCGTCGAAACCGGCCGGTTCCAGTGCGCCGCGCTGCAACGACTGCGCCAAGTGCTCGGCGGCCAGCATGCCGCTGCGGATCGCCTGGTGGGTGCCTTTGATCTTGGGCACGTTGAGCAGGCCAGCGGTGTCGCCGATCAGCAGCGCGCCGGGCATTTCCACCTTGGGCAGCGATTGCCAGCCGCCGCTGGCGATGGCGCGGGCGCCGGCCGACAGAATAGTGCCGCCTTCCAGCAGCGGTGCGATCAGCGGATGGTGCTTCCATTGCTGGAACGCTTCCCACGGCCTGTATTGCGGATCCTGGTAATCGAGCCCGCTGACATAGCCCAGCGCGATCTGGTTGTTTTCCAGGTGATACAGGAAGCTGCCGCCGTAGGTGCGCGTGTCGGCGGGCCAGCCCAGCGTGTGCACGATCTTGCCGGGCGAGACGCGGCCTTCGGGCAGCTGCCAGAGTTCCTTGATGCCGATGGAATAGGCCTGCGGATCGCTATCCTGATTCAATGCGAATTGCTTGACCAGGCGCTTGGTCAGATGCCCGCGCGCGCCTTCGGCCAGCACCGTGACCTTGGCGTGGATGTCGATGCCGGCCGCGTAGCCCGGCTTGTGCGAACCATCCTTGGCTACGCCCATGTCGCCGATGCGCACGCCGATGACCTTGCCGCTGGCGTCGTGCAGGGTTTCGGCTGCGGCGAAGCCCGGATAGATTTCCACGCCCAGCGCTTCGGCCTGCGGCGCCAGCCATGCGCACATGGCGCCCAGGCTGACGATGAAGTTGCCGTGGTTGTTCATGCTTGGCGGGACGATGGGGAACTTGCGGCCGCCGGTCTTGCTGAAAAACCAGAACTCGTCTTCGGTGGCGGGCACACAGATCGGCGGCGGTTTGTTGCGCCAGCCCGGCAGCAGCGCATCCAGCGGGCCGGGTTCGATCACCGCGCCCGAGAGGATGTGCGCGCCGATGGTGCTGGACTTCTCGATCACGCAGACCGAGATCTCCGGATTCAGCTGCTTCAGGCGGATCGCGAACGACAGGCCGGCCGGGCCCGCGCCCACGGCGACGACGTCGTATTCCATGACATCGCGCTTTACGGCGGCGTTTGCGGCATCGGTCATCGCGGACTCCGGGGCGGGTTCTTGGCTGCGGCCATTTTCGGCGTTTGCGCCCGATGGGGCAAATCCGTCAGCATGCGGCGGTGAGCGTACTCCAGGATTTGGCAGCGAATGGTGAGGGCAGCGCGCTGCCGGGCGCCACGCTGCGGTTCGCGCCGCGGTGGCTGGAGCACGCGCAGGCCGATGCGCTTCTTCTCGCTGTGCGTGAATCTGTCCTGTGGGAAACCCACCGCATCCGGATGTTCGGGCGAGAAGTGGATTCGCCGCGGCTGAGCTGCTGGGTCGGCGATGCGGACGCGGCCTACACCTATTCCGGCACCCGTTTCGAACCGCATCCCTGGCCCGTTGCGCTGGCTGAAGTGCGCGCACGCCTGTCGACTGAACTGGATAATCCGTTCAACAGCGTGTTGGCCAACCGTTACCGCGATGGGCGCGATTACATGGGCTGGCATAGCGACAACGAGTCCGCGCTCGGCCCGCGCCCGTTGATCGCCTCCGTAAGCCTGGGCGCGACCCGGCGTTTCGTACTGAAGCATCGTCTGCAACCGGCACGCAAGTTGGAGGTGCTCTTGCCCCACGGCAGCCTGCTGGTAATGGCCGGCGACACCCAGCGCAACTACAAGCATGCGTTGCCGCGCACGGCCAAGCCGGTAGGCGAACGCATCAATCTGACTTTTCGCAGGATCTTGGCCTGATTTTAGCGGCGGCGCGGAAGCGTCTTGTAGGAGCGACGTCCCCCAAGGGAACTTCCTGTGGGCGTAAGTCGCGAGTGAAGTTCCGCATGTACCGAATGTTCCGTGGCGTCAGTCGCGACTCACATCGCTCCTACAGGGCGAACGCTGCGACCCTTGGGCAGCGGCCTTCAGCGCTTCTGCTTTGCGTCCGCATCGCCGGTGCGCAGGGTCCAGCCGACCACCTCGCCTCCCAGCTTTTCCAGCGCCTGCTCGAACGCCACCGCGACCTGCGCGACCTCGGTGCCGCTGGCCGGTTCGGTCTGCAGGAAAGTGCGCGAGCCGACCACGCGCTGTTCGCTGCTGTGCAGCAGCTTGGCGTTGAGTTCGATGGTGGCCGCGGGCGCGGCGTTGCCGGCGTAATCGGATTCGAAGCGGCGCACGTCCATCACCAGCTTGTAATCGGCGCGGATGCCGCTGCCGGAACGGGCGACCGAAGGGATTTTTCCCGAGTCCTCCAGCGCACGCAGCACGGTGGCTTCCAGCAGATCGGTGGACGGCTGCGACCAGGTGACGCCGCGATAGACCTGCAGTTCGCCCGGCGTCGGGCGCACCGCGATGCGCGGGCTGTCGACCACGCGCGCCGCAGTGGGTTTCATCACCGCCAGCTGCCAGGTCACCGCCGGCCAGGAAGGATCCGGCGTCACCTTGACCTGCGGGGCGTAAATGATTACCGGGTCGCGCTGTTCGCTGCCCAGGATCGAGCAGCCGGCCAATAGCAGCGACAAGACGAAGGCCCGCAGCACCCGCGCGGCAGCGGGGCGCATGGATTTCAGGCGCATGGATTTCATTGCGGTTCGAATTCCTTGGGTGCGTCGCGGCCCAGTAGATAGCGCGCGGGGTTGCCTTCCAGCCGGTCGCTGACCTGGCGCAGATCGCGGATCAGGCTGCGCAGCTCGGACAGCGTGGGTCCGAGCTGGCCCAGGCCGTCGCTGGCGAAACTGTTGATGGCGGCGCGATTCTCGCCCAGGATCGCGTTCGCATTGCCGGCGGCCGAATCCAGCCGCGCCAGCGTGCTTTCGAGTTTTTCCAGGATCTGCGGCAGCTCGCGCACCAGGTTCTGATCCAGCCGCTGGATGGTGCCGTTGGTGGTCTCCAGGGTCTTGTCCAGGTTTTGCGCGGCGTCGCGCGCGCTGACGATCAGCGCCTGCAGGCCGTCGTCGCGATGGGCCATGGAGCCGCTGATGGTTTCCAGGTTCTCCAGAGTGGCGGTGATGCGCGCCACGTTCTGGTCGCTCAGCGCCTGATCCAGGCGCTCGACGATGCGGTTGGCGGTGTCGGCGATGTTCTGCAGCGCCGAGGGCGTGGTCTGGATCACCGGCGCCTCGCGCTTGTCCACGGAGGTCAACTTGGGCGCCTGCGGCGTGCCGCCGCTGAGCTGGATGACCGAAGGCCCGGTGAGGCTGGTGATGCCCAGCTTGGCGCGGGTGTCGGTCTTGACCGGCGTGCCGGCGTCCAGGCGCACCTGGGCGATGACTTGGCGCGGGTCGTTGGGCGCGAGCGAGAGCTTGGTGATGGAACCCACCGCGATGCCGTTGTATTGCACCGGGCTGCCGATGGACAGGCCGGTGACCGCTTCGCGGAACACGATCTGGTACTCCTGCCAGCTGCGCTCGGACGAATATTTCGCCGCCCACAGCCCGAACAGCAGCAGCGCCGAGGCGATGATGATGGTGAACGCGCCGATCAGCACGTAGTTGGCTTTGGTTTCCATGACTCAGCGCGCCTCGTGCCGTGTTTGGTTAGCGTCGCGGCCGTCGCGCGCGGCGCGCGCGCGTGGGCCGTGGAAGTATTCCTGCACCCAGGGGTGGTCCAGCTGTTCGACTTCGCCGATCGGGGCGGCAATCACCACCTTGCGGTCGGCCAGCACCGCCACCCGGTCGCAGATAGCGTACAGGGTGTCCAGGTCGTGGGTGATGAGGAACACGGTCAGTCCCAGCGCTTCCTGCAGCGTCTTGATCAGCCGATCGAACGCGGCCGCGCCGATCGGATCCAGGCCGGCGGTGGGTTCGTCCAGGAACAGCAGCGGCGGATCCAGCGCCAGCGCGCGCGCCAGCCCGGCGCGTTTGCGCATGCCGCCGGAGAGCTGCGAAGGCAGCTTGTTGAGCGCGTCGGCGGGCAGCCCGGCGAGCTTGACCTTCAGCAGCGCCAGCTCGTAGCGCCAGCTGTCGGGCAGCTCGGCATGGTGCTCCTTCAGCGGCACTTGCACGTTTTCGCCGACGCTGAGCGAGGAGAACAGCGCGCCGTCCTGGAACAGCACGCCGGTATTGCGCTCGATGTGCTGGCGGTCGGCCTGTTTGCGCGACCGCGCGTCGGTGCCCAGCACTTCGATCTGGCCGGCATCGGGTTCGCGCAGGCCCAGGATCGAGCGCATCAGCACCGATTTACCGGTGCCCGAACCGCCGACCACGCCCATGATCTCGCCTGGCCGCACGTCCAGATCCAGATCGTCGTGCACGGTCTGTTCGCCGAAGCGGTTGACCAAGCCGCGGACACGGATGATCGGTGCGCCGTCGTCGGGGCGGTCGTTTGCGGCTTGAAGGCTTGGCGCCGGATCCGTGCTCACCAGCCCACCTGCATGAACCACAGCGCCGCCAGCGCGTCGAGGATGATGACCAGCGAGATGCTCTGCACCACGCTGGAAGTGGTGCGTTCGCCGACCGACTGCGCGGTGCCTTCCACCTGCAGGCCTTCCAGACAGCCGATCAGGCCGATGATCAGCGCGAACAGCGGCGCCTTGGCCATGCCGACCAGGAAATGGCGTACCTCTATAGTGTCGTGCATGCGCGCCAGATACATCTGCGGCGGGATGCCCAGATCGAACGCACCTACGGTGATGCCGCCGGCCAGGCCCGCAATCATCGCGATGAAAGTCAGCAGCGGCAGCATGACCAGCAGCGCCAGCACGCGCGGGATCACCAGCAGGTCGATCGGGTCCAGGCCCAGGGTGCGGATGGCGTCGACTTCTTCGCGGCTGACCATCGCGCCGATCTGCGCGGTGAAGGCGCTGGCCGTGCGCCCGGCCAGCACGATCGCGGTCAGCAGCACCGCGAATTCGCGCAGGAACGCGATGCTGACCAGTTCCACCACGTAAATCTCCGCGCCGAAATCGCGCAGGATGGTGGAGCCCAGGAATGCGATCACCGCGCCCACCAGATACGACAGCAGGATCACCAGCGGCACCGCGTCCAGGCCTACCTGTTCCATGTGGAAAACCGTGGCGGTGACACGCAGGCGCTTGGGCTGGCGCAGGATGCGCAGCAGCTTGACCAGGTTTTCGCCGGTGAAGCTGACCAGGGACACGATTTCCTTGCCGTTGTCCTGCACCTGATGGCCCAAGCGGGCCAGCGCGGCGACGAAACCGTAATCCCGCTTGCGCTTGGGGCGGTCGTCGGACACGTCTTCGATGGTCGACACCAGCGCTTGGTGCTCATCGCGGAACTGCAGTTCTTCCAGGGGAATGCCGCTGCGGTTGGCGTAGCGCAGCAGCTGCAGCACGCCGGCCGAATCGATGCGCGAGATGCCGCTGGCGTCGATGCGTTTGACGCCGGCCGGCAGTTCGCGCAGGCGCTCGGCCACCTCCATCGCGGTGGTCAGCGTCCATTGGCCCAGCAACCGGACCTGGGAAGGGTCGGCCTCGTCGGCAGCAAAGCGGGGGCGGGTTTCGGTCTGGGTCATGGCGCGCGTGGGCGAGCATACAGGCTACGATGCTGAAGCCGCGTTATGCGCCGGGCCGCCTGCGCGAACCGAACAGCGGCATGGGAGCGGAGTCCCCAACGTGAGCGCTGGCTATCGCTTGTACAGGCGCGGAGCGACAGCTCGCGGCGGGACGCCGCTCCCGCATCCAATAGACTATGGGCATGTCGCAACAACGCACGGCCATGGCCACCTACGCCCAGCGGATCGCTTTCGTCTGCGAAATTGCCGGGCGCCTGCACACTTACGGCACCACGGCGCAGCGTCTGGAAGGCGCGGTGATCGCGCTGTCGACGCGCCTGGGGCTGGACTGCGAACCGTGGTCCAACCCCACCGGTCTGATCCTGAGCTTCAGCGACCCGGCCAAGCCCTTGGGCAGCAGCGATACCACCCGGGTGATCCGTCTGGCCCCGGGCGAAAACGACTTGTACAAGCTGGTCGAAGCCGACCGCATCGCCGAAGCGGTGGCCGGCGGCGCGATGAGCATCGCCCAGGGCCATACCGCGCTGCGCGGACTGGACCGCAAGGCCAGCCTGCGCTGGCGCGCGACCCAGCTGATGGCGTTCGCGCTGGCGTCCGGCGCGGTGGCCGGGCTGTGGCGGCTGCCCTGGCTGGACATCGCGACCGCGACCCTGATCGGTTTGCTCATCGGCCTGCTGACCCAGCTGACCGAGCGCCGACCGCAGCTGAAGGAAGCCAGCGATGCGGTGTCGGCGCTGGTCGCCGGCATGGTTGCGGTGCTGGTGGGCAATTTCATCCATCCGCTCAACCTCAACACGGTGATCATCGCCTCGCTGGTGGTCCTGTTGCCGGGCATGACCCTGACCAATGCGGTCAACGAGCTCACCAGCCAGCACTGGGTGTCGGGCACGGCGCGTTTCGCCGGCGCGGTGGCCACCATGCTCAAGCTCACCGTCGGCAGCCTGATCGCGCTAACGCTGGCGCAGCTGCTGAACATCTATCCGCAGGTGCGCGCGCTGCGGCCGCAGCCGGACTGGGTGGAATGGACTTCGCTGGTGCTGGCCGCGTATGCATTCGCGGTGCTGTTCAAGGCGCACCGGCGCGATTACGGCTGGGTCATGGCCGCGGCGATCGGCGGCTATCTGATTTCACGTTACGCGGGCGAGGCGTGGGGCAGCCCGGTCGGGATCTTCCTTTCGGCGCTGGCGCTGACCGCCGCCGGCAACGCCTTCGCGCGCTGGGCCAACAAACCGGGCGCGATCATCCGCGTGCCGGGCATCATCATGCTGGTGCCGGGCAGCGCCAGCCTGCGCGGACTGATGAGCCTGGTGCAGCAGCAGGATGTGGCGGTGGGTAATACGGCGCTGCTGGGCGTGGTGAATATCGTGATGGCGCTGGTGGCGGGGCTGCTGTTCGGCAACCTGCTGCTGCCGGCGCGGAAGAATCTTTGAAGCTTTGGTTTTTGAGTCTGTTCCCTTGCGCGCAGTGCCCCCAAGGGGACTTCCTACGGGGCGCAGGGGAGGATTGAGGTGGTGCTCTTGATCTTGCGCTTGGACTCCTCCATTGCGCACAGTGCGCCCAAGGGGACTTCCTACGGGGCGCAGGGGAGGACTGAGGAGGGGTGCATTTGATCTTGATCCTGCCCGTCATCCGGGCGAACGCCGGGATCCAGTGCTTTTTCGTTCGTCGTTCCCGCGTAGGCGGGGATCTAGTGACTTTGCTCTTGCTTTGAAGCAGAGCGTTGACCAGCTTCGCTGTTGAAAGCCGCGCTACGCGCGAGTCACTTTTCTTTGAACGGCAAAGATAAAGTAACCAAAAGAAAGCCGCCCTGACGGCGCGCCCACGATGAATCCGTGGGTCCGCAAGCGGGCCGGGACAACCGTAAGACGCCTCCTGCGTCTCCGGAAACGGCGCACATCCCTGTGCGCCGCCCCTACGGGGTTTAACCCGTCCCGCTTGCCGCGTCTCACGGGATTAATTCAGAAGCAAGCGCAAAGGCTGGGCAATCGCTGATCAGTGAGTACCCGTAAAAAACGCCGGCTACAGCCGGCGTTTTTATTTGTTCGAACCATGCCCCGATCACTTCTTCCTGATCAGGAAATCTTCCGCCTTCTTGCCCTTGACGGTCAGCGCGGCGAGCCAGCGGGGTTGTTTGCCGCGGCCGCTCCAGGTGTCCTTGGGATTGGCGGGGTTGCGGTATTTCGGCGCGACCTTGCCCAGCTTGCGGCCGGGCTTTGCGGTCTTTTTTGCCACGCGCTTGGGGCCGCGCTTCGCGCCGCCGGCGCCGAACAGTTCGGCGATGGTATAGCCCTCGGCTTGGGCGAGTTTGGTGAGTTTGCTGCGGACCGTGGCGACCGGCGCGCGTTTGGCGAGTTTGGTTTGCTGCTGCTTGGCCTTGCTGATCAGCGTTTCCAGCTCCTTGGCCGACAGGCTGCGTAAATCAATCGACATCAATCTCTCCGCTTGTGAAAGGAACAACGCCGGTGATCGGACGATGTGAAGCACGATCATAGTCGAGTTGGCCGAACCTGCGATGAAATGCAGGATAGTTTCTGCGGTCTCGTTCTCATTAGGCCGCTGTTCGATTATGCGGCGCGAGGCGGATAATCGAAATCAGGCGATCAGTTTCGCCAGCAATTCCTCGCGCCCCAGATTTTCCGCGGCATCGGCGCGACGCGCGCGATATTCGAAAGTGCCGGCGGCCAATCCACGTTCGGAAATCACCACCCGGTGCGGAATGCCGATCAGTTCGATATCGGCGAACATCGGGCCCGGGCGCAGGCCGCGGTCGTCCAGCACCGCGTCGATGCCGGCGGCGTGCAGGTCGTCGAACAGCCGCTGCGCGGCCGCGTTCACCGCCTCGTCGTTCTTCGGGTTGAGGATGCAGATGGCCACCGACCACGGCGCCATCGGCTGTGGCCAGATGATGCCGGCGTCGTCGTGGTTCTGCTCGATCGCCGCGGCGACGATCCGCGACACGCCGATGCCGTAGGTGCCCATCAGCATGGTCGTGGCCTTGCCGGATTCGTCCAGCACGGTCGCTTTCAGCGCATCGGCGTATTTGCGCCCGAGCTGGAACACGTGGCCCACCTCGATGCCGCGCGCGATCCGCAGTTCGCCGCCGTCGCGCGCGCGGTCGCCGTGCAGCACGTTGCGGAGGTCGGCGACAGCGTCCGGTTCGGGCAGGTCGCGCGCCCAGTTGACGCCGGCGAGGTGGAACCCGGCTTCATTCGCGCCCACCACGAAATCGGCCATCGCCGCGACTTCGCGGTCGGCGACGATGCGGATCGGTTTCGTCGGTTCGATCGGGCCCAGGAAGCCCGGCTCGCTGCCCATAACTTCGAGGATTTCCGCTTCCGTGGCCATGCGGTAATCGGCCAGTCCGTCGACCTTGCCGAGCTTGATCTCGTTGACCGCGTGGTCGCCGCGCACCAGCGCCAGCACGAACCCGGCCTCGGTCATCAGCGCGACCGATTTGACCGTGCGCTGCAGCGGAATGCCGAGCAGCGCCGCCACGTCCTCGCAGGTTTTCTGGGTAGGCGTTTCCACCTTGCGCAGGGTTTCGCCGGCGGCCGGGCGCGGCGCCGGATCGGCGGCCTGCGCGGTTTCCACGTTGGCGGCGTAGTCCGAGCCGGTGGAAAACGCAATGGCGTCCTCGCCCGAATCGGCGAGCACATGGAATTCCTGCGAGGCGTCGCCGCCGATGGCGCCGGAGTCCGCCTGCACCGCGCGGAACTTGAGGCCCAGGCGCGTGAACACGCTGCTGTAGGCGGCGTGCATGTTGTTGTATTCGCGTACCAGGTCCGCTTCGGTCAGGTGGAACGAGTAGCCGTCCTTCATCAGGAACTCGCGCGCGCGCATCACCCCGAAACGCGGCCGGATCTCGTCGCGGAACTTGGTCTGGATCTGGTAGAAATTCACCGGCAGCTGTTTGTAGCTGGCCAGCTCGTTGCGCGCGAAATCGGTGATGACTTCCTCGGCCGTGGGCGCGAAGCAGTACTCGGCGTCCTTGCGGTCCTTGAGCTTCAGCAGCTGGCCGCCGAACTTTTCCCAGCGCCCGGTTTCTTCCCACAGCTCGCGCGGCTGCACGATGGGCATCGACATCTCGATGGCGCCGGCGCGGTTCATTTCCTCGCGCACCACGGTCTCCACCTTGCGCAGCACGCGCAGGCCCAGCGGCGACCAGGTGTACAGACCGGAAGCCAGCTTGCGGATCATGCCCGCGCGCAGCATCAGCCGGTGGCTGACGATTTCGGCGTCCGCCGGCGTTTCCTTGGTGGTGCGGAGATGGAATTGGGACAGGCGCATCGAGCGGGCTTCCGGGGGACAAAGATCTATTTTGCCAGTGTTGGCCCGGGCATGCGCTCGGCAAGGCGCTTTGGACGCGGATTGACGCGGATGAAAGCGGATTATGAAAGAAAAAAAATCCTGCTCGGATTAAAACGCGATGAAGAGACGCTTCTGTAGATAGAAAGCTTTATCCGCGTTTATCCGCGTCAATCCGTGTCCGAAAATCTTTACTCCGGACTCCCTTTGACCTCGATACCACGCGATGCCTCGCGGTCGATGCGCTCGAACTCGCGGCCCTTGGGCGGCTGGTCGGTGATCTGCAGCACGCCGGCGTCGTCGCGCCAGCGGTACAGCGAGGGGCGTGCGTCGCGGGCCTGTTCGGCGGCCGCGCGTTCGGCGCGTCGCTGTTTGGCTTCGGTGCGCGCGGGTGCTTCGCGCGCGAGCCACCAGGCTACGCCCGCGCCCAGCAGCAGGCCGCCCGCGATGGCCCAGAGCGCGCGCACGAGGTTATTGAGTCGCGACGACCGCGGGCTTGCAGTACGCCTTCACCGCGGCTTCGGCCAGTCCGCGCTGGTTGGCCCGGCTTTCGTCGTCCAGGGTTTTGTCGGGCTTGCCGTCGCCGTCGCTGTCCTGCTGCACCGGCGCCTTGCCGGCCAGCAGGTCCAGATTGCGGCGGGCGGTGGTGCACTGCGGGTCTTCGATGGATTTGCCGGCCGGGGCGGTTTCCGGCATGGGTGCGCCGCGGTTGTCGATGCGCCGGTCCTGGTATTTCTGACTGGGCGGCGGACTGTCGGAATAGTAAGTGACGCCGCTGGCGTCCTTCCACTGATAGACCTGACTGGCCAGTGCGGCGGAGCCAACGCCGGCCAGGGCGAGCAGGATGCAGCTGCGGAACAGGAAAGAGCTTGCGGACAGGGCGCGCATGGCGGCCTCCAGGCTGATGCGGCGGAGAGGGGTGCGATTGCAGCATTGCCGGGGCGGGCTGGCAAGTCGCCGGCTTGGGCTAAACTGAGACGCATGGACGATAACAAGCAGGCGCCGCGCTCGCGCACCATTTATCTGCTGCCCAACCTGTTCACCACGGCGGGGCTGTTCGCGGGCTTCTATTCGATCATCGCCGCGTCCAACGGCCAGTTCGTGCACGCCTCGGTGGCGGTGTTCATCGCCGCGCTGATGGACGGCATCGACGGCCGCGTGGCCCGGCTGACCGGCACCAGCAGCGATTTTGGGGTGCAGTACGACTCGCTAGCCGATCTGGTCAGCTTCGGCATGGCCCCGGCGCTGGTGATGTACCACTGGTCGCTGTCGGCGCTGAAATTCGACAGCGGGGTGATGGGGCGAGTGGGCTGGGCGGTGGCGTTCCTGTACGCGGCCTGCGCGGCGCTGCGGCTGGCGCGCTTCAACACCCAGGTGGGCGTGGTGGACAAGCGCTGGTTCATCGGCCTGGCCAGTCCCGCGGCCGCAGGCTTGATGATGTCCTTCGTCTGGGCTTTCGCCGACGGCGATTTGGGCTGGAGCGGGGAAGAACTGCGCTTCGTCGCGCTGGGCGTGACCCTGGCCGCGGCGCTGCTGATGGTCAGCCGGATCCGCTTCTGGAGTTTCAAAGGCAGCGGCGAAGGCGGGGCCAAGGCCGACCGGGTGCCGTTTTATGTGCTGCTGTTGGTGCCGGTGGTGATCGCGGTGCTGGCCATGGATCTGCCGCGCGCGCTGCTGGCGATCGGCGTGGTGTACGTATTGTCAGGACCGGGCTACTGGCTGTGGCGGCGCTGGCGCAAGCTGCCGGAGGCCGCCGCGTGAGCGCGCTGTGGTCGCCGCAACAGCATGCTTGGCTCAAGGCGTTGGGCCACACGGTGTACAGGCGGGGCACGATGGCGGTGGAAACAGCCGAAGCCTCCACCGGTACGGCTGAACCGGTCGCGATGGTATCCGTGCCCACGCGACGCCGGCCCGAACCTGAGCCGGAAACCGCGCGCGCGGCCGATCCGCCGCCGCGCCGGGCCAATCCACGGCTGCCCGACCGCCTGCATTTCGCCCTGATCCGCGCCTCCGGCTGCAATCCGAACGCCGAGGACGCCGCGCCGATCATCGCCCAGTGGCCGGCCTCGTCCGAGCTGCACGGCAATCCCGCGGCCAAGCGTGCGCTGTGGCCGCAGCTGCGCAAACTGCGCAGACCGCGGTCGCCGTGAGCGCGGTCGCGGTCGATGCCGAACCTGCGCCGGCCCTGCGCGCCATGCGCGAGACCGACCTCGACGCGATCCTGGCCATCGAGCAGCGCGCCTATCCGTTCCCGTGGACCCGCGGCATCTTCCGCGACTGCCTGGCCGCGGCCTATCCGGCGTGGGTGCTGCACGAACACGGCCTGACGATCGGCTACGGCGTGATCAGCCTGGCCGCCGACGAAGCCCACCTGCTCAACGTCTGTATCGCCCCCGAGCGCCAGGGCCGCGGCTACGGCCGCCAGCTATTGCGCGCGCTGGTCAAGCTGGCCGCCGATCGTGGTGCGGCGCGCATCTTCCTGGAAGTGCGCCCGTCCAACCCGAACGCCATCGCCCTGTATCACGACGAAGGCTTCAACCAGATCGGCCGCCGCCCGCGCTACTACCCAGCCAAGGAGGGACGTGAAGACGCGATCGTCATGGCCATGGAGCTGCTGGACGGAGAAACCGAGAAGATGCCGCCTCTGTAAAAGTTGCTGCGCCTTGCGGGAGCGGCGTCCCGCCGCAAGCCTTTGATTCTTTCTCCCCGCACGAAGCTCGCGGCAGGACGCCGCCCCCACCCCTTCGCGTTGCCGCATGAGGCCCAAGCCGGGACAATGGCCGTCCGACCTCAGCACGGAACACGCCATGTCCATTCTCCGCATGACCGATCTCGACCTCGCCGGCAAGCGCGTGCTGATCCGTCAGGACCTCAACGTGCCGATCGAGCGCGCCGAGGGACAGCCGGGCCGCATCACTTCCGAACAGCGCATCGTCGCGTCGCTGCCCACGCTGCGGCTGGCGCTGCAGAAAGGCGCGGCGGTCATGGTCACGTCGCACCTGGGCCGGCCCAAGGAGGGCGTGTGGAGCGAAGCCGATTCGCTGGCGCCGGTGGCGGCGCGGCTGTCGGAACTGCTGGGCGCGGAGGTTCCACTGGTGAAGGACTGGGTGGACGGCGTGGAAGTAGCACCCGGCCAGGTGGTCCTGCTGGAAAACTGCCGCATGAACATCGGCGAGGGCAAGGACGACGAAGCCCTGTCGAAAAAATACGCCGCGCTGTGCGATGTGTTCGTGATGGACGCCTTCGGCACCGCGCATCGCGCGCAGGCCTCCACGCATGGTGTGATCCGTTTCGCGAAACAGGCCGCGGGCGGTCCGCTGCTGATGGCCGAACTGGACGCACTGGCGTTGGCGCTGGAAAAACCGGCGCGGCCGCTGCTGGCGATCGTCGCCGGCAGCAAGGTGTCGACCAAGCTCGAACTGCTGTCCAGCCTGGTCGGCAAGGTCGATCAGCTGATCGTCGGCGGCGGCATCGCCAACACCTTCATCGCCGCTGAAGGTCACGGTGTGGGCAAGTCTCTGGTGGAGCAGGACCTGCTGGACACCGCGCGCAAGATCATGGCCGACGCCAAGGCGCGCGGCGCCGAGATTCCGGTGCCGACCGATGTCGTGGTCGCGCCGGAATTCAAGGCCGATGCGCCGGCCACGGTGAAAGCGGTGGCGCAGGTCGGCGCCGACGACATGATTCTGGACATAGGCCCGCAGACCGCCGCGCGCTACGCGAAGATGATCGAAGCGGCCGGCACCGTGGTCTGGAACGGGCCGGTGGGCGTGTTCGAGTTCGACGCCTTCGGCAAGGGCACCGAGACCCTGGCGCGCGCCATCGCCGCGTCCAAGGCGTTCTCCATCGCAGGCGGCGGCGACACCCTGGCGGCGGTGGACAAATACGGCATCGCCGACGACATCGGCTACATCTCCACCGGCGGCGGCGCGTTCCTGGAATTCCTCGAAGGCAAGGAACTGCCGGCGGTGGCGGCGCTGCAGGAGCGCGCGGCGCGGGGCTGAATTCGTATGCGTCCGCGACATGCGATGCGTTCCCCAGTCCGCGTTGCCGCACGATCATGGTCCTGTGTTAGGTTCCTTCCGATAGGGAGAAACCTCACATGACCGACCATCAGCGCCGCACCAAGATCCTCGCCACCCTTGGCCCCGCCACCGATCCGCCGGGCGTGCTGGACGATCTGTTCCGCGCCGGGGTCAACGTGGTGCGCCTGAATTTCTCGCACGGCGATCCTTCCGCGCAGGCCAAGCGCGCGGCCGCGGTGCGCGCCGCCGCGCAGCGCGTGGGTGCGGAAGTCGGCATCCTGGCCGATCTGCCCGGCCCCAAGATCCGCATCGAAAAATTTGCCGAAGGCAAGGTCAGGCTCAAGGCAGGCGACCGCTTCGATCTGGTCGCTAGCGCCGACGCGCCGCCCGGCGATACGGCGCAGGTCGGGGTCAGCTATCTGGGCCTGCCCGGCGACGTGCTGCCCGGCGACGTGCTGCTGCTGGACGACGGGCTGATGCAGCTGCGCGTGGAGTCGGTGGAGGGCGAGCGCATCGTCAACACCGTGTTGAACGACGGCATGCTGTCCGACCGCAAGGGCTTGAACAAGCAGGGCGGCGGGCTTTCGCTGGGCGCGCTGACCGAACGCGACAAGGAGCTGATCGGCATCGTCGCGCAGATCGGCGTGGACTTCATCGCGGTGTCCTTCTGCCGCAACGCCGAGGACATGAACGACGCGCGCCGCATCGCCCTGAGCCACGGCTGCGACGCGGCGCTGGTATCCAAGATCGAGCGCACCGAGGCCATCGAGAACCTGGCCGAGATCATCGACGCCAGCGACGTGGTGATGGTGGCGCGCGGCGATCTGGGCGTGGAAATCGGCGACGCCGAATTGCCCGGTCTGCAGAAGAAGATCATTCGCGAGTCGCTGGCGCGCAACAAGGTAGTCATCACCGCCACGCAGATGCTGCAGTCCATGGTCGAAAGCCCGATTCCCACGCGCGCCGAAGTGCTGGACGTGGCCAACTCGGTCATCGACGGCACCGACGCGGTGATGCTGTCGGCCGAAACCGCGGCCGGCGCCTATCCGATCAAGGCGGTGGAAGCGATGGCGCGCATCTGCCTGGGCGCCGAAAAGCAGTTCCAGATGGACACCGATTTCGAGAAGGCGCCGCGCAATCTGGAGCGCGCCGACCAGGCCATCGCCATGGCCACCATGTTCCTGTCCGAGCACATCGGTGTGCGCGCCATCGTGGCCATGACCGAATCCGGCGGAACCGCGCGCTATCTCTCGCGGTTCCGCTCCAACGCGCCGATCTACGCGTTTTCGCGCCACGACGGCGCGCGCCGCAAGATGGCGATGATCCGCGACGTGTTTCCCATCGCCTTCGACAGCCGCGGCCTGGCTCCGCGCGAGGCCGCGCGCGACGCGCTGCGCTGCCTGCGCGACATGAATCGCCTGGTCCCCGGCGACCGCGTCATCTTCACCAGCGGCGACCACATGGAGCAGCACGGCGCCACCAACACCCTGCGCCTGCTGCAGCTAGGCGCGGATGGCAAGGCGGAAGGGTTGGGCGAGCTGTAAAACCATGCGCGTTCGGCGGACAGGCCGCGCGACTATTCCAGGATCACATACTCGGCCTGAGCGCCGACGCGCTTGGGTTTGCTGCCGACCCTGACGCACAGCGCGTGGTCGGCGCCGCAGCGGGTCAACGCGCCGGTCCGGGTGGCGCGCAGGATATCCGCCGCGAATTCGGTCTGCTTGATTTCGCGCGTGTTTTTCCAGGCCAGGTAGCCGCTGCCGCCGGCCGCCAGCAGCGAGCCCAAAGTCAGCGCGATCAGCCCCTTCCAGACCAGCGTGTTCTGGGCGCGGGTCAGCAGAGCGCGCTGCTCCGACATTTTTTCGGCCGCCCACTTCGCGCTGCCCGCGCTTTGCTGCAGCTGCGCGTTGAAACGATCGATTGCGCTACCGGCGCCTTGCGCGATGACGTTGTGCGCCTGTTCGCCGATGGCCTGCACAATCTGCTTGGCGAAGCGTTCGACGCCGGTATCCAGCCGATGCACGCCTTTGTCCAGGGCGCCCGCGCTGGCGTCGATCCTGTGCAGCGCGTCGGCGCTGCGCCTGTCGATCTGGTTGGCGATCACGGCCAGCTTGATCAGCAGCTGCTTGACCTCTTCGATCTCGTGCGAGTCCATGCTTCCCTTCCCCTCGTTCGGTTTGCGATTACATGCGCATGACAGGCGGTTGCTGCCGGGCCGCTTCCTGCGCCTGCTGCGCTACCAATTGCAGCGCGGCCTGCTGTTCTTGGCGCTGTTGGTCCTGCTGCTGGCCGTGCACTTCCTGCAGCCAGGTCTGACCCTGCGGCGAGCCCAGGTATTGATCGGATGCGGCTTGCGAGGCGGATTTCCAAGCGGATTCGTCTCGGCTCAGCGCAGCGGCGAATAGCCGGTCGATTGGGCCGTCGTACTGGCTTTGCCTAGTGGAGCGAAGCGATGGTGCGTCAGGCTGAAGATCTCGCTGTTGCAGCGTTGGCCCGGCGGGCGTGGGCCGGAATTCGATCTGGCTATCGAATTTCGGATTGGCCGGATCCTTGCCCGCGCAGTCGCGGATCTCACCGCGCTGGCACAGCACCGAGGGGCCGATCTCGTCATGACGGTCGCGCACGCCGTCGCGAAAGCCGCGCGTGGCGTACAGCCCATACAAATGCTGATCGGAACGATGCACGACGCTCAGCGCCGGATCCTCGGGCACGGCGCGCTTCTGCATGAAGGGCCGGTCGCTCAGGCTGTTGAGGAAATCCACCCCCAGATTGCCGCTGCGCACGCCCAGGCCATCGGCCAGATAAGTATTGCCGATGTCGCTGTGCGAGCCGCCCACCGTAACGTTCAAGAAGCGGTTGCCCTCGCTGAAGCCCGGGACCAGCAGGTTGGTCGACTTGAACGCGTCGCGGCGCTCGTCTTCGGCGGTGATCTGGAATGCCGAGACCACCGAACCGGGCAGGCGACGGTCGTGCTCTTTCACGCCGGTGGCAACCGGATCGAACAGCAGCGCCGCCTGGATGGTTTCGCCCGGGGGCACGAGGGGTTGTTTGGTGTATTCGGCGTGGACAATAAGGCCATGCCTGTCGCGCGTGACATTGGCGTCTTTAGGGTTCTGAATACCGCGCTCTTCAATCATGCGATGCAATGCGGCAATTCCTTCCGCTCCGCGACTGAAGCCTACACCGGCAACGCGTATTTGTGCATTTGGATCTTCATCGATCCATTTTTTTGCTTGCTCGCAGAAATCAAAATAAGCCGTCTCCACGCGTCGCTCGAAAGTGTGGCCGGCAATCCCATCGGGGATGCGCTCCAGCGGATTGTCTTGGGTGAAAGTGCCTTCGACGTACCCGCTGGCTATGTTTTCCGGCTTAGACAGTGCGAGCTGCTCGTGCATCTTCGCCACGATGCTGCGATTTTCCGGCGCGTCTTTGGTCAGGCTATTGCCTGTACCGTCCATCATTGCGATATAGAGGCGTTGATGTGGGTTGTTGCTGTCAAGCAATAGTGGCGCTTGCATTTGAGCCCGCGCTTCTTGCGCTTCTTGGTAGCTTTCGAGGTCGTACTGGTCGGCAGGATCGGCGTCCACGTTGCTTTTGAAGAGAGTTCCCATTACGGAGATTCCTTGCTCAGTAGCTGCGGGAGAAAACCTGGATTAGATCGTCTTGATAATCGCTGTGCGGCCTTTCCTTGAACCTGGGTTTCTTCAAATAGATCATCGCCCGCATGTAGACGATGATCGTGCGATCGTTCACTTCGAGAATGATGTCGGGATTCGATATCGAGCTCGTTTCAGAAATATCCTCGCGCTTCAAATTGTGGCGAATCAGCCTGTCCTTGAAGATCTCGCCGATGTCGATATTCGCGCTGAGCGGCGTGCCGTCCTTCGAGCGCCAGGCGACGGCGGCGGGCGGCGGGAAATTCGGAATGGGCCCGCGGCCCGCGGAAAGCAGCTTCTCCAAGGGCCGGCCATACGACTCAACCGATGGCGACGGCTGGTCCGAGCCGTAATGAAAACCCTTATAGACGATCGAGCAGGACTGTGTGTTGAAACAGTGCGCTCCAAACTCATGTGCGATGAACCACAGCGGCCAGTCGGCCACGGTGCCGGTGAAAGGTTTGTGGCCGGGCGGGGGCGTGATGCTGGAAGCGGCATCATCGGGTGCGTTGGCGGAAGTGGACATGGCGGATTGGCATCCTGTCAGCAGGAAAAACAGCGATACGGCGATGAGGTTATAGAGCGGGCGCTTCGACCGTTCCTTCATCTTCAGCTTCCTTCTTGATCGGATCGATGAATCACGTTGATCTTGGGATCCGTCGGCAGCGGTTGCCGCTGCAGGATCGGGGTGGCGCTGAGGCTGTTTATGTAGTCGATTGCCAGGTTAGCCGTTCGTATGGCCAGGCCGTTGCGTTCGTAGCCGCCGCATATATCCGAATGGGAGCCGGCGACCGTGACCCCAAGCAATGCGCGATTCGCGGATGCGCCTTGCGCAATGATCGTGGAGGAGCGGAAAGCCTCGCGCTTTTCGTCCCGGGCGACGATCTGGAAGCCTGAAACCACAGAGGCCGGCAACGCGGCGACCGCGGCGGTGGCGCCTACCGGATCCAACAGAACAAGAGCTTGCGAGATATCGCCGGAAGCGGCCAAAACGCCATCTGCCGCCCCTAGCCGCGGCTTCGCTGACTCGGAATGCTTCGCCAGGCGAATACCACGTTCATCCACGACATGGGCGAATACTGCGGCTTGGGCGCCGCCCCAACTACCTCCCAGGCTCACCACATTGATCCGGGCTTGGGGGTCCTGCATTCGCCATAGCGTCGCCTGATCGACGAGTCGCTGGTACATATGCTCGACGCGTTTGCTGACAATATCTTTTCCAGAAAGCGGAAGTGCGAACCAGTTGTCGCGCGCGCAATCGGTCAACAAGTACTCGGTATGGAGATCGCTGCGTTCGTTCTGCACGCTTCTCAGCTGCTCGAACAGCAAGCGCGCATTGGTCGCTCCTTGTGGGCCACGCTCGACATTCTTCCAGCTGCAATCGAACACCGCGAAGAACAGGTATTGGCGTCGGCCTGCGGCCTGTTGCGGCGCCTCTTCACCGGAGTGCTCCTGCGCGATCGCTTGCGCCGGAGTGCCGCTATGACTGCTATTGGAGTCTGCGGGCTGTGCCTCGCGTTGCGAACCCGCATCCGCAGCCATGACAGGCGAGCCTGAGGCGAAGAAAGAGAGGAAGGCAGCCAGAATGCAGGCCAGAAAGGAAGTCCGGTCCGTCGAGGATATGTTCATCGGGGCATCCTGCGCCTGTAGTCGGCACCGAATCTAATGCGATCCGGGGTGTGGCGCAATCCCTGCGTGGCGCTGGCAGGCGCGCATCCGCCTGGCCGGCTCGACGCTTGGTCGGGCAGCGGACCTGCCGCCGTTTGCAGGGCCTTGCCGCGCTACCCGCTATAATTCGCCCCCTTTCCCCCGCGCCGCAGGAACTTCCCAATGAGCATCGAACAGCTTGCCGAAACCGCCCAGGCCATGGTCGCCGCGGGCAAGGGCATCATCGCGATCGACGAATCCACCGCTACCATCGCCAAGCGTTTCGACGGCGTCGGCATTCCCAACAACGAGGAAAACCGCCGCGCGTACCGCGAGCTGCTGCTCACCACGCCCAAGCTGAGCGACTACATTTCCGGCGCGATCCTGTACGACGAAACCCTGCGCCAGTCCACCAAGGACGGTGTGCCATTCGCCAAGGTCATGGCGGCCAACGGCATCATTCCCGGCATCAAGGTCGACAAGGGCACGCACCCGTTGGCCGGGTGCCCGGGCGAAGTGGTGACCGAAGGCCTGGACGGCCTGCGCGATCGTCTGAAGGAGTACTACTCGCTCGGCGCGCGTTTCGCCAAGTGGCGCGCGGTGATCAATATCGGCGACGACATTCCCTCCGGCACCTGCATCGAAGCCAACGCCCATGCGCTGGCGCGCTACGCCGCGCTGTGCCAGGAGGCTGGGATCGTGCCGATGGTGGAGCCGGAAGTGCTGATGGATGGCAGCCACGACATCGAAACCTGCTACGAAGTCACCGAAGCCACGCTGCGCGCGCTGTTCGGCGCGCTGTACGAACAGAACGTGATGCTGGAAGGCACCATCTTGAAGGCCTCGATGGTGGTGCCGGGCAAGGACTGCGAAGAGCAGGCCAGCATCGAGGAAGTGGCCGAAGCCACGGTGATGTGCCTGAAGAGCACCGTGCCGGCGATCCTGCCGGGCATCGTGTTCCTCTCCGGCGGGCAGAGCGACGAAGACGCCACCGCGCATCTGGATGCGATGAACCGCCTGGGCAACCTGCCGTGGCCGCTGTCGTTCTCCTACGGCCGCGCCATGCAGTCCGCCGCGCTCAAGCTGTGGTCGCAGGATCTGACCGGCAACTTCGCCAAGGCCCAGTCGATCGTGCATGCGCGCGCCAGGGATAACGGTCTGGCCGCGCTGGGCAAGTGGGAAGGCTGAGATCGCGTAGGCGGTTTCGTTCGCCAGGAAAAGCCGGCCTCGCGCCGGCTTTTTTGTGCGCCGCGCCGATGCGTATTAGGCTTGTGGCATGGCTGGCACAATCGAATTCGAATTTCCGTGCGCGGGCCTGGCGCCATTCGTCCGCCACTACTGGCGCAGCGCCGGCAACGCGCTGAATCGGCACGAGATTCTGCCGGATGGTTGCGTGGATCTGGTGTTCGAAGTGCATGCCGGTCACGCCCGGGCCTGGTTTTACGGCACCAGTACGCGACGCTCCGAAGTCGCGGTGCGGCCCGGGGCCGATTATTTCGCAGTCGGATTTCGCGCGGCGCAGGCGCGGCATTTTGTGGCGCTGCCCATGCATGTGCTGACGGATAACCGCGCACCGTTCGTCGAAGTCGCCAGCGTATGCGACCGCGAACTCGTCGAGCGCATCGCCAGCGAGGCTTCGTCGCGCAACGTGGAGCGCGCGTTGCTCGCCTGGCTGTCGCGGCGGGCGCCCGGCGAGAGTGCGGTGGATCATGCGTTGCGCTTCATCCATGCGTCGGCGCAGTCCTTGCCCACGGTGAAAAGCTTGGCGGCGGAAACCGGCATCGGCGTTCGCCAGCTGGAGCGATTGTTCTTGAGCCAGCTCGGAGTGCCGCCCAAGCGCTATCTGCGGATCCTGCGCGGCCGCCGTGCCGCACGCGCGCTTTCGGCGAGCCTGGACGACGACTGCGCGGGCGTCGCCGCCGCCAGCGGCTATGCCGACCAAAGCCATATGAACCGCGAGCTGCGGGCGATGTTCGGGCGTACGCCGCGCACGCTGAAAGCCGCGGATGTCGCATTTCTTCAAGATCGCGAATCGCGCCTCGTGCAAACTCCTCGCATACCGCAGTAGAGGAGACGGCGATGAAATTCTGGTTCGGTGTGGTAACCGCGCAGCTGCAGGAGTCGAGGGATTTCTACGCGCGCGTGTTCGGCTGCACGGTGGCGTTCGAAAGCGAGTGGTTCGTGCTGCTGCAGCGCGACGGCGCGGAGCTGGGCTTCATGGCGCCCGGCCTGGAATCGCAGGCACCGGTATTCCGGCCGCCGTTCGCGGGTCGGGGCGTGTGGATCGCGATGGAATGCGAGGACGTGGATGCGGAGTACGCGCGTATCCAGGCCTTGGGCATCCCCATCGAGCTGGCGATACGCGACGAGCCATGGGGCGACCGGCACTTCGTGGTGCTGGACCCCAACGGCATCGGCGTGGACGTGGTGCGGAAGCGCTGAGGGTCAGCTCAAGGCAGCGATGCTTCGCCCAGCGAAGCCAGCCAGTCGTCGTCGGAGCCCTCGTTGACGCCTTCGAACAGCGGCGTGGAAAAGTAGCGCTCGCCGGTGTCGGGCAGCATGGCCAGGATCACGGCGCCTTCGGCCGCGGACGCCGCGACCTCCAGCGCGGTGGCCACGGTGGCGCCGCCGGAGATGCCGCTGAAGATACCTTCTTCGGCCGCCAGGCGGCGCGCCACGGCGATGGCGTCCACGTCGGTGACGGTGAGGATCTGGTCGGCGGCTTCGCGATTCAGCACTTCGGGAATGAAATCCGGGGTCCAGCCCTGGATCTTGTGCGGCGCCCATTCCTTGCCGAGCAGCAGCGACGCGCCGGCCGGTTCGGAAGCGGTGACCTTCACTTCCGGGCGCGCCACTTTCAGCACTTCGCCCACGCCGGTCAGGGTGCCGCCGGTGCCCCAGCCGGTGACGAAATGATCCAGCCGCCGGCCGGCGAAATCGCGCAGGATTTCCGCCGCCGTGGTCTGCCGGTGATAGGCGGGATTGGCCGGATTGGCGAACTGCCGCGCCAGGAACCAGCCGTGCTTGGCGGCGAGTTCTTCCGCGCGCCGCACCATGCCGCTGCCGCGCTCGGCGGCGGGCGTCAGGATCACCTTGGCGCCGTAGGCGCGCATCAGCTTGCGGCGTTCGATGGAGAAGGTTTCCACCATGGTGGCGACGAACTTGTAGCCGCGCGCGGCCGCGACCATGGCCAGGGCCACGCCGGTATTGCCGGAAGTGGCTTCGATAATGGTGTCGCCGGGCTTCAGCAGGCCCTTGGCCTCGGCGTCCAGCACGATGGCCAGCGCCAGGCGGTCCTTGACCGAGCCGCCGGGGTTGAACGATTCGACCTTGGCGTACAGCGTGACGTGCTTGGGCGCCAGCCGGTGCAGCTTGACCACCGGGGTGCGGCCGATGGTGTCCAGAATGTTGTCGTACAGGGCCATGCGGATCTCCGGTGGGGAAGGCGGTCAGGCGGCCTGCGGGAGTTTAGGCGCGCGCAGGTTGTCGGAATGTTTTTCCGCAGTGGACGGTGCCGAAGCGGGCAAGCCAAGCGGCGCGGCGCCGAACCAGTGCAGCGAATCGGCCAGCGCGGCCACTGCGCCCACTATCAGCAGCGCCGGCGACTGCACGCCATGGTGCCGCGCGATGTCCGGCAGCGCCGCCAAAGCGCCGGTGATCACACGCTGCTGCGCGCGCGAGCCGTTTTCCACCAGGGCGAACGGCAAATCGGGCGCCACTCCGGCCAGCAGCAGGCGCTCGCGTACGGTTTCAAGCCCGGCCACGCCCATGTACACGGCCAGTGTCTGTTGATCTTGCGCCAGCGAGGCCCAGTCCAGGGTGTCCAGCGAATTCTTGCAGTGCGCGGTCACCAGCCGCAGCGACTGCGCGTGATCGCGGTGGGTGAGCGGAATGCCGGCGTAGGCCGCGCACGCCACCGCCGCGGTGATGCCGGGAATCACTTCGTAGGCGATGCCGTGCGCGCGCAGGAATTCCAGCTCCTCGCCGCCGCGGCCGAACACGAACGGGTCGCCGCCCTTCAGCCGCACCACGCGCCTGCCAGCCTGCGCGTGCCGCAGCATTAGCGCGTGGATTTCGTCCTGGCCCATGCTGTGGCGGCCGGCGGACTTGCCGACCTCTATCCGGGTGGCGTCGCGCCGCGCCAGGCGCAGCACTTCAGCGCTGACCAGGCGGTCGTGCAGGATCACGTCGGCCTCGTTCATCGCGCGCAGCGCGTTCAAGGTGATCAGGCCGGGATCGCCGGGGCCGGCGCCGACCAGCACCACGGAACCGATGGGCTCCACGGATTTTTCATCGCGTAGCGCGTCCAGCAGATAGGCATCGGCCTGTTCGCCATCCGGACGCTGGCGCAGCAGTCGCGGCAGCGGACTGGCGAGAAGCTTCTCGAAAAAGCGGCGGCGCAGGCCCAGGTCCGGAAAACGCGCGCGGATGGTCTCGCGCTGGCGGGTCAGCAGTTCCGCCAGCGCGCCCAGCGAATCGTCCAGCCCGGTTTCCAGCTGGCGGCGGATGTGGCGCGCCAGCATCGGCGCGCCGCCGCCGCTGGAAATGGCGATCTGCAGCGGCCCGCGCTGCACCAGCGCCGGCACGTGGAAGCTGCACAGATCGGACTCATCGACCACGTTGGCGAAAATGCGCCGCGCGCCGGCGGCATCGGCTACCGCCTGGTTCACCGCGCGCTGGTCGGTGGCGGCGATCACCAGCCACATCCCGTCCAGCCAGTCCTCGCGGAATTCGCCTGTGCGCCAGTGGATGCGTCCACTGGCGTGCCACCTCTGCAGCGTCTCGCTCAATGCCGGCGCGCCCACCGTTGGTTCGGCGCCGGCATGCAGCAAGGCCTCGACCTTGCGTTCGGCCACCGCGCCGCCGCCCACCACCAGGACGGGGCGGTCGCGCAGGTCGGCGAAGAGGGCGAAAAGCGGCGTGGTCACGGGCGTGGCGCCAGGTCGGGCTGACGACCCTAACGCCCGGTTATATGCGCACGGAAATGACAAGCCGAACGCTGCATATCACCGGCGGTTATAAGCTCGCGCTGGAAAATCCTCTACATTCCGCAGTGGCCTGCCGGCATGCCGGGCAAGGAATCCCTTCGAGACCCCATCGATGACGCTGACCCAACTCCGCTACCTGGTCGCCATCGCCGACGCCGACCTCAACATCACCCTGGCCGCGGCGCGCGTGCACGCCACCCAGCCGGGGCTGTCGAAACAGCTCAAGCAGCTGGAGGACGAACTCGGCTTCCTGCTGTTCGTACGCAAGGGCCGTAGCCTGGAAACCATCACCCCGGCCGGCCGCGAAGTCATCGACCGCGCGCGCGCGCTGCTGGCCGAAGCCAACAACATCCGCACGTACGCCGCCAACCAGCGCCGCGAGAGCCAAGGCCAGCTGATCCTGGCGACCACCCACACCCAGGCCCGTTTCGTGCTGCCGCCGGCCATCGGCCAGATCAAGCGTGCCTATCCGCAGGTCAGCGTGCATCTGCAGCAGGCCGGCGAAAGCGCGGCGCTGGATCTGCTTAGCCAGGGCGACGCCGATATCGCCGTCATCAGCACCGCCGGCGACGCGCCGCAGGCCGGCATCGCCGTGCCGCTGTACCGCTGGCGCCGTCTGGTCGTGGTGCCGCGCGGCCACGCGCTGGACCGCGACGGCGCGGCGCCGGGCATGGCCGAGCTGGCCACCCAGCCGCTGATCAGCTACGAATCCTCCACCCGCGCGGAGTCTTCCCTGCAGCGCGCCTTCGCCAGCGTCGGCCTGCAGCCCAGCATCGCCCTCACCGCGCTCGATGCCGACCTCATCAAAACCTACGTGCGCGCCGGCATGGGCGTGGGCCTGCTGGCGGAAATGGCCATCGCTTCCGGCGACACCGACCTGCGCGCCTGGCCCGCGCCCGCGGCCATCAGCGAATGCATCGCCTGGGCCGTGCTGCCGCGCGAACGCGTGCTGCGCGACTACGCATTGGATTTGGTGCACGCGCTCGCCCCGCAGGTCGACCGCCGCGACCTGCGCCGCGTGCTGGACGGCAACCAGACCGCCGACTGGCCGCTGCCGCCTACGTGGGAGTCGTTGACGCAGACGATTACCAGCTGAAGGGTTTTTTTGCGGCGAGACGGACGGACGCTGACGTTGATGGTCGCATTAGCCATCGCCAAAACGCCCAAGCTCGCGAAACATCCCCGGCGGCTAAGCCACTAGCCCGCGGGTCGGATTGTTCTGGCTCTGGCTTTGCTGCGCAGCTTCCAAGGCAAGTTGCTGTTCGCGTTGCTGATTCAAGTTCTGCGTCTGCAGCAAGGTTTCTTGCATGGATGGCGCAGGCGCGGATACATCTACTGCTGCGCGAAATCCAGGCGTGGTGCCGGCCACCCACAGCTTGTCTCCTGCCATCAGCGCCTTGTCGATCATGCTGGCGTCGGTGATGCCATCTTTCTTGGCCAGCAACATTGCATGCGCCACATGGCCATCGGAGATATGTAACGGAGCTCCTTGCCGGATTTTGGCGAACATAGCCTGATCGCTCGGGGACATGCCGTTCAGCGGAATAGATAGCTCGTCCGAACGCTCTGCGCGAGGTGAGTGGATGGCGTAGTGCGGGGAGCGGGCTTGCGACCATTGCGCGGCATACTGCTCCATAGGCGTGCCTTGCACCTGTGCTGGATCGACACTGACTTCCTTGTTTGGTGTAAATGCGGAAAGACGCGCTATTCCATATACTTGGCCATCCGCGCGCATTTCGACGTTAGTGATGATTTGTCCGTCGCGCTCGGCTGCCACCGCTAAGGCGGCAGCGACTTTCTCGCTGTGCGGACCAGAAGGAACGCCACGCGTGGTTTCCATCCGGTGCACTTCATCGAGAGCCCTCTTAAAGGCTTGATTCCCCGGGTGATCGGACTCTCGAAGATCATCAAATCGCCCCCTTGAAGATGTAAGGTGAGTCGCTTGAACCCCTGTGGCTTGCATCGCGTCCGGTTCGAGCGAGGCCTGCTTGGGTGGTGGTTCAACACGCTCAAACGCGCCGCGTTCCTGAGCACGTTCTGCAGGCGTCTTCCATTTCTCGATGTGCGGCGTGGCTTTCAACTCGCCGGTGATGGCATCGCGCTCAATATTCACGCGAGCCCATTTCGGGTCGACGTCAACCTTGCCGGTTGTTCTATTCAGTGTTTCATCAATGATGCGCTCAGCTGTTGCCTTGGCTTGTTCCTCCCACATGTTCTTAGGCTCCCAATGGCCGCGTGCGCCAGCTGCTAGATTGAGGCGTGGAGTAATAAGCGCCTCAGGATTGCCACCTTGAGTCCTGGCAATTCCCTGGACTGAGGCCTTGACCTCTACAACGTCCCAACGCCCAGTTTCCGGATTGATACCGGCTAGATCGTTGCCGTGGCCGGAGTTGTTCTGGATAGGAACGAGGTCGGCGTAGCCCTTGCGGGCCAGATCATGGGCGACGATGGCTTCACCGATATCGCCCACCTCGCTGGATTTCGATGCGGACAGTTCGCGCCCGCCGATGGATTTGGTCAGCGCCTGCTCGAACGACACATCGCCATCGAATGTAGTGATATCGCGACGGGCCAGATACCCCAATTCTTTGGGCGCCAGCGCGCCGCTGCTCAACAGCCCGTCCAGATCGCCCGACTTACGCAGGCCATCCACCAGCTCCCGCAACTCGCCCTGGCTGCGCTTCATACCTGCCAAGCCACTGAAGGCCAGATCCGCCCCGGCGCCTTCCAGGCCACCACGCGCCTGCACGCGCTTGGCATCGCGGGCCAGCTCCACCAGCTCTTCAGCCAGATCACCCGCAATCCTGCTCTCGGTGCGGCCAGCCACGCGCCCGGCAGGCGTCAGGTCATCGGCCACATCAACCGCCTGCGCCACCCGGGCGAGCTTGGTGATCTTGGAAATGGGAACGAAGGTGGCGATGATCTCGATCGCCGCCGCTCCCTTGGCCTCGCCCAGATACTCTTTCTCCTTGCCCTCCTTGGTCGCTTTCTCCAACCCTGCTTCCCACTCATTCCAGGCGCCGATGGCGGCCTTGGAAATATCATTGAGGGGCTTGCTCGGGTCGTTGGCGGCGTCCGAGGCGTATATCGCGGCCGCACCGATCACCACGTTTCTGAAATTGACGTCGGTATTGAACCGATAAGCGAACTTGGCCAAGTCCACGGTGTCGCCCAGCAGCGCCAACCCTTGACTGGTCGCGCCCTTCATTGCGCCGTAGTGATCCTGCGCAGCACCCGCACCTTCCCCAGCAAGCCTGCCTGCTGCGCGCTCGAGATAACTGTTCTGCGGGTCGTCGCGCAAGCCTTCCGCCCAGCGTCTGGCTGCGGCGAGCTTGTCGCTGATCTGCTGGTCGGCCGCGCTTAGACCATCACTGACCGATTGCGCGACGTATTCAATACCATCAGAAACAGGGGTTTCCAGGTAGCGCTCGTAGTTTCGCTCCGCCCAGGATTCATCGACGTTGGCGTTATCCAGGGCTTGCGAAAACCGCCGCGCCTGGCTGGGGGGGCAACCGGTCAGAAATCGCCTCGATCAATGGACCGATTCGTTCGCGGCCTTGCTGCTCAGCATAGGCCGGCGAGTTCACCAACTCATCTACCAGCGCGCGGGCATCCAGGCCGTCTATCGATTGGTGCAGCAAAATCAGGCGCTGAGACTGGAAAGCGGTGAGATCCACTTTGCCGTTGGCGTCGGCGGCCTGTGCCAACGCGACGAGGTCAGCAGTGCGGGGTGGGCGCGTCGTATCGTTCATGGCAGCATCCTTTCACTATGGGGGTCAACGAAACTGCGGATAGTCTTGTTTCAATCGCGTTTCCACGGCAATCGCCAGCGGGTGCGGTTCGACTTCGGGCAGATCGCGTACGATGGCCCACGGAGCATCGATCAACTCGTGACCGGTCTCGAACGTCGGCAATTGGTTGCGATGACGTAGCGCTTGTACCGCCAGCAGCTCTCCGGGAAATAGGCGATCCACGTCGTAATTGAACTCATAGAAGTTTGACCCGGTGCTGTCCTTGCTGCGGCTGATATGAAACGCCGCCGCTGCTTGCATCGCGGTACGGAAGACTGATTCGTCCGGAGTTTTCCAGCAGCCCAGCAGCGTTCGGTATTCGGAGATCAGCGGCTTGAGCGGCTCGAACGAGGTGCTAATGCCGAAGGCCTGCGCGAACAGATAGGCCAGGAATGCATCATTGGTGCCGTGCTTGATACGGCGCGCCTCGGCCAGCGTATTTACACGCTGATCTTTTTCAGCCATCTGCAGAAAGCATTCGGCGCAGATAGCCGCTTCATCCCACCAGGACACCATGGCGGGGCCAGCGACTTTCATGCTGTCCCAGAATTCGGTAGGCCAGTTGCCTAAATCTTGGCGCATTTCGCTATACATGCCATCCCAACGGAACTCCAAAGCGCGTAGCGCGATGGCCCATTGCAGGAATTGGGCTATCTGAGAGAGATCGGCTCGAAAATAGGCGTCGCAGGCCGCAATTCCGTAGTAATGCCCCAACCTGCCTAGCGGTATTCCCGCCTTCGGATTCAGCGGGCCGGGTGTATCCAAATACGTTTTGAGGACCTCGGCATGCCGCTCCCTGTCATCGTTCTTGTCGGCATGCTCCATCCATTCCCCACATTCCTTGGGGAGTTTCTTGAGCGAGGGGTGGAAGGGTAGCCGCATGGCGAAGAATCCTTTCTGATAACCAGTTGGCAGCATAGAGCGGGTGGTTGCATACCAACAACCCCCGGCAATCGGTAACCTGAAAATACCCGGGAAAAATCAGGGTCTGGATTGCCTCACGAGGAGCCATCGGCTCCACTCATCCTCGCTGTCGCTGTGCAGTAATCCGTTCCAGCCGCCGCCATTTGAGGGTTGCCGAGGCGGTTTGACAGTCCAAGCCTGACCGGTTGGGACAACCTGCCTGATCGGCCAGGCTTTTTTTGCTCAGTGATGAGCCTTTCTGCCTCAACGCTAAGGCTGTGGAGGCTCATCGTTATGCCAATTTGGCTCATCGATATGCCGTTTGTGCGCCTCGCCGAGGTGCCGAGGCTCAACGATCAGGCTACTCCGCCTCAGCGCCTAGTGCTTCCGGATGATCGAGGCCGCTAGCCGGCCACCCGCGCTGGCGGGCCCGACATTCGCTGCGCCGGGTGCCGATCGAACCGCCAAGTTCTTGCTGGCGCTGATCTTCGTTTGCACGCTGATCGGCATGGGTATCAAACTGCACCGCAGCGTCAGACCGACTCCGCAGGGACAGGGTCGGATCTGGCGCTAGCCAATCCACTCGCACGCTCGAGCGCCATGGAAATCCGCGTAGACGATCTGACCAGCCCGCATGTGATCCAGCTGCTGCGCGAGCATCTGCAGGACATGACCCGGCACTCGCCGCCGGAAAGCATCCATGCGTTGGATCTGGGCGCCTTGCGCAAGCCGGAGATCACGTTCTGGAGCGTGTGGCAGGACGATACGCTGATGGGCTGCGGTGCGCTGAAGCAGCTGGATGCCACGCACGGCGAAATAAAATCGATGCGCACGGCCGCAGCTTATCTACGCCAGGGCGTGGCGGCAACGATGCTGCGCTATGTCATCGAAGAAGCGCAGCGCCGCGGCTATCGTCGGCTCAGTCTTGAAACCGGCGCGATGCAGGCGTTCGCACCGGCGCGCCGTCTCTATACCGGCTTCGGATTCGAGCGATGCGATCCCTTCGCGGACTATGTAGAAGATCCTTACAGCGTGTTCATGACCAAGACGCTTTAGTGCGTGCGCAGGCGCCGGTGACGCTGTCCGATAACGGCGAGTGATCTCGCGCGCCCAACGCTATACCCGATGCGCAAGGCAGCGCCGGCCGGCTTGCATCGCAGCGAAGATTTCCTTCCGCTCATGCCTGCGTTCGCCCAGGCGCACGGGCCGATTTGGCGGCAGAAGACCGCGATGAAACACGATGCGTGTCGGGGGGCGTCGGTCGGCTTACTGTTCGCATGCGCCGCGGCCTTAGGCGCGGACGGTCCGCGGAGACAGAGCGGCGCTTTGCGTTATCAGAGCGTGCAGCTGCCCGCGCTGTGTGGAAATTCCAGCGTGGGCAACAGCGGCAACGACCGTGGCTGGATCGCCGGTCATCAACCAATGGCGCCACATCGTAGGCCAGTCCTGCGATGCCGACGGCAACTGCCGCGCATTCCTCTGGCGCGACGGCGCGATGACCGACCTCAACGCGTTGGCGCCGGACAACGACGACGTGCTGACCACGGCCAACGACATCGACAACCTGGGCCGCATCACCGGCCAAAGTTTCGACGATGAAGGCCTGCAGTTCGTGGCCTACGGGGCGACGCCTTGGTACCGCTGAGCCAGTGCGGGCCGGAGTGAGCAAGGATTCCGCAGTCCGGCCCGCTTCGATCCAGCAAGGCCGATCGTTTGGCCTGACCTAAGCTGCCGCAGCGTTGTTTTCTTCGTATCCGCAGAAGGAAACAGGCGATGCCGCTGAACGACGGTTACGGCGTGCTGGTGGGAACCAAGGCCGACTATTTCCGCGACCCGCCCGATGATTTCGGGCGGTTCTATCACGGCAACCTGATCGTCGATGAGCCGGCGGGCCACTACCGCTGCGCGATCGATGTGGATCCCAAGAACATGCCGAACGGCATCCAGTGGCGCGTGGTGCGCCTGCGCGCGCAGGACTTCGCGGGCATCGGGGCGCTGGCCAACGGCTGGCATGCGCTGGTTTCAAATCCGCGTTCCGGCGCGCTGGACTACATCCGCGCGCACGCGCTGCATCCGCCGCTGATGATCTGGAACGTGCGCTACGACAGCTGCCTGTCGCGCCTGCTGGATTTCATCCGCTGGCATCCGCCGTGGAAAAGCGGCACCGGCATCCAGGCGCTGACCGATCTGGAGGCGGTGATCATGCAGGGCGTGCGGTTCTACGTTTTCGGCGAGCCGTTCCATACCGATCTGGGCGTGCACAACATCCACCAGAACCAGGGCGACCCGGTGGGCGGCGGTTTCGATGCCGAGAACGCGATCTGGCAGGACGGCGGCACGGTGGTGGAGACGGCGCAGGGGGGATTCCTGGCGTTCCTCAACAAGTTCAAGACCCAGGCGTTCAAGACCGACGATGCCGGGCGCCCGCGGCCGTAGGCGCGCCCGCGGATTTCGCGATCGCTCAGGTCGAACGCTGGTTGACGCGCGCCATCAACGCCTCGGCGCTTTCCTTGCGTTCGCTGTAGCGGTCGAGCAGGTGCGGCGAGACTTCGCGGGTGAGCAGGGTGAACTTCATCAGCTCCTCCATCACGTCCACCACGCGGTCATAGTAGGGCGACGGCCGCATGCGTCCGGCGTCGTCGAATTCCTGATACGCCTTGGCCACCGACGACTGGTTGGGGATGGTGAGCATGCGCATCCAGCGGCCGAGCACGCGCAGCTGGTTGACCGCGTTGAACGACTGCGAGCCGCCGGACACCTGCATCACCGCCAGGGTCTTGCCCTGGGTGGGCCGCAGCGCGCCCAGGCTGAGCGGAATCCAGTCGACCTGGGCTTTGAGGATGCCGCTCATCGCGCCGTGGCGCTCGGGCGAACACCAGACCATGCCCTCCGCCCACTGCGCCAGTTCGCGCAGCTCGCGCACCTTGGGATGCGATTCGGGCGCGGCGTCGGGCAGCGGCAGTCCTTCCGGATCGAACACGCGCGTTTCGCCGCCCATCGCCCGCAGCAGCCGCGCCGCTTCCAGGGTCAGCAGCTTGCTGTAGGACCGCTTGCGCAGCGAGCCGTACAGCAGCAGAAAACGCGGCGGATAGGCGGCGCTGCCCACGTCCTGGAAACGCCGCGCATCGGGACGCTGGAACAGCGCGCCGTCCAGATTGGGCAGGTCGCCGAGGTCAGACAAGCCGGCGGCCTTGGGCGTCGATCACCATTTCGCCGTCTTCCTTGACGAACGGACCCGGCAGGGGCGAGGGCAGCAGATCGAGCACCGCTTCCGAGGGCCGGCACAGGCGCGTGCCGATCGGCGTGACCACGATGGGGCGGTTGATCAGAACGGGATGCGCGAGCATCGCATCGATCAGCGCCTGGTCGCCGAGCGTCGCCTCGTCCAGGCCGAGCTCCGCATACGGCGTGCCTTTCTGGCGCAGTAGATCGCGCGGGGCGATGCCCATGGCGGCGATCAGCGCTACCAGGGTCGCGCGATCCGGCGGCGTCTTCAGGTATTCGACGATCCGTGGCTCGACGCCGCTGCCGCGGATCATCGCCAAGGTGTTGCGCGAAGTGCCGCAATCGGGGTTGTGGTACAGGGTGATGGTCGAGTTCATGGGTTCTAGCCGGGAATTGCGGATTCGATGGCGGGATCGCCGAGCAGCCGGTGCAGCGCCAGGCCGACGCCGGCGCCGATCAATTGCGCTATCACGAACGCCGGCACGTTGGCCGGCGCGATACCGGCGAAGGTGTCGCTGAACATGCGCCCGAATGCGGCTGCGGGATTGGCGAACGAGGTCGACGCGGTGAACCAGTACGCCGCGCCGATGTAGGCCGCCACCATCGCCGCCACCCGCGCGCGCGGCGCGCGCAGGATCACCAGGATCAGGCCGGCGCTGGCGACGGCTTCGGCCAGCCATTGGCCTGGACCGCTGCGTACCTTGGCGGACCATTGCAGCAGCGGCAATTCGAACATGGCATGCGCCAGCCACGCGCCGCAGGCGGCGCCCGCTAGCTGGGCCAGCACGTAGGCTGGCAGTTGCGGCAGCTTGAGTTCGCCGCGCACTGCCATGACCGCGCTGACCGCGGGATTCATGTGCGCGCCGCTGAGCGGGCCGAACACTTCGATCAGCACATACAGCGCGCCGACCGTGGCCAGGGTGTTCGCCAGCAGCGCCACGCCGGCGTTACCGCCCGACAAGCGTTCGGCCATGATGCCCGAGCCGATCACCGCCACCAGCAGCAGCGCGGTGGCCACGAATTCGGACAGGACGCGCTGCGCCGAAGTCATTGCACCTGGCCGATGTCGCGCAGCCGGGACTGCGCGGTCAGATGATCCAGCTGCTGCATCGGCAGCGCCAGCAGCAGTTCGATGCGGCGACGCAGGATCGCGAACGCGCCGACGAACGCATGGCGCTTGGCGGATTCGTCGCCCACGGCCGCGACCGGGTCGGGCACGCCCCAGTGCGCCAGCGCCGGATGCCCGGGCCAATACGGGCAGGATTCGCCCGCGGCGCTGTCGCACACGGTGATCACGATATCCATGACCGGCGCGTCTTCGCCGGCGAATTCGTCCCAGCTTTTGCTGCGCATGCGCTCGGCCGGATAACCCATGCCCTGCGCCAGCTCCGCGGCCATCGGCTGCACCGCGCCGCTCGGCTGGCTGCCCGCGCTATAGGCATGGAAGCGGCCCGCGCCCAGCGTGTTGAGCAGCGCTTCGGCCATGATGCTGCGCGCGGAGTTGCCGGTGCACAGGAACAGGACGTTGTAGGGGCGATCAGTCATGACGGCATTCCTTGAAGTGGAAAGGGACGGATATCAGATGCGGTTGACGGTTTGCTTACGCGCCGGCTTGGTGGCGGCACGCACGGGGGCGCAGGGCGCGCCGCCGCAGCAGTTCTCGGTCAGGAAACCCAGCATCGCGTCCATGCGCGCATAGTCGGCGCGCAGGCGGATCACGCGGCCTTCGCGCTGGTCGACGATCAGGCCGGCGCCGCGCAGCACGTTGAGGTGCGCGGTCAACGTGGCCCCGGGCAGATCCAGACGATCGCGCAGTTCGCCCACGGCCAGACCCTCGCTGCCGGCTTGGACCAAAGCGCGGTAGGCGGCCAGGCGGTGTTCGTGGGCGAGGGCGCGCAGGGCGAGCACGGTGCTGGCGGCGTTCATGATTCGATTATTCCGGAAATTACGAAATAATGGAAGGACGCGGTGGGCCGACGTTCGTCCGACCTATCGGCGCATGCCGCAGGCGATGGAGCTTTGCTGTGTCCGATTACCCGCCGCGCTTCGAGTGGCCGATCGCTTCTGCGCGGATTACTTGGAGAAGAACGAAAAAAACATCCCGCGCTCAGTTGCGCGACTTCAGCGCCCGGTTCAATCCCAATGCGGCCAGGGTGCAGAGCGCGCCCGACAGCAGATACACGCCCAAGAAGGCGAGGCCGAAATACGCGCACAGGCCCAGCGCGACCAGCGGTGCGAACGCGGCGCCGACCAACCACGCCAGATCGGAAGTCAGCGCCGCGCCGGTGTAGCGGTAGCGCGCGCCTAGATTGGCGGTGACCGCGCCCGCCGCCTGCCCGTAGGACAGCCCGAGCAGCGCGAAGCCGACCAGGATGAACACGTTCTGGCCCAGGTCGCCGCTGCCCATCAGCGTGGGCGCGAAGCCGCTGAAGATGGCGATGGCGCCGGCCAGCACGCCCAGCGTACGCGGCCGGCCGATCCGGTCGGCGATCAGGCCCGAGGCCACGATGCCCACCGCAGCCAACGCCGCGCCGACGATCTGCACCACCAGGAATTCGCTGATCGAGCGTTCGGAATACAGCTGGATCCACGAAATCGGAAAAATACTGACGATGTGGAACAGCGCATAGCTGGCGAGCATGGCGAAGGCGCCGATGACCACGTCGCGGCCCTTGTTGCGCATCAGTTCCACCACCGGCGTGGGCTCCAGTTCGTACTCGCCGTACTGCTTGGTGTATTCGTCGGTGACCACCAGCCGCAGCCGCGCGAACAGGGCCACCACGTTGATCATGAACGCGGCGAAGAACGGATAGCGCCAGCCCCAGGCGAAGAAATCGGCGGGCGACAGGCTGGTGTAGAGATAGGCGAACAAGGCGGCGGCGATGATGAAACCCAGCGGCGCGCCCAGCTGCCCGAGCATCGCGTACCAGCCGCGCCGGTGCTTGGGCGTGTTCAGCGCCAGCAGCGACGGCAGGCCATCCCAGGAGCCGCCCAGCGCGATGCCTTGGGCGATGCGGAACAGCGTCAACAGCACGATCGAAGCGGTGCCCAGCGTTTCGAAGCGCGGCAGGAAGGCGATACCGGCGGTGGACGTGCCGAGCATGAACAAGGCGATGGTCAGCTTGGTGCTGACCCCGAAGCGGCGCTGTATCTCCATGAACGCCACAGTGCCGAACGGCCGCGCGATGAAGGCCAAGGCGAAGATGGCGAAGGCGTAGAGCGTGCCCTGCAGGCCGCTGGCGAAAGGAAAGAATACCGACGGGAAAACCAGCGCCGAGGCGATGCCGTAGACGAAGAAATCGAAGTTTTCCGAGGTGCGCCCGATCACCACGCCCACGGCGATCTCGCCCGGTTTCACCTTGGCGTGATCGGCCTGCTGCGCCTTCGCCTGCGCGGGGGAGGCAGCGGGCGCCGCGTGGTCGTGGTGGTGAGCGGTCATCGGCAGCGTTATCGGTCGGCGGGAGGCGTGAGGGCGAACGGACGGGGCAGAGCCCGGATGCAAGAGTCCCACCCTACGACGCCCACGACCATAGGACAAAACGTCCAATCGCCCCCTGCAGATGGCGGCGCTACCCTGCCTGTCCGCCAAGACCCAGGTTCCGCCCACGCCCGTGCTGCCGCGACCGTCCCTGCCGAAAAAATCGATCAGAAGCCTGCTGTTGCTTGCCGCGGCGCTGCCGCTGGCCGGCTGCAATACGCTGCTGCTGAATGCGCCCGGCGACGTGGCCGCGCAGCAGGGCGACCTGATCGTGGTTTCCACGCTGCTGATGCTGCTGATCATCGTGCCGGTGATCGGGCTGACGCTGTTCTTCGCCTGGCGCTACCGTGCCGGCAACAAAGAGGCCACCTACACCCCGGACTGGGACCATTCCACCCAGCTGGAGCTGGCCATCTGGGCCGCGCCGCTGCTGATCATCATCGCCCTGGGCGCGATCACCTGGGTCAGCACGCACACGCTGGATCCGTACCGTCCGGTCGAGCGCATCGCCGCCGGCCGGCCGATAGCGGCAGGCACCAAGCCGCTGGTGATCGAGGTGGTGGCGCTGGACTGGAAGTGGCTGTTCCTTTATCCGGAACAGGACGTCGCCATGGTCAACGAAGTGGCGATTCCGTTGGACCGTCCGGTGCAGTTCAAGATCACCGGATCGACGGTGATGAATTCGTTCTACATTCCGGCGCTGGCAGGCCAGATCTACGCGATGCCGGGCATGGAAACCCAGCTGCACGCGGTGATCGACCAGGCCGGCGTGTACGAAGGGTTTTCCGCCAACTACAGCGGCGCGGGTTTTTCCGGCATGCGCTTCAAGCTGCACGGGCTGAGCGAGGCCGGTTTCGGGCAGTGGATCGCCAAGGCCAAGCGCAGCGCCACGCCGCTGAGCCGCGAAGCCTACCTGCAGCTGGAAAAGCCGAGCGCGCGCGAAGCGCCGCGTGCGTTCGCCAGCGTCGCGCCCGGGCTGTACCGGGCCATCCTCAACCGCTGCGTGGACACCGACAAGATGTGCATGGACCAGATGATGGCGATCGACGCCGGCGGTGGTCAGGGATTGAAGGACAACGGTACGCAGACGCTGGTCGAGCGCCGCAACGGCGACGTGCGCGGCGGCCGTTTCGTCAGCGCCGCGATGTGCCGCGTCGATGAGCCCGCCCCCACCCGTGCGTCGATTTTGCCCCCGGTGCCGAAATCATGACCGTTCCGCTGACCCCCGATCCCAGCTACGAGCCCATCGCCAGCAGCTTCTGGCTGGGTCGCCTGTCGCTGGAAGCGCTGCCGCTGCACGATCCGATCGTGGTGGGCACCTTCGTCATGGTCGCGCTGGGCGGCCTGGCGATGGTGGCCGCGCTGACCTATTTCCGCCTGTGGGGCTATCTGTGGCGCGAATGGTTCACCAGCATCGACCACAAGAAGATCGGCATCATGTACATCGTGCTGGGGCTGATCATGCTCATGCGCGGTTTCGCCGACGCGCTGATGATGCGCGCGCAGCAGGCGATGGCGTTCGGCGGCGCCGAAGGCTTCCTGCCGCCGGAGCATTACGACCAGATCTTCACCGCGCACGGCGTGATCATGATCTTCTTCGTGGCCATGCCGCTGGTCACCGGGCTGATGAACTTCGTGGTGCCGCTGCAGATCGGCGCGCGCGACGTGGCGTTTCCGTTCCTGAATAATTTCAGCCTGTGGATGACCGCCTCGGGCGCGGCGCTGATGATGGCGTCGCTGTTCGTGGGCCAGTTCGCGGCCACCGGCTGGCTGGCGTATCCGCCGCTGTCGGGCAGCGCGTTCAGTCCCGGAGTGGGGGTGGATTACTACATCTGGGGGCTGCAGATCGCGGGCGTGGGCACGCTGCTGTCGGGCATCAACCTGATCGTGACCATCGTCAAGATGCGCGCGCCCGGCATGACCATGATGCGCATGCCCGTGTTCACCTGGTCGGCGTTGTGCACCAACGTGCTGATCGTGGCCGCGTTCCCGGTGCTGACCGCGGTGCTGGGCCTGCTGGCGCTGGACCGCTACGCCGGCACCAACTTCTTCACCAACGACCTTGGCGGCAACGCCATGATGTACGTGAATCTGATCTGGATCTGGGGCCATCCGGAGGTCTACATCCTGATCCTGCCGGCGTTCGGCGTGTTCTCCGAAGTGGTGTCGACCTTCAGCGGCAAGCGCCTGTTCGGCTACACGTCGATGGTGTACGCGATGCTGGTCATCACCATCCTCGCCTACCTGGTGTGGCTGCACCACTTCTTCACCATGGGCTCGGGCGCCAGCGTCAACTCGTTCTTCGGCATCACCACCATGATCATCTCGATCCCCACGGGCGCGAAGATCTTCAACTGGCTGTTCACCATGTACCGCGGCCGCATCCGCTTCGAGCTGCCGATGCTGTGGACGATCGGCTTCATGGTCACCTTCACCATCGGCGGCATGACCGGCGTGCTGCTGGCGGTGCCGCCGGCGGACTTCGTGCTGCACAACAGCCTGTTCCTGGTTGCGCACTTCCACAACGTGATCATCGGCGGCGTGCTGTTCGGCATGTTCGCCGGCATCAACTACTGGTTCCCGAAGGCGTTCGGTTTCCGGCTGGACGAGTTCTGGGGCAAGCTCTCGTTCTGGTTCTGGATCAGCGGCTTCTTCTTCGCCTTCATGCCGCTGTACGTGCTGGGCCTGATGGGCGTGACCCGGCGCATGAGCCAGTTCGACGATCCGTCGCTGCAGGTGTGGTTCGTGATCGCGGCGTTCGGCGCGGCGCTGGTCGCCATCGGCATCGCCTGTTTCCTGATCCAGATCTTCGTCAGCGTGCGCCGCCGCGAAGCGCTGCGCGACCACACCGGCGATCCGTGGCACGGCCGCACCCTGGAATGGTCCACGTCCTCGCCGCCGCCGGCATACAACTTCGCGTTCACGCCGGTGGTGCACGACAACGACGCCTGGTGGGACATGAAGCGTCGCAACCACGCCCGGCCGCGCGAAGGCTTCCTGGCCATCCATATGCCGAAGAACACCGCCGCCGGCGTGGTCCTGGCCGGCCTGAGCACGCTGTGCGGCTTCGCCCTGGTCTGGCACATGTGGCCGCTGGTGATCGCGTCGCTGGCGGCGCTGCTGGTCGCGAGCATCGTGCACACCTTCAATTACAAGCGCGATTACCACGTGCCGGCGACGGACGTGGTGCGCATCGAGGAGGCGCGCACCCGCGTGCTGGATGCCCATGTCTGACGCCGTCACCCTAGCCCCGCCGCAGCATCCGGCGCCGAGCGACGCGCCGCCGGTCTTTTACGACGTCGGCGGCACGCATCATCCGCGCAACGGCAGCCTGCTAGGCTTCTGGCTGTATCTGATGAGCGACTGCCTGCTGTTCGCCAGCCTGTTCGCGGTGTACGGCGTGCTGGGGCGCAGCTATGCGGCCGGGCCGTCGGGCGCCGACCTGTTCGATCTGCCGCTGGTGGCGCTGAGCACGGCGATGCTGCTGCTGTCGTCGATCACCTACGGTTTTGCGATGATCGCGATGCAGCGTCGGCGCATCCGTCCGGTGTTGGCCTGGTTGGCGGTTACCGGGCTGTTCGGGTCGGCGTTCCTGGGACTGACGTTGTACGAGTTCCAGCATCTCGTTCACGAGGGCGCGGGCCCCCAGCGCAGCGCGTTCTTGTCGGCGTTCTTCGCGCTGGTGGGTACGCATGCGCTGCATGTGCTGTTCGGCATCGTCTGGCTGGCGACGCTGATGCTGCAGGTGCGCCGCTACGGCCTGAACGTGGAAAACCGCCGCCGGTTGATGTGCCTGTCGATGTTCTGGCACTTCCTGGACGTGGTCTGGATCGCCGTCTTCACCTTTGTCTATCTGATGGGAGTGCTGCCATGAGCGCCGACCACGAACTCGAGCACGGCCACGCAGCGCACGACGATCACGACGACGATCACGCCGAGGGCGGCCACGGCACGCTGCGCGACTACACCATCGGCTTCCTGCTGTCGGCGGTGCTGACCGCGATTCCGTTCTGGCTGGTGATGAGCGGCGGCGTGGGCAGCTCCGGCATGACCGCGCTGGTGATCTTGGCCTTCGCCGCGGTGCAGATCGTGGTGCACATGGTCTACTTCCTGCACATGAACACCAAATCCGAGCAGGGTTGGTCGATCCTGGCGCTGATCTTCACCCTGGTGCTGGTGGTGATCATGCTGGCCGGCTCGCTGTGGGTCATGTACCACCTCAACACCAACATGATGCCGATGTCGCCGCACGACATGCGCAATATGCCGTGATCCGGCCGGCCATGCCGGTGGTTTCCGACACGCGCACACCGGCGCGGCGTCGCCCGGTCGCGCGGATCGTGCTGTTGGCGGGCCTGGCGTTCGCCTTCGTCGGATTCATCGCGCTGGGCGTCTGGCAGATCGAGCGGCGAGCCTGGAAGCATGATCTGATCGAACGCGTCGACGCGCGAGTGCATGCGCCGCCGGTGGCGCCGCCGGGGCCGGACCGGTGGTCCACGATCAGCGCGGCGCGCGACGAATACCGGCGGGTGACGGTGTCCGGCCGTTTTCTGGACGACGCCGACACCCGGGTGCAGGCGGTCACCTCGATCGGGGCGGGATTCTGGCTGATCAGTCCGCTGCGCCTGGACGACGGCAGCTTGGTGCTGGTCAATCGCGGCTTCGTGGCGCCCGGCTGGTCGCCGTCGTCGCGCGCCACGGCGGAATCCGCCGACATCCGGATCGCCGGACTGCTGCGCCTGAGCGAACCCGGCGGCGGTTTCCTGCGCCGCAACGCGCCGGCGCAGGGCCGCTGGTATTCGCGCGATGTGCCCGCCATCGCCGCTGCGCACGGTCTGCGGCGGGTGGCGCCATACTTCATCGACGCCGATGCGGCTAGCGCCGGCGGCAGCGCGAGCGCGGGAGGCCGCGATGGTCCGGTCGGCGGCCTGACCGTGATCCGTTTCCGCGACCACCATCTGCAATACGCCTTGACCTGGTTCGCGCTGGCGTTGATGGTGGTGCTGGCCGCTTGGCGCGTGTGGTACGAAGATCGCCGCCGGCCGCCGACGCCTATGAGGTCCGCCGATGCAGGCCAAGCTGATGACAGACGCGACTGAGCTCGACGCAATGCGTCCCGTTGGTGGCACGGCGACGCTGCGCGACAGCGCGGGCGTGAAGAACATGCAGCAGCTGATCCAGCTGCGCTGGTTCGCGCTGGCCGGGCAGGTGGCGACGATCGGCGTGGTGCATTTCGGCTTCGGCATCCGGCTGCCGCTGCTGCCGATGGTTGTCGTGCTGGCGCTGCTGGCCACCTACAACCTGATCAGCCTGCTGCGCTGGCGGCGCCGCGAGGAGGTGACCAACGGCACGCTGCTGCTGTCGCTGCTGGTCGACGTGGCCAGCCTGACCGCGCTGCTGTACTTCAGCGGCGGTATCGCCAATCCGTTCGTGTTCCTGTATCTGCTGCAGGTGGTGCTGGGCGCGGTGCTGCTGCGCGCGTGGTCGAGCTGGGTGGTGGTGGCGGCGACCAGCCTGGGGTTCATCGGTCTGAGCGTGTTCCGCGGGCCGGTGGTGCTGCCGATGGATCCGTCGCGCGCGCTGGCCGATCCGTACATGCAGGGACTGCTGCTGTGCTTCGTGCTCAATGCGACCTTGCTGGTGGTGTTCATCACCCGCATCAGCGGCATCCTGCGCGCGCGCGATGCGCGCCTGGCCGATCTGCGCCAGCGCACCGCCGAGGAAGAACACATCGTGCGCATGGGCCTGCTGGCCTCCGGTGCCGCGCACGAGCTGGGCACGCCGCTGGCCACGCTGTCGGTGATCCTGGGCGACTGGCGGCGCATGCCGCCGTTCACCGAACAGCCGGAGCTGCAGCAGGAAATCGACGAGATGCAGACCCAGCTCACGCGCTGCAAGACCATCGTCAGCGGCATCCTGCGTTCGGCCGGCGATGCGCGCGGCGAAGCGCCGGTGGAAACCACGATGCATGCGTTTCTCGACGAGCTGGTGGCCGAATGGCGCAGCACGCGGTCGGTGCAGCGCTTCGAATACCGCAACAGCTTCGGCGACGACCTGCCCATCATCTCCGACTGGGGACTGAAGCAGATGATCTACAACGTGCTGGACAACGCCGTGGAAGCCTCGCCCGAGTGGGTGGGCTTCTACGCCTCGCGCGACAACGGCCGGCTGGTGCTGCGCGTGCGCGATTCCGGCCCGGGCTTCGACCCGGCCATGCTGGTTGAATTCGGCAAGCCCTATCAATCCAGCAAGGGCCGCCCCGGCGGCGGGCTGGGATTGTTCCTGTCGCTCAACGTGGCGCGCAGCCTGGGCGGCAGCATTTCCGCGCTGAATCGCGAGGAAGGCGGCGCGGTGGTGACCATGCTGCTGCCGCTGTCATCGATCACCCACGGAGAGCCGAATGACGACGACCTCGCCTGAGCACGGCGCATCCGGGCAAGCTCCACAAGCGCCGCGCCGCCTGCTGATCGTGGAAGACGACGCGGCGTTCGCGCGCACGCTCGGGCGCTCGTTCGAGCGACGCGGCTACGCGGTGCGCACCGCCGCCGGCCTGGAGGAAATGGTTGCGCTGCTGGGCGACTGGTCGCCGGAGTACGCGGTGGTGGACCTCAAGCTCGCCGGCGGCGGTTCCGGGCTGGCCTGCGTGCAAGCGCTGCACGCGCACGACGCCGACCTGCTGATCGTGGTGCTGACCGGTTACGCCAGCATCGCCACCGCGGTGGAAGCGATCAAGCTCGGCGCCTGCAACTACCTGGCCAAGCCCTCAAACACCGACGACATCGAAGCGGCGTTCAACAGCGCCGATGGCGACGCCAGCGTCGGCCTCACCCAGCGCCCCACCTCGATCAAGACCCTGGAGTGGGAACGGATCCACGAAGTGCTGGCCGAAACCGACTTCAACATCTCCGAAACCGCGCGCCGCCTGGGCATGCACCGCCGCACCCTGGCGCGCAAGCTGGGCAAGCACCGGGTGAAGTGAATCTAATGAAACCGGCACGCGGTCCAGCGATAGCGACGATGGCCGACGCCCGCATGCGGCCGCTGCGGACCGTTTGCTAAAATCAGCGCATGCTCCGTGATTCCACCCTGCAGCGATCCATGGCACGTTTGGCGTTCATCGCCGTGCTGCTGATGGCGTTCGCCCCGGCGATCAGCCGCTGGGTCAGGAGCGATTCGGTGGAGCTGTTGCCCGGCCTTACCGAGCTGTGCACGACTGCGGGCCTTAAGTATGTCGATGTCTCCGTGCAGGGCGACGCAGCGAAATCGCCGGCGTCCGAGCACTTCGACATGGGTATGGACTGCGCCTACTGTCCCTTGCTTGCCGCCACCGCGCTGCTGTTGCTGTCGCTGGCCCTGCTGTCGCCGCAGGCGCTGGCGAACCTGATTCCGCATGCGCCGCCGCGCCCTTCCGGATCCTCCGGCTTCTTTCCGGAACTGGGTTCCCGGGGTCCGCCGCTCGCTCTCTGAAACACAAGCGTGTTGTTCCTTCGCGGCGATGCCGCCGCGTTCCTTGTGATTTTGGAGTTGCCATGTCTATTTCCGTTGTTGCGGCGATGCGTTCGTCGCGCCTGGCGCTAGCGGTCGCCTGCGCTTTGTTCCCGGTGGTTTCCGTGTTGGCCGCCGAAGCCGACGAACAGGCCACCACGCTCGACACGCTGACCGTGATCGGCGAGCGGCCGTCGTATCGCGCGGGCGAGTCGCGCACCGCCACCAAAACCGATACGCCCGCCTTGCGCACGCCGCAGAGCGTTCAGATCGTGCCGCGCGCCGTGCTGGAGGATCAGAATGCGCTTACCCTGACCGACGCGGTGCGCAACGTGGCCGGCACCGGCAGCGATTTCGGCTTCAATGGCGGCTCGCTGCCGCTGCTGCTGGTACGCGGGTTCCCCACGGTGTCGATGAGCGCTTCCGGTGCCGTCACCTCGAGCTTCTACTACAACGGCACCAAGGTGCAGGGGCTGCCGGTGGCGATCGCCAGCATCGAATCGGTGGAAGTGGTCAAGGGCCCGGCAGGCGTCCTCTACGGCCGCGCCGAGCCCGGCGGATTAATCAACGTCGTCACCCGCCAGCCGCAGGCCGAGCGTGCGTTCGGGTTTTCGCAAACATGGGGCTCCCACGGCCTGTCGCGCACGGCGCTGGACTTGACCGGCGCGCTGGATGCGCAAAGTGCGTGGCGGGGAAGGGTGACGCTGTCTTACGACGACAACGCGTCCAGTCGTGACTTCGTCGAAGACCGGCTGGCAAACCTGTCGGCCAGCTTGGCCTGGGTGCCGGACGAGCGCACTCGGGCCACGCTGTCGCTCGACCGCAGCCGTCAGGACTATCGCGTCGATTACGGCATGCCCGCCATTGGCGACCGGCCCGCGCGCACCGATCGCGACAACCAGTTCAACGAAGGCGGACCGCTGTCGAAACAGGACAACACGGTGGTTCGCTTCGATCTGTCGCAAACGCTGACGGACCGTGTTTCGCTCAACGTGCACGCGCTGGCGCTGGACCAGGACGGCGCGCAGTACGACCTGCTGCCGACGACCTTCTTTTCTGGGCAGGCCGGTCTGGCGGCCACCGGCGATATCGACCGCCTGTTCAGCTACGAACCCGAGCGCGAGCGCACGCTTCACCAATTCAACGCCGACCTCACCGCGCGCTTCGACACTGGCGCCGTGGCGCACACCGTGCTGGCCGGCGTGGACAGCTACCGCGACCGCTTCGACAGCGTTTCGACCGGGTTCGTCTTCGGCCCGCCGATCAATATCTACGAACCCGTGTACGGCCAGGCGCCGCCGCTGGATCTTGCCGGCACGCCGCTGTTTCCGCAGGAAGGACGCACGCGCTGGACCGGTGTGTACCTGCAGGATCAGTTTTCGTTAGGCAACGGCGTGGAACTGATCGCCGGCGTGCGCCACGACCGCAGCAGTGCGCGCTATGGCGCACCGGGGCGCGCTGTCAACGAGCAGGATTTCACCACGCCGCGTGTCGGCGCCGTGTGGCAATTCGCGCCGCGGCAGAGCGTCTACGCGCAGTACCAGGAAGGCATCGCGGCCAACAACGGACGCAACCTGGCCGGCGAGGCGCTGGATTCGGAACAGGGCGAGCTGTACGAGATTGGACACAAGCTCGAGGCGTTCGACGGTCAATTGGCTTCCACGGTCGCGCTGTACCAGCTGACCAAGCAGAACATCTCCAACTACGTGCCTGACAGCAGCGGTTTTTTCGAAACTTTGGCGATCGGCGAAGCGCGCGCGCGGGGCGTGGAGTGGGATGTGTCCGGGCAGCTGACCTCACGGCTGGCCCTGGTCGGTTCGTACGCCTACACGCAGACCGAAGTCACCCGCGATGCCACCTACCTGGGCAAGCGTCTGCCCAACGTGCCGCGTCACGCCGGCAACGTATGGCTGCGCTATGCACCCGGTGCGCGCTGGTCGTTCGGCGGCGGCGTATTCGCGCAGGGGCAGCGCGTGGGCGATCAGGCGGATACGTTCCGCCTGCCGGGTTATGCGCGCGTGGACCTGATGGCCGCGTACCGTTTCACGCTGGGCGCCGCGCGGGCGCAGCTGCAGTTGAACCTCAACAACGTGTTCGACCGCGAGTACTTCAGCGGCAGCCACCAGCACGTCACCGACTGGATCCAGCCTGGCGCGCCGCGCACGCTGCTGGCTAACTTCCGCATCGACCTGTAAGGACGAAGACATGACCAATACACGACGCGACTTCCTGCAGGCGCTCGCCGCGGCGAGCGTCATGGCAGCCAGTGCCGGCAGCGCCAGAACCGCCAATGGTTCCGAGGCAGGGATTGGCGCAGAATCCAAACCCGATCACGACATGAGCGCAATGCCGGCGTCGTGGATGGGCAGCGACAAGATCGCCATGCTGCTGTATCCCGGCTTCACCGCGCTGGATCTGGTCGGCCCGCAGTACATGCTGGGCAACCTGATGGGCGCGACGCTGCAGCTGGTGGCCCGCACACGCGACCCGGTGATGAGCGACACGCAGCTTGCGATCCTGCCGTCGGCCACGTTGGACGAGTGCGTCGAGGATCTGGACGTGCTGTTCGTGCCGGGCGGCAGTGCCGGTACGCTGGACGCGATGGAAGACGAAACGCTGGTGGACTTCATCGCCGACCGTGGCGGCCGTGCCAAGCTGGTCGCGTCGGTCTGTACGGGCTCGCTGTTGCTGGGCCAGGCCGGTCTGCTGAAAGGTTATCGCGCCACCAGCCACTGGGTCGCGCGCGATGTGCTGAAAGCCTTCGGTGCGATACCGGTGGACGCGCGCGTAGTCACCGACCGCAACCGCGTCACCGGCGCCGGCGTGTCGGCTGGCTTGGACCTGGGACTGTCGCTGATCGCCCGCCTGCGCGATGGGGCGTTTGCCCAGGCGGTGCAGCTGCTGGCCGAATACGCACCGCAGCCGCCGTTCGCCGCGGGCACGCCGGACACCGCGCCGCCTGAGGCGACGAAGATGATAGGCGGCATGTTCGAAGGCTTCGTGGCGCGCGCGCATCGGTTGGCGGAAACCGGACGATGAACAAGATTTCGCAGGTCGGGCCGCGGCCGAATTTTTCAGCTTGCTGGATCAAGAGAAAGAAATGAAAGTGCTTTATGCCTTGATGCTGTGCGCCGCGCTTGCCGCCTGCACGCCCGCTCCTTCCCAGCAGTCGGGTGCGCTGCGCATTTCGGAGGCGTGGTCCAAGGCCACGCCTCCGAACGCGCCGGTGGCGGGCGGCTACCTGAGCATCGACAACCAGGGCGACAGCGACGACCGCTTGCTCAGGGTGGAGAGCACGGCGGCGAGACGCGTGGAAATCCACGAGATGCGCGAGCAGAACGGGGTGGTGCGCATGCGTCAGCTGGAAGCGGGGCTGCAGCTGCCGGCGCGTGCCACGACCCGGCTTGAACCGGGAGGGCTACACCTGATGTTCATCGGGCCGGTCAAACCTTTCGTAGAAGGCGAACAGATAGCGGCGACGCTGGTGTTCGAAAAAGCAGGAGCGTCGCCGGTCGTCTTCCATGTGAAGCCGCTGCTGGCGGCCACGCGGGAAGACTATCGCTGACCCTTTGCTGCGGATGCGGTGAGTCCGCCTCACACCTCGACGTGGATCCCGCACTCGCGCTTGATTCCGAAATAGCGCGTGTCTTCGGCGCTCATGCCGGGTTCCCAGCGCGCGGTGGTGTGGAAGTCGCCGATCGACACGTAGCCTTCGTCCCACAGGGGGTGGTAGGGCAGGTCGTGCTGCTTCATATAGACCCAGATGTCGCGGTCGGTCCAGTCGGCGATGGGGTTCACCTTCAGGCGCTGTTCGCGCTGCTGCAGCACCGGGGTCTGGCTGCGGCTGCTGGACTGGCTGCGGCGCAGACCGGTGAACCAGGTGCCGATCTCCAGCTCCTTCAGCGCGCGCTTCATCGGCTCCACCTTGCGCAGGCCGTTGTATTGGTCGATACCGACCACGCCCTGTTCCCACAGGCGGCCGTGGCGCGCTTCCATCCAGGCGCGGCTGACCAGCGGGCGGAACACCTGCAAGTTGAGCTGCAGGCGCTCCTGCAGGCGGTCGGCGAAGCGATAGGTTTCCGGGAACAGATAGCCGGTGTCGATCAGGATCACCGGAATGTCCGGCGCCTGCTGCGTCAGCAGATGCAGCATCACCGCGGCCTGCGCACCGAAGCTGGAGGAAAGCCCCGGTTTTGCGGTTCCGTTCTGCAGCGCCCATTCCACGCGCTGCTCGGCGGTGCGGCTCTCCAGCAGCGCGTTGAGGTCGGCCAGCGATTCGGGTTCGTTGGCGGCGAGGTCCAGTTTGACGGCGCTCATGCGTGCAGTTCCAGCGGAATGTGTCGGTGCGTGGGGTAGGCGGGCAGGGCGACCACGCCGCTGCGGTGCAGGAAATCGCCGAAGCCTTCGCCGGGTTCGCGTTCGCCGGCGTAGCGTGCGAACAGCGGGTCCAGCGCGCCCAGGATTTCGTTTTCGGCGATGTTCTCGCGATACAGCGTGTTGAGGCGCTGGCCGCGGTGGTCGGCGCCGAGCATCAGGTTGTAGCGGCCCGGCGCCTTGCCGACCAGGGCGATCTCGCCCAGATAAGGACGCGAGCAGCCGTTGGGGCAGCCGGAAATGCGCAGCAGGATCGGCGCGTCGCGCAGGCCGTGTTTCTGCAGCAGCGGATCGAGCCTGGCGGTGAAATCGGGCAGGTAGCGTTCGGCCTCGGCCATCGCTAAACCGCAGGTCGGCAAAGCGACGCACGCGATGGCCGCGCGTGCCAGCGCGGTGCCGCCGCGCAAACCCGCATCCAGCGCATGCGCGTGCACCAGCGCGTCGATGCGTGCGCGTTCGCTGTCCGGCACGCCGGCGATGACCAGGTTCTGGTTGCCGGTCATCCGGAATTCACCCTGGTGCACGTTGGCGATCTGGCGCAGTCCGGTGAGATGCGGCGCGCCAGGAAGGTCGGCGATGCGGCCGGCGGACAGGTGCAGGGTCAGATGCCAGCGGCCGTTCTCGCCCTGCGCCCAGCCGTAGCGGTCGCCGCTGTGGTCGAAACGGAACGCGCGCGCCGCGGCCAGCGGAAATCCGGCGCGGCGCTCGATCTCGGCCACGATTTTTTCGAGTCCGTGGTCGTCGATGGTGTATTTGAAGCGCGCGCGCTTGCGGAGGGTGCGATTGCCCAGGTCGCGCTGGGTGGTGACCACGGCGGTGGCCATCGCGATCAGCCGATCGGGCGCGATGAAGCCGATCACGTTGGCCACGCGCGGCCAGGTTTCCGCATCGCCGTGGGTGGCGCCCATGCCGCCGCCGATGCTGACGTTGAAGCCCGCCAGCTTGCCGTGCTCGACGATGGCGATGAAGCCCAGGTCGTTGGCGAACACGTCCACGTCGTTGACCGGCGGCACCGCGAAGGCGATCTTGAACTTGCGCGGCAGATAGGCGCTGCCGTAGATCGGCTCCTCCTCCTCGCCGCTGCCGGCAACGAGCTCCTCGTCCAGCCAGATTTCGTAGTAGGCGCGGGAATTGGGCAGGAAGTGCTTCGATAGCTTCGCCGCCCAATCCAGCACTTCGGCGTGCGCGCTTGATTCCAGCGGGTTGGCCGCGACCATCACGTTGCGGTTGACGTCGCCGCACGCGGCCAGCGTGTCGATCAACGCGGCGTTGATCGCCTGCATGGTGGCTTTGAGTTCGCGTTTGATCACGCCATGGAACTGGAACGCCTGACGGGTGGTGACGCGCAGCGAATGGTTGGCGTAGCGCGTGGCGATGGCATCCAGCTGCAGCCACTGCCGCGGCGTGACCACGCCGCCGGGCGTGCGCGTGCGGATCATGAACTGGTACGCGGGCTCGAGCTTCTGCCGGCGGCGTTCGTCGCGGAGGTCGCGGTCGTCCTGCTGGTAGCTGCCGTGGTACTTGATCAGGGTCTGGTCCGATTCGCGCAGCGCGCCGGTGACCGGATCGGCCAGGCTGTCCAGCAGGCTGCCGCGCAGGCGCTTGCTTTCGGATTTGATGTCTTCTACGGAATGGGTGGTCATGGTCGGGAAGTTTGGCGGTGGCGTATTTTTTGCCCCCTCCCCCGTGAAGGGGGGAGGGTTGGGGTTGGGGTGGGGGTGAGCCGGAGCTGGTGGGCTATGGCTGCGATTGACTGTCGAGTGCTACGCATCGCACTCGTGAAAATTTTGACGCGGTCAGTTTGGTTAGCTCCGGCGCTCCCCCATCCCAACCCTTCCCCCGTGAAGGGGGAAGGGCTTTAGATCAATACACATCGCGGCTGTAGCGGCCCTCCGCTTGCAGTTTGGTGAGGTAATCGGCGGCGCCTTCGGCATCCACGCCGGATTGTTCTGACACGATTTGCAGCAGCGCCGCATGCACGTCCTTGCCCATCGCGATGGCGCCGCACACATAGAAATGCGCGCCGTGTTGCAGCCAGTCGTAGATCTCGCCGCCGCGTTCGCGCAGGCGCTGCTGCACGTAGATTTTTTCCGCTTGATCGCGCGAAAACGCCACGTCCAGCCGATGCAGCTCGCCCTTGCGCAGCGCGTCCTGCCATTCGCTCTGGTAAAGGAAGCCGGTGTTGAACTGGCGCGCACCGAACAGCAGCCAGTTGCGGCCCGACGCACCGCTCTCCGCACGCTCTTGCACGAAGCCGCGGAATGGCGCCACGCCGGTGCCGGGGCCGACCATGATCGCGTCGCGGCTGGCGTCGGCAGGCACGCGGAAGCGTTCGTTGGATTCGATGTAGATCGACGCGTGGTCGCCTTCGCCCAGCGCTGCCAGAAAACCGCTTGCAGCGCCCGAATGCTTGTGGCCGAAGGCTTCGTAATCCAGCACGTCCACGGTCAGATGCGCTTCCTCGCCCACGCGCTTGCGGCTGGAGGCGATGGAATACAGGCGCGGGGTCAGCGGACGCAAAGCGGCGACCAGTTGCTGCGCCTCCCACGGCGCGGGCCAGCGGCGCAGCACGTCGATCAGCTGGTGGCAGCCGAGCAGCGCGGCGAGCTCCGCGTTACGGCTGGGGTCCAGCGCGGCGTTCAGTGCGTCCGCGCGCGACTGCGCGGCGTGCGTGGCCAGGAACGGGCGGCTCAGCCTGGTCAATTCCCTGCGCGCCGCCAGCCATTCGCGCAGCGGCAGCGATTCGCTGTTTTCCTGCACCGCGGCGTCGCCATCCAGCCGCAGCGTTTGCAGCACGGCATCCACCAGCGCCGATGGGTTGCGATGGCGCACGCCCAGCGCGTCGCCGGGTTCGTAGTGCAATCCCGAACCCTGCAGCGACAGCTCCAGGTGGCGCACGTCCTTGCCGACACCGCCGTATTTCAGGTCGCCCTTATGGAAGCTGGGCACGCCCTTGAATTCACGTCCGCTGATGCGCTGGTTGAGCAGCACTTCGGCGGCGAAGGGTTTGTCGTGCGAATACGCCGCCGCCGCGTGCGGGCGCAGCGGCGTGACCGTGGCCGAAGCCGCGGGCGTGGCCTTGAACAGCGTCCTGGCCTGGCTCAGCGCCTGCTCCCGCCAAGGCAGGGCGACGGTGTCGATATCCAGGTCGGCTTCGCCTGCGGCGAACAGGCGGCTGGCGCCGAGTTCGGCCAGGCGCGCGTCCAGGCGGCGGCCGATGCCGCAGAAATCGGCGTAGCTGGAATCGCCCAGGCCGAGCACGGCGTATTTGAGTTCAGGCAGCTTGGGCGCGCGCTTGCCGGCGATGAATTCGACCAGGCCGATCGCATCGTCCGGGGAGTCGCCTTCGCCCTGCGTACTGATGACGAAGTACAGCAGGCGTTCGCTGGCCAGTTCGCGCTGAGGGTAGGCGTCGGCGCGCAGCAGGCGCACATCGAGGCCGGCGGCATCGGCGTCGTGTGCGAGCTTTTCCGCCACGCGCCGCGCATTGCCGGTCTGGCTGCCATAGACGATCGTCAGGCGCTGGCTTGCCTGCGCCGCGCTGCCGGACAGCACGGCCAGGGCTTGTCCCGCATTCGATCCGGAATGCGGGGCCGGATGGCTCTGCGCCAAACCGGCCGCATAGCCGGACAGCCACCACAGGCCGGGCCCGTCCAGACCTTCCACCACGCGGGCCAGCAGCGCCTTGCGCTCGTCGGGCAAGGGACTGGGGGCCAACGCGGACGGTGAAGCGGTCATGCCTTCGGCTCGGATGGCGGACGATGACGAGTGAAGTTACAGAGGCGGTGACCGGTGCAGAAACGACGTGTGGTTATGGCGTTATGCCCCGCGCTTATTTCTGGCTGGACCGGCGCAGCCCGAGTATCTCGCCAGCCATCCGCTGCGGGCATGCCGGCGTTGGCGGCCCAGCTGATAATCTGCCGGACCGGTGCCCGCCCCATCCCGACTGCACGAAACCCTTAGATGACCGCCGCCTCCCTGTCCCATCTCGACCGCCTCGAAGCGGAGAGCCTGCATATCCTCAGGGAAGTCGCGGCCGAATTCCGCAACCCGGTGCTGCTGTACTCGGTGGGCAAGGACAGCTCGGTGCTGCTGCACCTGCTGCTGAAGGCGTTCGCGCCCGCGCCGCCGCCGATCCCGCTGCTGCACGTGGACACGCGCTGGAAATTCCGCGAGATGATCGCCTTCCGCGACCGCCGCGTGGCCGAAACCGGCGCCGAGCTGCGCGTGCACATCAACCCCGACGGCGTCGCCCAGAACGTCGGCCCGATCAGCCACGGCGCCACCGTGCATACCGACGTGATGAAGACCCAGGCCCTGAAACAGGCGCTGGAGCAGTACGGTTTCGATGCGGCCATCGGCGGCGCGCGCCGCGACGAGGAAAAATCGCGCGCCAAGGAGCGTGTGTTCTCGTTCCGCAGCGACAAGCACCGCTGGGATCCCAAGCGCCAGCGCCCGGAATTGTGGAACGTCTACAACGCGCGCATCGACAAGGGCGAAAGCGTGCGCGCGTTCCCGCTGTCCAACTGGACCGAGCTGGACATCTGGCTGTACATCTATCGGGAAGGCATTCCGGTGGTGCCGCTGTACTTCGCCGCCGAACGCCCGGTCGTGGAACGCGACGGCGCGCTGATAATGGTCGACGATGAACGCCTGCCTTTGCATGCGGGCGAAATCCCGCAGCTGAAGAAGGTGCGGTTCCGCACGCTGGGCTGCTATCCGCTGACCGGAGCGATCGAATCGGACGCCGGCACGCTGGAGGCGATCATCGCCGAGATGCTGGTGGCCACCAGTTCGGAGCGGCAGGGACGGGTGATCGACCAGGATCCGGCGGCGTCGATGGAGAAGAAGAAGCTGGAGGGGTATTTCTGATGGCCGATATTCTGGCCCCTGTAGGAGCGGGCCTTGCCCGCGATGCTCTTTGCATCGCGGTCCAAAAACATCGCGGGCAAGGCCCGCTCCTACGGGAGGTGGCCAATGTCTGACATCGCCGACTACCTCAAACAGCACGAAACCAAGCCCCTGCTGCGCTTCATCACCTGCGGCAGCGTGGACGACGGTAAGAGCACGCTGATCGGACGGCTGCTGTACGACAGCAAGCGCCTGTTCGACGACCAGCTCGCGACGCTGAGCGCCGACAGCAAGCGTCATGGCACGCGCGGCGGCGAGATCGACTACGCGCTGCTGCTGGACGGGCTGGCGGCCGAGCGCGAGCAGGGCATCACCATCGATGTGGCCTACCGTTACTTCGATACCGAGCGCCGCAAGTTCATCGTCGCCGACTGCCCGGGCCACGAGCAGTACACGCGCAATATGGCCACCGGTGCGTCCACGGCCGATCTTGCGGTGGTGCTGGTGGACGCGCGCAAGGGCCTGCTGACTCAGACCCGCCGGCATAGCTACATCGTGTCGCTGCTCGGCATCCGCCACGTGGTGCTGGCGGTCAACAAGATGGATCTGGTGGACTACGACCAGGCCGTGTTCGACAGGATCGTCGCCGGCTACCGGGCGCTGGCCGCGCAGCTCGGCATCGCCCAGGTCGCCTGCATTCCGCTGTCGGCCTTGAACGGCGACAACCTTTCGATGCATTCCGATGCGATGCCGTGGTATCGCGGGCCGACCCTATTGCAGCATCTGGAAAGCGTGGAGATTTCCACCCTCGACGCCGGCGGCGGGTTGCGCCTGCCGGTGCAGTACGTGAGCCGGCCCCACCAGAATTTCCGCGGTTTCGCCGGCACCATCGCCGCGGGCGGCGCGCGGGTCGGCGACGACGTGGTGGCGCTGCCGTCGGGCCGGCGTTCGCGCGTGGCGAAGATCTTCCTCGGCGACCGCGAAACGGCAAGCGCCCGCGCCGGACAGGCGGTCACATTTACCCTGGCCGACGAAATCGACATCAGCCGCGGCGACGTGATCGCGGCGGCGGACGATCCGCCGCAGGTCGCCGACCAGTTCGCTGCGCATTTGCTGTGGATGGACGATGCGGCGCTGCTGCCGGGCCGGCCTTACTGGCTGAAGATCGGCGCGCGCACCGTGGCCGCCACGGTCAGCGAGATCAAGCATCGCATCGACGTCAACACCCAGGAGCTTCTGGCCGCCAAGCGCCTGGAATTGAACGAGGTGGCTTACGTCAACCTGAGCCTGGACGAACCCATCGCGTTCGCCAGCTATGCGGAAAACCGCGCGCTCGGCGGCTTCATCCTGATCGATCGCCACAGCAACGGCACGGTCGCGGCCGGCACTCTGGATTTCGCGCTGCGCCGCGCCGGCAACGTGCATTGGCAGCATCTGGATGTGGGCAAGGACGCGCGCGCGCGCATCAAGGGCCAGGCGCCGCGCGTGCTCTGGTTCACCGGACTGTCGGGGGCGGGCAAGTCGACCATCGCCAACCTGGTGGACAAGCGCCTGCATGCGCTGGGTTACCACACCTTCCTGCTCGACGGCGACAACGTGCGCCACGGGCTCAACCGCGATCTGGGCTTCACCGACGAGGACCGCGTGGAAAACATCCGCCGCGTGGCGGAGGTGGCCAAACTGATGACCGACGCCGGCCTGATCGTGCTGGTCAGCTTCATTTCCCCGTTCCGCGCCGAACGGCAGATGGCGCGCGCGCGCTTCGACCAGGGCGAGTTCCTGGAAGTGTTCGTCGACGTGCCGCTGGCCCTGGCCGAACAGCGCGACGTCAAAGGCCTGTACCGCAAGGCGCGCGCGGGGCAGATCCCCAACTTCACCGGCATCGACTCGCCTTACGAAATACCGGAGCACGCCGAAGTGCATCTGGATGCGAGCAGCCGCACGCCGGAGCAGCTGGCGGCGCAGGTGCTGGAGAAGCTCGGGCTGTCCTAGGGCCTATCCCGATAGCGCTAACAGGCCCTAGCCCAAGCGACTCGCGAAATCGTCATCCCGAGCGCCCCGCGAGAGAGCTTGCTAGGCGCGTAGCAGGGGATTCGCTTGGTCGCTTTGGTTAAGTAAAAGATGCAAAGCAAATCCCCCGCCGGGCTCGGGATCGAAGCGCAAAAAAACTGCGCACAACCCCCATTGGTCATGCCCCCGCTACGCTGCGTCGCGTCAACCCAGGCACGTCGCCCGCGTTAACGCCGAACCGGTAAACTTCCCGGGTAACCAAAATTACGGGCCTGTACATGCGGATCGGAAACGGCGCGCGCGCTGTGGTGATGACCATGCTGATGCTGCCTTTGCTGGCGTCCTGCGGCAAGGAACAGGCGACTGCGCGCGAGCAACGAGGAGGCGCGGGCAGACCGATCCCGGTGACCACCGCCGTGCTGCAGCCCTCCGCATGGAACGACACCCTGCAGGCGATCGGCACGGCCAAGGCGCGCGAATCGGTCACGCTCACCTCCAAGGTCAGCGAAGCCGTGCAGGAAGTGCATTTCGACAGCGGCGACGAAGTGAAGGCCGGCGCGCCGCTGATCACCCTGCGCGGCGATTCGCAGCAGGCGGCGCTGGTATCGGCGCAGGCATCGTTCCTGGAAGCCGACCAGCTGTATCGCCGTCAGGCCGAACTCGCCGATCAGCAGCTGATCGCGCGGTCCTCGCTGGACACGCAGCGCGCCTTGCGCAACGCCGCCGAAGCGCGCGTGCGCCAGGCGCGTTCCGATATCGGCGACCGCAACGTGCGTGCGCCGTTCGCCGGCGTGCTCGGCATCCGCCAGGTCAGCCCGGGCGCGTTGATCACGCCGACCACGGTCATCGCCACCCTCGACGACATCTCCCGCGTGTACGTGGACTTCCCCGTGCCGGAAGCGCAGCTGGCCAACCTGGCGGCCGGTCAGGCGCTGAGCGCGCGCAGCGCGTCGTATCCGGGCCGCACTTTCGAGGGCGTGGTGAGCATCATCGATGCGCGCATCGACCCGGTCACGCGCGCGGTCACCGTGCGCGGCGATTTCCCCAATCCCGACCGCGCGCTGCGTCCGGGCATGCTGCTGGAAGTCACGCTGACCCGGCCCGAGCGCCAAGCCCTGGTGCTGCCGGAGATCGCGGTCGTGCAGGTCGGCAACAGTTCGTACGTGTTCCGGGTAGGCGCCGACGACGTCGCCGAGCGTGCCGATGTGCGGATCGGCAGTCGCCGCGCCGGCAGGGCGGAAGTCGTGAGCGGCCTCAAGGCCGGCGACCGCGTGGTGGTGGACGGCACCGGCAAGCTGCGGCCCGGGCAGAAGATCCAGGCCACGCCGCAGGCCGCCAGCGCATCGTCCGCCGGTGATCCCGCCGCCGGCGATTCCGCCGAAGCCGCAGGCAAAGTGCCGGTCGAGCCCGGCGAAACCGCGCCGCAGGCCACGCGATGAGTATTTCCGATCTCTCGATCCGGCGGCCGGTGTTCGCCACGGTCATCAGCCTGCTGCTGATGGTGCTCGGTGTGATGGCGTTTTCGCGATTGACCCTGCGCGAACTGCCGGCGATCGATCCGCCGATCGTGTCGGTCGACGTGACCTACCTCGGCGCCTCGGCCGCGGTGGTCGAAACCCGCGTGACCCAGGTGCTGGAGGACGCGCTGTCCGGCATCGAGGGCATCGAGACCCTGCAGTCGCGCAGCGTCAACGGGCGCTCGTCGGTGACTTTGGAGTTCACCGCTTCGCGCGACATCGAGGCCGCGGCCAACGACGTGCGCGACGCGATCAGCAGCGTGGCCGACCGCATGCCCGAAGAGGCCGACCCGCCCGAGGTCGAGAAGGCGGACAGCGACTCGGACACGATCATGTGGCTGAACATGAGTTCGACCACCATGGACACGCTGCAGCTGTCCGACTACGCCGATCGCTACGTGGTCGACCGGCTGTCGAGCCTGGACGGCGTGGCGCGGGTGCAGATCGGCGGCCAGCAGCGCTATGCGATGCGGATCTGGCTGGATAGCGCGGCGATGGCGGCGCGCGGCATCACCGCGCTCGACATCGAGAACGCGCTGCGCGCGGAAAACGTGGAGCTGCCCGCCGGGCGGATAGAATCGGAAGCGCGCGATTTCACCCTGCGCGTCGCGCGGGGCTACGAAAAGCCCGCTGATTTCGCCCAAATCCCGATCAAGGAAGGCGAAGACGGCTACGTGGTGCGCATGGGCGACGTCGCCCAGGTCGAGCTGGCCTCGGCCGAACGCCGCGCCTACTACAAGAGCAACGGCCAGCCCAACATCGGCCTGGGCATCATCAAGACCTCCACCGCCAACGCGCTGGACGTGACCGTCGCCGCGCGTGAGGCCGCGGAAGAGATCCAGAAATCCCTGCCGCAGGGCACCGACATCTTCGTGGCGTTCGACTCGACCGTGTTCATCGACGCGGCGGTCGACCGCGTGTACTGGACCTTGGCCGAAGCGATCGCGCTGGTGCTGCTGGTGATCTGGCTGTTCCTGGGCAGCTTCCGCGCCGCCCTGATCCCGGCAGTGACGGTGCCGGTGTGCCTGATCGCGGCGTTCATCCCGCTGTACCTGTTCGGTTATTCGATCAACCTGCTCACTCTGCTGGCGCTGGTGCTGTCGATCGGCCTGGTGGTCGACGACGCGATCGTGGTGCTGGAGAACATCCAACGCCGCGCCGATCTGGGCGAACCCAAGCTCGTGGCCGCCAAGCGCGGCACGCAGCAGGTCGCGTTTGCGGTCATCGCCACGACCACGGTGCTGGTCGCGGTGTTCCTGCCGGTGGGCTTCATGGAAGGCAACAGCGGACGCCTGTTCCGCGAGCTGTCGGTGGCGCTGGCCGGCGCAGTGGCGATCTCGGCTTTCGTCGCCCTGACCTTGACCCCGATGATGGCTTCCAAGCTGGTGCGTCCGCACAAGGAAGAAAAATCCAGCGCGGTGAACCGCTGGTTCAACCGGTACATGGACCGGGTCAGCAGCGCCTATCGGTCGGGATTGAGCCGCGTGGTCGCCATCCGCGCGCCGCGCGCTTTGACATGGCTGATCGTGTCGCTGGTCCTGTGCGTGGCCGCGATCCTGGGATTGGCCAAGCTGGTGCCGTCGGAACTGGCGCCCGCCGAGGACCGCGGCGCGTTTTTCGTCTCGATCCTCGGGCCCGAAGGCGCGGGTTTCGACTACACGGTCGGGCAGATCCAGCAGGTCGAGCAGGTGTTCTCGGGGCTGGCCGGCGACGACAAGCCGATCCGCCGCTATAACACGCGCGCGCCCGGCGGCTTCGGCGCCGGCGAGGAAATGCACACCGGCAACGTCATCGTGTTCCTGCAGAACTGGGACCAGCGCGAGCAGACCACCGGCGAAGTCGCCGAGGCGCTGCGCGCCGAACTCGGCAAGCTGCCCGGCGTGCAGGCGCAGCCGCGCGTCGGCGGCGGCCTGGTCAGCACTCGCGGCCAGCCGATCCAGATCGTGCTGGGCGGGCCCGAGTACGCCGAGATCGCGAAGTGGCGCGATATCGTGATCAAGCGCATGGAGGCGAATCCGGGATTGTTTTCCGTCGATTCCGACTACAAGGAAACGCGCCCGCAGATGCGCGTGCAGATCGATCGCGCGCGCGCCGCCGACCTCGGCGTCAGCGTGACCGACATAGGCCGCGCGCTGGAAACCATGATGGGCAGCCGCCAGGTCACTACGTTCGTGCAGGAAGGCGAGGAGTACGACGTGATCATGCAGGCCGGCCGGGAAGGCCGCGCCGCGCCGGCGGATCTCAGCGCGATCGAAGTGCGCTCGCGCAGCGGCGAGCTGGTGCCGCTGTCCAATCTGGTCACGCTGAGCGAGCTGGCCGAGCCCGGCAGCCTCAACCGTTTCAACCGGCTGCGCGCGATCACCATCTCCGCGGGCCTGGCGCCGGGCTACCCGATCGGCGAAGCGATCGTGTTCCTGCAGGGCGTGGTCGACACGGAGCTGCCGGACTACGCGCAGGTCGACTGGAAAGGCGAGTCGCGCGAGTACCAGAGCGCAGGCAGCGCGGTGCTGCTGACCTTCGCGTTGGCCCTGCTGATCGTGTACCTGGTGCTGGCGGCGCAGTTCGAGAGCTTCATCCACCCGCTGGTGATCATGCTGACCGTGCCGCTGGGCGTGCTCGGCGCCCTGCTGGGGCTGTGGATAACCGGCGGCACGCTGAATCTGTTCAGCCAGATCGGCATCGTCATGCTGGTGGGCCTTGCGGCGAAGAACGGCATCCTGATCGTCGAGTTCGCCAACCAGCTGCGCGACGAAGGGCGCTCGATCGCCGAGGCGATCGTCGAATCCTCGGCGGTGCGCCTGCGCCCGATCCTGATGACCTCCATCGCCACCATCATGGGCGCGCTGCCGCTGGTGCTGTCGGGCGGCCCGGGCTCGGCCAGCCGCGCGACCATTGGCATCGTGGTGATCTTCGGCGTGACCTTCTCGACCTTCCTGTCGCTGATCGTGGTGCCGGCGTTCTATACGCTGCTGGCGCCGTTCACCCAATCGCCCGAAACCGTTGCGCACGAGCTGCAGAAGCTGGAAGGCGAAACACCGCCGGTCAGCGGGCATGGCTGAGCCTGCGATCCGGGGCGAAGGGTTCGTGCTGCGGCCGTGGCGCATGCAGGACCTGGAAGATCTGCTGACGCATGCGAACGACGAAGCGGTGTCGCGCGGCCTCAGCGATCGTTTTCCGTTTCCGTACACGCGCGAAGACGGCGAACGGTTCCTGTCCGGTGGCGTGATCGACCTGTCGCAGCCGGTATTCGCAATCGAGATCGATGGCCAAGCCTGCGGCGGGATCGGCGCGCGTCCGGGCCAAGGCGAGCGCGCGCAGTCCGCCGAACTGGGCTACTGGCTGGGGCGGGCACACTGGAACCGCGGCTTCATGACCGGCGTCGTCGGCGCCTTCGCGCCCTGGGTCATGCACGCGCAACGGTTGTACCGGCTGCAGGCCACCGTGCTCGATGCCAATCCCGCCTCGGCGCGCGTGCTGCAGAAGAACGGTTTCATCGAAGAAGGAATCCAACGCGCCGCGGTATTCAAGCGCGGCGTGCTGCATGACCTGCGCGTGTTCGCCAAGGTGCGAAGGAATCTAGGCGAGCCCACGCCGTGAGCCCTTCCCCCTTCACGGGGGAAGGGTTGGGATGGGGGAGCGCCGGAGCCGATATGAATCAGCATCCGAAAAATAGGCGAGTGCGGCGCTCTGAGCTCGACGGGTAACTCCAGCCATCGTCTTTTCTGGCGCACATCAACAAGGGATTAGCCAAGACAAATCTCCACGAAGTTATGATGCCGCCATGTCGACATGGCAAAAACAACGCGCACGCGAACTTCGTTCGGATATGACCGAAGCGGAGCGGCACTTATGGGAAGTGCTGCGTCAGCGTCAGATCGAAGGGTGCAAGTTCCGCCGACAGCAACCGCTGGGTAGATACATTGCGGATTTCGTGTGCCTCGAGGCGCGTATCGTTATCGAAGTGGATGGCGGGCATCATGGCTCTGAAGCCGACGCAGAGCGTGATGCTTGGCTATCCGCACAAGGATTCAAAGTACTGCGCTTCTGGAACGACGAAGTGCTGACCAACGTCGAAGGCGTTCATTCGATCATCGAGGCTGCATTGAAGAAACCATCAGAACCTGCGGCGCCTTCCTTTTCCCCGTGGGGGCAGCGTAAACCAGCTCCGGCGTACCCCCATCCCAACCCTTCCTCCGTGAAGGGGGAAGGACTCAAGAGCGAGCTGCGCTACTACGGCCTCAACGCCGTGCAGGCGGTGTTCGCCCATCGCCCGGACGCCATCCGCAAGCTTTATTTATCCGAAGCGCGCATTCCGCAGCTGCAGCCGCTGCTGGCCTGGTGCGTGAAGCGGCGCATCGGCTATCGGGTGGTCGGGGAATCGGACCTGGGCAAACTCGCCGCCAGTTCGCATCACGAAGGCGTGGTCGCCGATGTATTGCGTAGCGAGCCGCAGGCGCTTTCAACCTGGCTGCAATCGCTGCCTGTCGGGCCGGTACTGGCGCTGTGGCTGGACGGCGTGGGCAACCCGCACAACTTCGGCGCGATCCTGCGCTCGGCGGCGCATTTCGGCGTGTCTGCGATCCTGCAGTCGCAAGGGTCAACGCTTGCGGTATCCGGCGCCGCTGCCCGCGTGGCCGAAGGCGGTGCCGAGCAGGTGCCGCTGGTGCGCATGCAGGATCGCGAAGAAGCGCTTTCGTCGTTGCGCGCCGCGGGCTTCACGCTGGCGGCGACCGTCGTGCGCGGCGGGCAGGACCTGTTCGCCAGCGCATTGCCGCAGCGCCTGATTTACGTGATGGGCGCCGAAGGCGAGGGCATGGACCGATCGCTGGCCGACGCCTGCGACCTGCGGCTGTCGATTCCGGGCAGCGGCGCGGTGGAAAGCCTCAACGTGGCGGCGGCGACTGCGGTGTTCCTGGCGCAGTGGCGCGGTTGACGTAGAAAGAAACTAAAAAAACGCGTAAGACCTGTCGTCATCGCAGCGTTCGCTGGAATGACTAAGGCTGGAATTCTTCACTCGGCCGACGGTTTGGCTTCCATCAACGCACTCCCGAAATTCCCGTCCGCTTCCGCGGCCAGATACGCGAACACCGCGTACGCCGCCACGTTCTGCGCTAGCGCCTGCGGGTCGATCTTGTCCAGGGTGTCGTCGGCGTTGTGGTGCAGGTCGAAATAATCGCTGCCGTCCTGTCCGAGCCATGCCCAGGTCGCGCCTTTTTCCGCGATCGGTCCGATGTCCGGACCCGCGCCGCCCTTGTCGGCCAGGTATTCGATGCCCAAGGGCCGCAGCGCTTCGGCGATCTGCCGGGTCGCGGCCTTGGCATGTTCCGGCGCGCTGGTGTTGAAACCGTAGATGCGGCCCGCGCCGAAGTCGCTTTCCGCGCTGAGCTGATGCTGGCCGGCGCGCGCGGCGTATTTTTCCGCGTAGGCCTTGGCGCCGTAGAGGCCTTGCTCTTCGTTGGCGAACGCCACCACGCGGATGGTACGTTTCGGGGCCTGCTTCAATTTCCCGATCAGATGCCCGGCAGCCAGGGTGATGGCCACGCCCGCGCCATCGTCGACCGCGCCGGTGCCCAGGTCCCAGGAGTCCAGGTGCGCGCCGATCAGCACGACCTCCGCTGGCTGGCTGCGCCCGGTGATCTCGCCGATGACGTTGTGCGAAGTCGCTTCTCCGCTCCAGCCGCAGTCCAGCTTCAAGCCGACCTTGACAGGACCCAGCGCCAGCAGCCGCGCCAGCTGGTCGGCATCGGGAATGCTCAGCGACGCCGAAGGCACCGGAGTCAAGCCCGCGTCGAAACGGGTGATGCCGGTGTGCGCGACGCGGTGGTTGTCGGTGCCGGCCGAACGCATCAGAAAGCCGATCGCGCCCTTGCGGATCGCTTCCGACGGCCCCTTGCCGCGGATCGCGCCGCCGTTGCGGTAACCGCTGCCGTCGCGCGCGGCCTTCATCCGGTAATCGACGAAAGCGATCTTGCCGGCCAGGGATCCTGCGGGCGCGGCTTCTAGCGCGGCGAGGTCGGCGAAGCGCACCACGTCCGCTTGGAGTTCGCCGGCGGGGCTGCCGCCCAGCGCGGTGACGGCCAGCGGCTGCGCATGCGCGCCCAGAATCGCGGCGCTTTCGCTGCGACGCTCCCATTTGGGAAACGTCACCGGCTCGATCCACACCTTGTCGTAGCCCAGCGCCTTGAACTTGGCCTGCGCCCACGCCACCGCGCGCGCATCGGCCTCGCTGCCGGCCAGGCGCGGGCCGATTTCCGTGGTCAGCGATTCCACTACTTTCCAGCCGGTGCCGTCGGCCAACGCCTGTTCGCGCAGCTGGTGGGCCGTGGCGAGCGCGGCTGCGGGGATCCTGGTTTCGTGTTCGTCGGCGGCGACATCGGCGGACACCGCGAGGGCAAGCAGCAGAGGCAGCAAACGCATGGCGCATTCCGAAAACAGGGAAGCCGCGAGCTTATCAGCCCGCGGCTTCGTCGCGCTGTGCAAAAAGTCGCGTGTCTAACGTTTCAGCGAATCGCGAATCTCTCGCAGCAGCAGGATTTCCTCGGTCGGACCTGCAGGCGCGGCCTCGACTGGTTTGCGCACGCGGTTGTAGGCCTTCAGCACCATGAAGATCACGAACGCGATCAGCACGAAATCGATCATGGTCTGGATGAAAAGCCCGTAGCGGACCGCGACCTCGGCGACGGCCGCGCCCGCGGCGTCGGTCGAGGCGGGGGTCAGCACGTATTTCCAGTCGCTGACGCTGACCCCGCCGGTCAGGAAGCCGATCAACGGCATGATGATGCCGTCGACCAGCGCGGTGACGATCTTGCCGAACGCCGCGCCGATGACCACGGCCGTGGCCAGGTCGATCACGTTGCCGCGTGCGATGAATTGCTTGAACTCGCTGATCATGCCCATCGGATTTCCCCTCGGTGTAGGCGCGCCTGCACGCCCGTGCCGCGGACTATAACCCGCTCATCCCGCGCCGCGGTTTCAGGCGGCGACTATGCGCCCGCGCAGCTCCGCCACTCCGTCCAACGATGCCACGAAGCGGTCGCCGACCCGCATCGGCCCGACCCCGGCCGGCGTGCCCATGAACACCAGGTCGCCGGCCTTCAGCGCGAACAGTTTCGAGAGCTCATGCAGGATGTCGGGCACGTCCCAGATCAGGTCGCTCAGCGCGCCGTGCTGGCGGATGTCGCCGTTGACGCGCAGGGTCAGGCTGCGCGTTTCCAGGGCCGGTATGTCGGCGGTCGCCACCAGCTCGCTGATCGGCGCCGAGTGGTCGAAGCCCTTGCCCGTATCCCACGGCAGGCCTTTGGCCTTGGCCGCGCCCTGCAGATCGCGGCGGGTCAGGTCCAGGCCCACGCCGTAGCCGAAGATCAGCGCGGGCGCATGTTCGGGCGCAAGTACGCCGGCCGGCGCATCCTGGCCCAACGCCACCACCAGTTCGACTTCGTGATGCAGGTCGCTGGTGCCGGGCGGGTAGGGCACATCCGCATCGCCGGTCACCACGGCGTCGGCGGGCTTGAGGAAAAACACCGGTTGGCCGCGCTCGGCTTTCGAGGCGGGCGCCACCGCGCCCATTTCGCGGGCGTGATCGGCGAAGTTGCGGCCCACGCAGTAGATGCGCCGCACCGGAAAAGTACCGCCGCCGCGCACCGACACGCGCGCCTGCGCGGGGACGGGAATCAGATCAGCCATGGGTTTCGCGCCAGAAAGTTCGGACGCGGCAGTTTAATGCGACAGCGGCAGTACCGGCTTGCGCACCACGCGGAATTGGCCGTCGACCACGTTCGCGTCGCGCACCGCCACCGGTTTGCCGCGCTGGCTCAGCAGCTTGTAGGCCAGGCCGGCCGCGATCATCGCCGCGCCCACGAACACGCTGAAGAAAATCAACAGGCACAGCAGCGCCAGCCCGGCCAGCCCGAACGCGAAGCGCAGCAGCGGGTGGCGCGGCTTGCGCGGAGCGAAGGCCGCGCGCAGGCGTGAGCTGTCGAAACGGAACGTATTGGCGAACATGGCGTAGGGCCGTGACAGAATGCGGCGAATGCCGGTGCCGCAGTATCGGATGACCGAACCATGACAGTGTGAGAAGTTCGTTAAACGCCATGCGCTCGATCACAATCGATTCAATCGAAGACGGCGGTTTCGCGGAGGCCGAAGCGCGGGTGGACGGCGATGCCGAATCGCTGATCCTCTACCGTCAGGGCGACACGGTGCGCGCCTGGCTCAACGTGTGTCCGCACGCCGGCCGGCGGCTGGACTGGGCGCCAGGCAAGTTCCTGAAAAGCAGGGAAGGGCATCTGGTCTGCGCCGCGCATGGGGCTTCCTTCGAACTGCGGAACGGCGAATGCGTTGCCGGGCCCTGCCGAGGCGATGCGCTGCGCGCGGTTCCGCTCGAAATACGGGAGCGGCAGGTGCTGCTGGGCGATTGATCGAATCTGAAGACTCGCAAGGCGTCAGCGGATCCGCTCAACCGCCGCGCGCCGTCCACCAGAACATCAGATCCACCGCGAACACCACGATCACCGAATAGATCAGCGACAAGGGCCCGCCCACGCGCCACAGCTGGCGGCTGGTGTAGTTGGCCGGCCCGGCGATCATCGAGATCACCGGATTGGAGGCGGTCATCAGGTTGTTGGACGCCGACAGCGCCACGATCAGCGCGAACGCGGTGGGGTTGCCGCCTGCGGCCAGCGCCAGATTGATCGCCAGGGGCACCATGACGATGGTCGCGCCGACATGGCTGATGACCAGCGAAAAGGCGGTGGTCAGCAGCGCGATAGCGATTTCCAGCGCCCACACCGGAATGCCTTCGGGCAGTTTTTCCAGGGTGTTTCCCGCCACCCAGGCCGCGGTGCCGCTGCTGTCCATCGCCCAGCCCAACGGGATCAGCCCGGCCATCAGGAACACGGTCTTCCAGTTGA